>Ga0187780_10002008_pt1 | contig 15336 bp, 13 predicted proteins | sample 1015_Q2_SP10_20__FD_132429 | JGI IMG/M metagenome (GOLD analysis project Ga0187780, IMG submission 132429) | Tropical peat soil microbial communities from peatlands in Department of Meta, Colombia - 1015_Q2_SP10_20_MG | ecosystem: Environmental > Terrestrial > Soil > Wetlands > Peat | place... | reverse complement strand
GTCGCCTCAGTTCAAAATTAGCCATGGCAGTAATGAGTATTCCATCGGTCAAAGGTGTAGAGATTGGAGGAGGATTTGAGTCGAGTACTTTACCTGGTTCTCAAGTGCATGATGTTGTTCAATGGAACAATGAACAAGGATGGCAACATCTTACGAATAATGCTGGTGGGATAGAAGGAGGAATAAGCAATGGAGCACCAATTGTTGTCAGGGCTGCCGTAAAGCCAATATCTACCCTTGCTCATCCCTTGCCAACTGTTGACATAAGTACGCACGAAAATGTGAATAAGGGACGTTACGAACGTAGTGATGTCTGTGTTGTGCCTGCCGCGGGAGTTGTAGGTGAGGCTATGCTTTCTATCGCTCTCACCGAAGCCTGGCTTGAGAAATTCGGTGGAGATAGTATGGCCGAGATGCAAAGAAATTTCATTTCATATATGGCCACTATTGAATCAAACTAATGGTTAAGTAGTAGTTATTCGTTCATTCGTCGAGCTTTTCTTGACCTTTCCTGAAAATGTGTTAGTGAAGCGCAAGCGACCTATGATTAATCTTGAAGATTTCTAGCCATGTCACGCACTGCAGCTACAAAGCACTCCATTGGCGGGCGCACGATACCAGCACCAACCTGGCCAACACCAGGCAAACGATGTGCGATACCGGTATTGATAATAGGCAACAAATTCTGGCGTACTACCTGCCTGATATCAATGCCAGTTGGTGTCCCTCGGAAACTCAACGGTGGTAGTTGATACTGGCTATCTTCAGTGACCGTAATATCGTACATCTCCAGCGTGTACTGTAACGCATCGGCCGGCGTCCCGCCAATGAATTGCACAATCGCTGGAGCCGTAGCCATAGCGAAAGCTCCAATTCCTGCTGTCTCCGAAATAGTGCTATCTCCGATATCCGGGTTGGCATCTTCCTCAGAGTAGCCACTAAAATACAATCCCTTGACTTTCTGCGATGGGCCAACATACCAGGTATCCCCCAATCCACTCACACGAATACCGAAGTCTGTGCCGTTGCGAGCCATAGTAGTTACCACACTGCTGAAAGGGATCCCATGTGCTGCCAATGTTACGGCTTTACAAGCTGCCATCGAGAGGTTCAGGTAAAAAAAGTCATTGCCGTGGATGTAGCGCAATACACTTGCTGTCTCCTCAATCGAATTTCCAGTTTCCACCAGGTATGCGGCGATCTCACGGAAAAAGAGAGAAGTGGCTGCCTTGTTGCGATTGTGTAACTCGTCACCCATTTGCAACGCTTGTGCTGTCATTGGTTTCACTTCCAGACCACCTGGAGTTCGTACCGCTCGAGCCAGCGCTGGCCCAAGCACATGCTCAATCCAGCGTAACTTTGCCAGGACATCAGAGCTGTTGGCTCCGTAACGTAGCACCTTGCCAAGACCCTCGTTCAGCGTACTGAATGTCTGGTGTCCATGTATCGGCTCCTCTATAACCAGTACTGGCATAGATGCAGAAATGAGGCCCGCCATTGGTCCGACTGCATTATGGTGGTGACAAGGCTCGAAAGCAATTTCACCACTCGCCGCTAATCGCTCCGCTGCAGTGTGGTCCGTTGCCAATCCTTCGTAGAGCAATGCGCCAACGATCGCGCCTCGCAAGGGGCCCGACATGCGCTCCCAGGTAATGGGGGGACCAGCGTGCAGTAGCAGGTGCTTATGCATTCCAGGAATCGCCTCATGAGCAGGGCGAACGTCCACAAGACGAGGACGCGCGGTGATCATGCGCTGCACCGCCTCCTGGTTGGCTTGGTTTACCCTCTCATCTCCTAACAACACGCTTAGCGCTGCATCGGTATTGCCTGCAGCAGGCTGCCAGGCAACGCTGGTTAGCGGTACGCCCTGGGATGCCAGCGAATCAGCGAAAAGGTCAGCTCCGACGTTAATGATGTGTAGGGGAGTGTGAAATATATCAGTTTCAAGCGTACCAGACATAGTTGAACTCCTATGATTGAAGCATAACATCACTCGCTAGTAATGCTGCTGCACTTGCCGCTACTTCGTTGCTTTCAAAGACCATAGCACCTGCCGCCTCGAGTGCTGTTCGCTGCAACGAAAGGCGCTGGGGATCTCCCTCGGTGCCGCAAAGAGAGATGATTACTGGCAGCGAGCGTCCAGCAACTTTGGCCTTCTCTCGTGCATGGATGATGGCTGGTGAAAACACAGAAGCCGGATTTTGCTGTGTACAGAAACCCAGAACGATATCGAGCAAAATTACTGCTGTTTCGGGATCATCTGCTGCACGTTCCAGGTATTGCAAACTTATCGTTGGATCAATCATCGGATGTGGCCGTCCGCGGGTAAATTCGTCGGATCCCAGGTCTAGCGCTGTATGGCCGCGAAACCTCTCTCCAGCTGCCAAAGCCCATTCAGGCCGTAGAGGAATATTGGATGCAATTGGTCCAAGCAGCTCGCTGAGCAGCAGCATTGCCTCGTCACACAGCGTGCCGCCGGAATAGAGTGCGCGGATATAGCGTTGTGACGACGCCAGTTTCGCGCGCTCCTTTGCTAAATCATATTTGTTGAGTGCATCTTTGCCGGGAATACGCAGGCGATCACCGCCAGACAGCGAGACAGCCAATTCGGCGCCCCCGGTCAACGTCCTTGCCATGTGTGCGTTTCCAGCTACGGAAGAGAAACTTTCTGGATCGGCACCAAGGAAGACAACTACGACAGGTTTCTTAATCTGAGCCGCTAACAGAATCTCGCGAGCCACTCTCTCAGCAGGTGGTTTAGAGACAAGGACGATCACTTTTGTTTGCTCATCATTAGCCAGTAATTCAAGTCCGCTTCGCATCATGACTCCCCCAATGGCTTCAGACAAATCGCGTCCTCCAGTACCAATGGCCTGAGAAATGCCCATGCCTGCTGCAGCTACCAGGCAGATAAGCTGCTGCATACCTGTCCCGGATGCTCCAACAATGCCTATAGAGCCGCGCGGTACGACGTTGCTAAAGCCCAACCCCACACCATTAATAATTGCTGTACCACAATCTGGACCCATAAGTAGGAGACCTTTGCTCATTGCAAGCGCTTTCAGACGCTTCTCCTGCTCAACGGGCACATTATCACTGAAGAGGAAGACATGCAATCCGTATCTCAACGCCTGCTCGGCTTCTAACCAGGCATGTTCACCAGCAACGGTAATCACAGCCAGGTTCGCTGCTTCATCGCGTTTTAGCGCCATATCCAATGAACGTGCTGGCAAAATTTCATCCCTGCTCGTGGTGCCATGATCGGCTCGTGAAGTAAGCCGTTCTTCTGCAACGGCCAGCGCTGCCTCAGCATGCGCATCATCAATTGCTCGCACCACGAGCAGTAGATCCTCTGAGCCTGGCGGCGTCTGTTGCTTGGCAAGAAATGCAGCAGGCATCAAGTTTGCGTTAAGCAGCAACTCAAGATTCACTGCTGTTGCCATGACTGCTCCGATATCTTCTACCCCGGGCAGATCTTTAGCTGCCATGGCTACAGACATCAAAGTGATCGAATCGTAGTACGTATTAGGCTTGAGCAGCGCTCGGATGACCATTGGTGACCTCCAATTTAATCGATTTCCCCTTCGAGTGCTCGCAAGCCAAGTAGCATACCCAACAGGGTATCACCACCAGAGCTTGCACCAAAAGCCTGGGCACGATCAGCGGCTTTCAACACAGTCTTACATTCTTCAGCAGGAAGTCTCAAAGTCAGCAGTAACGAGCCAAATTGTTCTGCCACTTCACCGCGAGAAGCATGTTCCAGCAAAACGGCACTTACATTTGTAGTACGAGGCTTTGCAACAGTAGCAATTATTGAAGCAATGTGTTTGCGGGATTGAGAGTCTGAGCTAAGTTGTGGGCTTAACAATTTCATAATAGCTGCAAAACCACAAAGTACATCATCTCCAGAGGGGGTGAGGCCGGGTCCTAACCCAGCCAATCCACGCGTGGCTTCTTCAATCCCTGCAATATTCTGTCGCCAACTTGCCTGGGCGAGCAATCGCAATTTGGGCATAGCCATGTGTAAAAGTGGAGTTTCTTGGAGCGATTGTTTATGAAATAACACTTCAACCAGGGGAGCCAGTCCATCCTGAAGCTGCTTTTTTGCAAGAAATTGGGTAAGCAAGCGAGTATGTTTCGCTACCGTTTCATTGTTCCACTTGTACGCAGATACGTCTGGTCTTGGTTCCCATACGGGTGCATTCGAAAGAAACAGTGAGAAGTCACAGGAAGGTATAATTAAGGCATCGTTACCAACGTAGACTTCCATACCAGGTTGCATTTTCGGCAATAGCTCATCAGTCACGACTGAACGCAGGCGCACGCTGTTTGGCATGCGAGGTAATTCGTCACTGAGCAAAGCCAGTAGAGTTTCATTGAAAGTGATGTTTGTGGCCTTTTTAAATACACTGTGGACGATACCAACCTGAGCACCATGTGAAAATAGAGGTTGGATGGGTCGACTATAGTCTTCAGCTATGAAAGAAACAGCCATATTCTTCCACTTGGTGATGAATGCCGGTAGTGTTTCCCAAAATTCTATCACATTTATTGTTTGTTATGTTTATTCGACTTATGTCTCACATATGGGGATAAATCGTGCCTGTTTGTGGGTGGCAGATAACTATACCAAGTATTGTTTGAACCAATCCGTTGCTAGCCGCGCTACTTCCTCCAATGTTCCTGGCTCTTCAAACAGATGTGTTGCCCCAGGAACGATCACTAACTCCTTCTTACTCTTTAGCTTTGCGTATGCATCGCGATTCAGCTCTATAACGATATCGTCCTCGCCTCCGACAATTAATAGAGTAGGAGACTGTACGTGCGGGAGCGCTTCGCCAGCCAGGTCAGGACGACCCCCACGCGAGACAACTGCGCCTATAATTGAACCTACTGCGGCGGCAGCTTTGAGTGCGGCGGCTGCCCCCGTGCTCGCCCCAAAATACCCGATTACCAGGTCTTTTGTGCGTTGCTGTTCTTGTAGCCAATGCGTAGCCAGGAGTAAGCGTTCGGAAAGTAGATCTATATTAAACCTGGTCTGGTAGACGGCGTCCTCTTCCTCTGTAAGTAAGTCCATAAGCAGCGTTCCAATGCCGGCTTCACGCAATACCTGGGCAACAAAGTTGTTCCTGGGGCTGAAACGACTGCTGCCACTTCCATGTGCAAAGACAACTAGCCCTTGTGCCTGTATTGGAAGAGCGAGTGAACCCTCCAGTTTAGTGGAATCGATGGGGATCCGTACCAGCTGCTCATGATGTGTGCTCATTTAATTACCTCCATCGTGCAGCTTGCGATGTATCTTTGCCGGTATTATTCTTATCTGTCAATGTTGTTGGTGTATTCTGTGGTCTGCTTTGTATCGTCGATGTCTCGTGATTTGCGCGTTCGAGTAATCGACGTACATCCTCATCTGATGTTTGCGAAAATTGTCTGTACCAATAACTAACAGCGATGAACGGTTCCGGTCGTATAACACATACTAGCTCATCTACTTCAAGCGCAAACTCATCGCATGTAGAGGGTGCAGCGGTAGGAACAGCAATGATGATGCGTGCGGGCTGTCGCTGTTTAATTGCTGCGACAGCAGCGTGCATGGTTGCACCGGTTGCAATACCATCGTCCACAAGGATGACCGTGCGACCCTGTACAGCATAAGCTGGGCGGTCTCCACGATAGAGTCGTTCACGTCTCTCCAACTCCTGTTGCTCGTTCGCTGCAATCTTATCGATCATGTTGGAAGGGATGTCCAGGTATTGCACAACATCCTTATTGAGGATGCGCACACCCCCAGTCGCGATAGCTCCCATCGCCAACTCTTCCTGACCCGGTACACCAAGCTTGCGGACAACAATAATGTCTAGTGGGACGTGTAGTGCTTTAGCAATTTCAAATCCAACAGGCACGCCGCCACGAGGTAAAGCAAGTACAATCACATCCTGCTTGTTAGCATATCCAGTAAGCTGTGCTGCCAGTAGTTTTCCTGCTTCTTTGCGATCATGGAATTGTGTTAACATTTTAGTTTCTCCATTAATTGCTACTGGTAATGTACAGGATACACATCACAATCCGCTCAGATAAAATTGTCAGTTTATCACAAAATGGTCACACTTAAGATTGAACAGAATTGACAAAGGACAGGGAAATTCGTTCATCTTCCAGAAAAGGAGAGAACACATTCATAAATTCCTTTTCTGGGATGGCCTGATTTCGGTTTCATGTTAGCGAAACCTGTCTGTGACGGCATTGGCATGTGCAGGAAAGCCTTCGAATTCTGCAAGGCAACGCGTTGTCTCGCTTAACGAAGCGTAGCCTTCCTTTGTCAGGTAAGCAATGCCTGTTCGCTTAAGGAAATCAAATACAGTCGTACAGGAGAAAGTGTGCGCGAAGCCCCCTGTGGGCAGGCAGGCATTTGTCCCTATGCAATAGTTACCTGTGCAGTATGGTGTATATTGTCCGATCAATATTTCGCCAGCGTTCTTCAATTTGGGTAGGAGCGCAAATGGCTCGCGTACCTGTACTTCGAGATGTTCGGGTGCATATTCGTTGACAAACTCAAGAGCTTCATCCATGTTTGCTGCCAATACTATGCCACCTGTTCCTTCTGGCTCCTCAAATACAGCGTGGACAAAATCTTGCCGCCACTCAGGCAGTTCAGCCATTTTTTCAGGTAGCACACTTAACACAGCTTCAACCAGTGGACGGCTATCTGTCACCAACAAGCTAGATGAATCTGGACCGTGTTCACCCTCAATTAACAAATCTCTTGCAAGTAGTTCAGGATTGGCGCTTTCATCAGCTAGTGTGATAGACTCGCTGGGACCGGCAGGTAAGCCCACATCTACTGTACCATACAATAACCTTTTCGCAGCAGCTACATATCCGCTTCCTGGACCTGTTAACTTGTGCACCCGTCCTATAGTATGTGTACCATAAGCTAGCGCCGCAATAGCCTGCGCTCCGCCAATGCGATATATCTCATGCACGCCGCATAAATCTGCAGCTACGAGCGAAGCGGGATCGACTGTTCCATCCGGTCCAGGGGGCGTACAGACAACAATACGAGGAACTCCAGCAATTTTGGCAGGAGTCGCTAGCATATACATCACAGAAGGAAAGGCACCTTTTCCTCTAGGGACATAAAGGCCTACAGAAGTTATTGGTGTGATCTTCTCACCAGCTATAACGCCTGGTTCGACTTCTGTGAACCATTGCTCAGGTGGCATTTGTTTTTCATGGAACGTGCGAACATTGCGAATAGCATGCTCAATGGCTTCGCGCACTGATGGATCGAGCAATCTATGAGCCAGCTCAATTTCAGCCTGTCCAACTCGTAGCATATCAGGTGAAAGTTGAACATGGTCAAAGCGTGCTGTGAATTCAACAAGCGCCTCATCACCGCGTTCGCGTATAGCCTGGATTATAGGTCGTACTCGCTCTGTAAGTTCATCAATCTGTATTTCTGCGCGTCGCAACAGACGCAACCGTTGAGAAGCATTCATCGTCGATAATTCATAGTAGTGGATCATATATTCCTCTCATTCCAACGGCTGTACAGCAGCATTACGGAACGTCATTTCACAATTGACAGCGCTTCTTTATTCCTGTGTGGTCAAACCTTTCCGGCGCATTTGAGCCAGGTCAAATTCGGCAGGATCTAGAGGATTCACGTGAGCTTCAGCGCATGCCCAACCTATCAAAGCAAAACCAATCCTCAATCCCTGTGCAATCAAGGAAGGCTCGTTCGTACTGAGTAGATTCAAACAATTTTGACGGTGTTCTAAGGACCATCCGGAATCATGCTGATCATAGTATCCATCTAAAATTGCCTCGTGTGGCTTGAAATCATCGTATCGTATTTTTTTGACTGCTGCCAGCAGTAACAACCAGTATCCTACCTGGCTACCCTCAAGTACTGTATCGGATTGACGGTCAGCATGGATATGTTCACCACTTTGCACATTCGCCAACTCTTCCAATTCATCTCCCAACCGTGAAACCAGGTAACTTTGACTGTGCTCCTGGAGCAAGCGCGATGTATTCGATTCCTCGCTCAAGTCATGATCGCGTAAATAGAGATAAACACCATACAGCTGGCGCAACATTTTCTCTAACTCTACACTTTGATGAACTTTTGCTTGTTTGGTTTGTGAATGACCATAGACACTTTCAGGATCAAAAATACGCTCAGCAACTGTTTCATAAGAATCATCTGGCAGAAGACGGCGGTAATAGCAACTTCGATAACCCTCATGACATGCTGCTTCACCATGTTGTATCACCCGAATGAGCAAACTATTCTCCTCACAGTTCACGAAAATTTCCCGCACTTCCTGAACATTGCCTGATTGTTCCCCCTTTCGCCAGATCGCATTACGCGAACGGCTAAAGAAGTGGGTATTGCCAATTTTGCGAGTCAGGTTCAGGGCCTCTTCGTTCATGAAAGCCACCATAAGCACTTCACCTGTCACATCGTCCTGGATAACGGCGGGTATCAGACCCTGGCGGTCAAATTTTAGCATCTTTCGTGTCCTCTTACTCCTTTGGATCTGTTTGCATCAGTTCAAATAGAGAGTGATTGCATCTTCACTATACGTTACCCTCCCTGGAATATCAATCCCACCAAAGAGGTCTGTGTAGAATCAGTTTACCTTATTGTCAATCTATCTTTGACAATCAGGCAAGCAGTACAATATAAAGAGCAAGGGGACTATGTTTCTTCTTGAAGTGAAGAAATGTTATATTTTTGAGAAATCTTCTGGAAATATTCGGAAAAAGGTTTCTCTAGAAACTCAATAATTAACTGGCCAAGGATGCGCAACTTTCCATATGAAAAACACTCGACGTGCTCGCTTACTGGCTTTGGATGTAGATGGAACGCTTTTGACTGATGAACTCAAGATTACGCCTGCAACTCGTGAGGCTGTGCGTCAGGTTATATCTCGAGGTGTGCAAGTGGTTCTGGCTTCAGCTCGTGGTCCAAATGCACTTTACTCGATCATGGAGGAACTGGAGATCACCGGACTTGCCATTTGCTATACTGGAGCTTTGACTTGTAGACTAGATCCCAATCAGCGTGTCTCACTAGAGGTAGTGGCTGAACAGCGTATGAGCCTCATGTCAGCGCGCCAGGTTTTGAACAAGGCCCTCGAGCTAGGGATCAGCATAGGTTGGTTTACTGGCGAACAGTGGTACATCCCCAGGTGGGATCAAGCTATACATCATGAAAGTATGATTACTGGAGTTATTCCGATCGTTGAACCTGACCTTATGCACTTTCAAGATGCACCTCACAAGGTGCAAGCTATTGTTGGAGAAACTGTACTTATACCCCGTCTCAAAGCTTTGGCGAGTGAGCTACCAGGCGATTGTGCAGGCCAGTTTTCTTACGAGACCTATCTCGAGATTATTCATCAGGGTGTGGATAAAGCTACAGCGCTGTTGGCCCTGGGAAAGCAACTTGGTATCGCTCCATCTGAAATGGTTGCTATCGGTGACATGGATAATGACATAGAAATGTTACACATGTCCTCGCTTGGTATTGCTATGGGTAATGCTCCAGATAATGTACAGGCAGAAGCAGACTGGGTGACGGACACAAATAATCGGGATGGCGTGGCAATTGCAATAGAGAGACTGCAGGGGGATGGCTGGATCTAGCAAGTAGGATTGAAAATGTTATTCGCTCATTGGTCTCACAACCACTCCCCTGACTTTCAAATACTCCTTCACCTCGCGAACCCTAAACTTCCCAAAATGAAAAATCGAAGCTGCCAGTACCGCATCTGCTCCTCCACTTGTCAATCCTTCGTAGAAGTGATGTAACGTACCAACTCCTCCGGATGCAATTACCGGTACCGAAACAGCATTTGAAACCAGTGCATTAAGCGCCAGATCATATCCCTGTTGTGTACCATCACGATCCATACTCGTGAGAAGAATCTCACCTGCACCAAGAGATACGCCTTGCTGTGCCCACTCCAACACATCTTTGCCGGTAGGAGTGCGACCTCCATGAATGAAGACTTCATAACCGCTCGGCATGAGTGGATTTGCGCGGGCATCAATAGCTAGAACAATACACTGCGCACCAAACTGTTCTGCTCCTGCACGCAAGACGTCAGGATTTTGTACGGCAGCAGTATTTAATGAGGTTTTGTCGGCTCCAGACCCAAGAGTAGCGCGGATATCCTCAACGCTACGAATACCGCCTCCAACTGTTACAGGAATAAAAACGTGCTCAGCAGTACGCATGACGACATCTAGCATAGTGGTCCGCTGTTCGTGTGAAGCCGTAATATCCAGGAAAACCAGCTCATCGGCTCCCTCTGCGTTATAGAATTCGGCGAGTTCCACAGGATCACCTGCATCTCGTAGATTTACGAAATGAACTCCTTTAACCACTCGTCCCGCTGCAACATCAAGACAGGGGATGATACGCTTTGTCAGCACAGCACTACCTCTCAAATTCCTGTATTGCGGCCGGGAGATCTATATCGCCAGTATAGAGAGCCTTTCCTATTATCGCGCCCTCGATACCCAATCCCGCTAAAGAACGTAAATCATCTAGAGAACTCAAACCACCTGAAGCAATGAGTGAACAAGATATCATTTGTTGTATCTCTTTCAAAGCTTCAATATTCGGCCCTTTCAACGCACCATCCCGGGCAATATCGGTATAAATAAATCTTTGTACGCCATCTGCACATAGCTCGGTTGCAAGCGAGGTTGCCCGCACTTGCGAAGTCTCGCGCCAGCCAGAAATAGCTATAGAGCCGCTGCGAGCATCAAGTCCCACAACAATACGCTCGCCCCAGCGTGCAAGAGCTTCCATGAGCAATGTCCGGTCAGTAAGCGCAACAGTACCCAGGACAATTCGATCTATTCCAAGATCAAACATGTGCCCGATATCTCCCAGTGTGCGCATGCCTCCACCAAGTTCGATATGCAATGTGGTACTTGCACGAATGCTCTTGATCGATTCAACATTGACTGGATGACCTGCAGCAGCGCCATCCAGGTCGACTACATGCAGCCAGCTGGCACTAGAACGCTGCCAGCGTTGAGCAATTTTTGCAGGATAGGCATTATATATGGTGACCTGGTCATAATCACCCTGATATAGTCGAACACACTGACCATCTTTTATATCAATAGCTGGTAGAATGATCATGCTTGTATCCATTTTAAGAAGTTGTTGAGCAATTGTAAACCGGCAGGTCCGCTTTTCTCAGGATGGAATTGTGTACCCCAGACTCGTTCAGTAACGATAACGCTGCAAAATGGCGAACCGTAATCCGTGACTGCTGCTACACCTTGTGAATCTTGTGGCTCGACATAATAAGAGTGCGCGAAATAGAAGTAAGCATCCTGAGGAATATCATCAAAAATTGCTAACGCTGTGTGTTGTGGTTTTACCTGGTTCCAGCCCATATGCGGAATCTTCGGTCCTTGAGGAATATGCCGTACTTCGCCAGGGAAGAGACTCAATCCGTCAACTTCACCCTCCGCATGGTGATCTGCCAGCAATTGCATACCAAGGCAAATACCCAGGAAAGGTTTGCCTTGCTGTGTTGCCTCGCGTATAGCATCATCTAAGCCACGTTCCGTCATTCTTGACATCGCAGCTCCTCCAGAACCAACGCCAGGCAGAACTATTGCCTGTGCATTATTGACGACATCAGGCTCATCCGTGATCCGGACAATTGCTCCAACATGCTCAAGAGCCTTTTCAATGCTGCGAATGTTGCCTGCTCCATAATCGATGATTGCAATCATATTTCGTATCCCCAGGGTTGTATACCGTTATTTCCAGTTTGTACCGCCAATATGAGTCCTAGCCAACTAATGGTTAGGGGCATACGTTCTCCATCGAGCAAATTGATGGTCAAAAGAGAGCAACACATCATTGCCAGTTGTATGATCTCTCTCCAGTGAGCAGGTAACGCATCACAAGCACGCAATTCCTCAATCAAGGGTCCCATCAAGTGTTCAATCTTCGTTTGTAAAATTGCCTGTCGTACTGGAGTCAACGTGTAATTGTCCTCAACAGTAATAGTCTTACCTCGCATTGAGATCGTCAACTGCAATTCCTGTGCGATGCTATGTGGAAAATACATCCATGTTGCAAACACATTGTGAAACAATGGTTTGATTACATCCAACAATGGCGAATGTCGTCCGGCGAACGCCGGGTCGAAGTAGAGAAATCTGTTCTGATTTTCCAGGAAAACATTGCCAAAATGAGCATCACCATGTCCGATAATTGTCAAAGCATCCTGAGCAGGGTCAAGTACGACTTTAGCGCGCTCGATTAATTCGCCCAATGTTTTTTGCTGTGATACGCCGTTGATAACCCAACGCAGCGAAAGCAATTCATTGAAAGAAATGCCATTCTCCTGTGCAAATGTACCTTGCGGATATTGAATGCATTTCCCCTCGTAAAAACTTTTGAAGCGTCCTCCCACTAAACGATGCCAGAAAAGTTGATGAATAGGAGCAAGCGCATGCTCTACTGCCGTAGATTGGGCAAATGTTGATGCATAAATGTCGAGCAACCGGCCACCTTCGTGTTTTTCAGCAGAAACTAGTAGATCGAATGGACTCTTTTCAGTATTGCCAACCTCAACTGCTCGCATGAGATCAAACATGACAGGCCAGTGTATAACTGGATAGATGACCATCTGTTGACCGCCTTTGTGGATCGTTCGCAATGGTCTTACTATATTGTAACCTGCCTGGTATAACTGCTCAGCATTGTAGTATTCTTCCAGTATACCTTGCTCTTCAATATGTGTTTTGAAGAAATATTCCTCACCACCAGTACTGTAAAACCCATTGAACGAATTCAACGAAACTGCTTTTGGTGTCAGAGTAACACTCTCAGCTATCACATTCAGATGCCGTGTCAACCAGCGCAGCAGGAGAACCTCTGCCTTCTCACGCTCTTGAAATTGCATATGCTGGATGGTAGCCAGACTATCGAGATGTAATAATAATTCAGGAAGTTTCGTCATATCTTCAATGGTGAAATCTGGATTACTCTGTGCAAGCAGTGAACGCGCTTCTGAGGTGCGTGCTCCTGTCATTACTGCTACGGTTATCGCTCCCGCAGCACGTCCTCCGATAATGTCGCTCGTTGAGTCTCCAACGACTATAAAGCTGTCAGGCTTATTATTGTTGTCTATGCGATTCCTATCTCTCGCAAATAAAAATGGAAATGGGTGTGGCTTGCTTAAAAGCGTTTGATCGCCTAGATTACGTAATCCTGCTTCGGTGCGTTCTACGTCATCGTAGGTTGATATGTGCTGTTCGTGAAAGTACTCAAGAAGTCCATACATTTTAAGCGGATGTGCCGCTTCCATGTAAATCCGGCCCGTAGCAAAGCCTAGCAAAAAGCCTTGAGCACGAAGTTTCTCTAACGTCTCTCGAATCTGTTCTAACGGCAAAAGTGGTTTCTCATAATGAATACAACCTGGTTTACCTGATTGAAAGGGAGCATGACCATACGTCTCGGTGTAAAGTGCATCTCCAAGATACCACTCCTGAAAGATGTTGCGGCAAAATGCCCAGAATGGACTATGACGGGAAAATACATTGCTGATGGGTAGTCGCAAAGCTTCGCTGGCAAAATCATCAAGGCAGTTAATAAGTTCTAATCCAATGCTACCATGAAAAATAGGATCATCAAAAACTGCTTCCAGAACCGTATAATGTTGAAAGTTGCTTTCAGTGGTGATCAGCCCCTTGAATCCTCCCAGTTCAGTTTCTCTTGAGGAATTTCCTGATACTGCTATCTTTTGCATCAACTCACTGAATCCAGCTATCCAGCCCCTATCCCATGGTTCTAAAGGAAGCACAGAAGAGCGATCCGGCAATGATCTAAGCAAAGCTATGAGATGCAAGCAAACAACAACATAACATGTATCCCAGTTTGAATTGATAGATCGACCTTTTAGAGCCAGGATTTCAGATTCAGGAAAGACAGCACGGCTAATCTGGCGACTCTCCGGTGCTGTTTTAGCTGGATGATACTTTCCAGCTCCACTCACCTTACTATTGTTTAAACCCCAATAATGTGGACTATACAGTAATTCGTGTAACGTCAACCCGGCTGCATCCCAGTAGGCTTCTTCGCTGGTTATGACACCATCAAGATCGAAAATAATGAGATCATTCAATGTTTTCTCTTAAGTCGTTTGTGCAAAGTACGTACGCTGGCAGACTCACTCTCAAAGCGATAAGTCAATGGTGTGATGTTGATATGTTGCGCTCCTGCACTACGCAATACTGTAACGATTTCCAGGAAATCAGTAGCGGAGCCTCCAACGTTTGTCACACCAGAAATTGTAAACCGGCAAGGATCGATTGTATACTCTCTTTCTGTATGCGCAGCCTGAATTTCTAAACCCGAAAGCAGATGATTCAAACGCTGATTTAGGAGTGTGAAGTTATGTTGCATTTCCTCCCGGGTCTCTGTTTTTAAATGAGCTATGAGTATAGATCGATTTCGAGCCTGCTTACGAGCTTCGATAAGCTCTAGCATTATTGATGCCAGGCTTAGCGCTTGCTTGTTCTCCCGTAAAAGTTGCGTGTTGCCTATCATGCAAGCTTGTGAACGCAACACAATACCATCTTCCAGCAACTTCAAGTGATTTTCACGCAGTGTTGTGCCTGTCTCTGTGAGATCAACAATAAGATCGGCTGTTTCGGTTAATGGCGCAGCCTCTAAAGCTCCGTGAGGAGAAATAATCTTACAGTGTGTTATGCCATGCAGGCGGAGAAATTGCCCAGTCAGGATAGGATACTTGGTAGCAATGCGCAATCCTCGCCTTTTATGAGCTAAGTAATAGCCGGCCAGGTGCCAGAGATCAGCACAGGTGCTTATATCAATCCAGTGCTCTGGGACAGCTACAACAAGGCGGCAATTGCCATATCCCAGGTCCTGCTCAAGGATCATGATGTCATCATCATGATCCTCTTCCTCGCTCTCAGTTTCAGTAGTTCCTCTATGTTCTGCCAGGATATCATAGCCAGTAATGCCGAATGTAGCATCACCATCTTGTACGAGCAAGGGTATGTCAGCAGCTCGTTGAAATACTACTTCCAAATCTGGCATGCTGCTGACGCTGGCAAGGTATTGGCGCGGATTACTGCGATTCACTTTCATACCACACTCAGCAAGAAATGCCAAAGTTGCTGATTCTAGTGATCCTTTGCCAGGGAGTGCCAGACGAATAATAGATGTTGAATTCATACAGGTGATTCCTTACCTGAAAGCTGTTGAACACAGGAATGAATGTCTAATAAAAGTTCCTTTCCTGTTCGAAGATCATGAAG
>Ga0187780_10002007_pt1 | contig 15338 bp, 18 predicted proteins | sample 1015_Q2_SP10_20__FD_132429 | JGI IMG/M metagenome (GOLD analysis project Ga0187780, IMG submission 132429) | Tropical peat soil microbial communities from peatlands in Department of Meta, Colombia - 1015_Q2_SP10_20_MG | ecosystem: Environmental > Terrestrial > Soil > Wetlands > Peat | place... | reverse complement strand
TTTTTTGCCATTCTCGAATATTTTTTTAGAGTCCCTTTTACTTGGGCACTGTCACGCTGTTCATGTACCTGGCATGGGACCCATGCCCACGCATGGGGCGCAAGGGTGCCAGGGGGTGGGCTGGGGAGACCAATGCCGCTGTGGCAAGATGACAGCTTTGGGCTAGCCAAGCAGGTGTTAATACAGTGTTAGAAAATGAACCAAATCTCTCAGAATGGGGTACAACTGAACCGAAGAGAGTTGACAGGTATAAATTGCGAATCGCGAGTAATGACAAGGGGATTGCCTAGATTTTCAATAACCTAAGCAACCCCCTTTATTGTGATCCCAAAGCAGGCGCGCTACCAGGCTGCGCTACGCCCCGACTTTTTCTAGATGCTGAAAAAGCCCTCCAACGTCGTTCTCGGTCGCTCACACGCCTCAACGTACCACCCAAGGGTACGCCTCGGCGAGTTCGCTCCCTGCGGCCTTGTCGGAGACCTTTTTGAGCATCTAGTTCGGTCAAATGACTCAAGATGATAGAACCGTATCCTGCAACATGATGCGCACTTGTCCGAACGCTTTCGCGCGATGGCTCACGCGGTTCTTCTGCTCCGGAGACAGCTGAGCTAATGTCTTCCCCAGTTCAGGGACAAGGAAGATGGGATCATAGCCGAAACCGTGACTTCCGGTGGCCGCTTCCGCGATCAACCCCTCCAATACCCCTCGTGCAACCTGAACTCCATCCCCCGGAAATGCCATCGCCGCAACCGTGATGAATCGAGCCGTCCTCCGTTCACGCGGCACGCCGGTCAACTCGTGAAGCAACTTCCGACAATTGTCCTCATAGGTTGCGCCTTCACCCGCAAAACGGGCAGCGAAGATTCCCGGACGTCCACCGAGCGCATCCACTTCCAACCCTGTATCGTCGGCGACGGCTGGAAGTCCTATCGCCTCGGCGATGGCCCGAGCCTTCTTCACCGCATTGGCCTCACAGGTCGCTCCGTCTTCAATGACCTCCGGCGCTTCAGGAAATTCATCGAGGGTTCTGATCCGTATCCCCAAATCGCCCAAGAGAGCAGCCAGTTCTTCTCCTTTATGTCGATTGCGCGTGGCAAGGACAAGTTCCCGGGCCATTGTCGCCTTGATCATTCTAATGATCCAATTAAATCCTGTTGCAGTGCCGTCAACGTTTGGATCGCCGTCCAACCAAGAGACATAAACTCGTCCATCTCCTGTTTCCCGAACGGAGTCCGCTCCGCGGTACCCTGAATCTCAACATAACGCCCGCGCCCGGTCATGACAAGATTCATGTCGACTTCCGCTGCCGCATCTTCAGTATAAGCCAGATCAACCAGAATCTCGCCTCCGACCTTCCCCACACTGATCGCCGCCAGATAGTCGATCAGAGGGCGTTTTTTGATAAGCTCGCGTTGTTTGAGCACGACAAACGCGTCGGCGAGTGCGATAAACGAACCGGTGATAGAAGCGGTTCTGGTCCCCCCATCGGCTTGAATCACGTCGCAATCAATCCAGATGGACCGTTCACCCATCTGAGTCATATCTGTGACTGCTCGAAGCGAGCGTCCGACCAATCGCTGGATCTCCAGCGTTCGCCCACCCTGTTTTCCTTTGACTGCTTCACGCGGCGAACGCTCGTGGGTTGAGCGCGGGAGCATGGAGTACTCCGCCGTGACCCATCCCGTTCCCTTGCCCTTCAGGAACGGAGGCACTTTTTCCTCGATCGATGCCGTGCAAATGACTTTGGTATCGCCCATTTCAATTAAGACAGATCCTTCGGCATGTTTGATGAAATTTCTCGTCACCTTGATCGGACGAAGCTGATCCCGTCGACGCCCATCAACCCGCAATAAGTCCCTGCCAGTCGTCATCGCCTTCTCCTGTGTACGATGCCGCGCATTATAGTAAAGGCCCGCTGAAAGCGCAACGAAACCGCGGCGCGGTCTTCACAAGGTGACACCACCATGATCTCGACCACACCACCTTCGTACAATTCTTCGGCGACGTCGGCACGAATTCTGTACACGGTTCTTCCACTTTGGAAGAGACAAATATTGACTATTTCCTTCATGCCGTCACAACGCATCGAAACTCCGCTCCTGTTGCGGAGTTTCTGATCAAACAGAAGTACGAGGCCATACGCGTACACCCGCAAGATTCGCAAAAACTCATAATTCATTGGCACAAAAGGTGCACCTGGCTTTACAGTTCCCTAGACACCTCACGATAAGTATATGACGTCTGAGCTTTCGATCGCTTAGCCCATGACCCTGCTGTTGGATCGATCTTCCCAGCAAGCCGCTCTCGACCTCAAACGTATTCTCGTCGTCGATGACGAAGAACCTATTCGCCGCTTGCTTGGCTACCTACTCCAGACCCATGGCTACGAAGCAATCTTGGCTTCGGATGCTCGTGAAGCGCGCCAACATTTGGACGAACAACCTTTCGCGCTCATTCTGTGCGATGTCAACATGCCCGGTGAATCGGGTATGGATCTTGTTCGCGCAATCATCAGAGAACATCCCCATACGGCGACCATCATGGTCACGGGGCTCGACAGCTCGGTTCTGGCCAACGCGGCTCTCGAGATGGGCGCGTTCGGTTACATCATCAAGCCGTTTGAATCCAACGAAGTGCTGATCGATGTGGCGAATGCTTTGCGCCGACGACGCCTTGAGATGGAAAACCGTCTCCATCGGGAGAACCTGGAAGACGTCGTCCGCACCAGAACGATGGCGTTACAGCAGGCTTTAGAATGGTTAGAACGAAGCGAGAAGGAGCTTCGCCTTTCCCGCGAAGAAACTATTCAGCGGTTGGCCATCGCAGCCGAATACCGCGACAGTGCCACCGCACAACATATTCAGCGGATGAGTCACTACTGCGAAATGCTCGCCAGACGCTACGGTCTCTCAAACGAACGGTGCGATCTGATCCGGACAGCCAGCCCGATGCATGACATCGGGAAGATCGGCACTCCCGATCACGTTCTCCTCAAGCCGGGCAAGTTTACCCAGGAGGAATTCAACGTGATCGCCCAACACGCTGAAATCGGGTACCGCATCCTCGGTGGCTCGGAAGCCGAAGTTCTGAAGGTTGCAGCCACGATCGCCTGGACGCACCATGAGCGTTGGGACGGCAGCGGCTATCCGCGGAAGCTCAGGGGTGAAGCGATTCCCGTTGAAGGACGTATCGCCGCAATCGCCGATGCCTTCGATGCTCTTACCACTCAACGGGTCTACAAGCCTGCGTTCGAACTGAGCCATGCCGTCGATCTCATGAGTAAACATCGCGGCGAGCACTTCGATCCAGAACTCCTCGATGTCTTCTTCGCCTCCCTGGACGAAATCAAACGGATTCACGAGCAGTACGCTGACCGATCGCCTCGGGGCATGAGCCTCGACCAGTAAGCAACATTCCCGCATTTCATTGACCCTCTCTCATCCCGCGCTATACTTCGTATACATCATACGGGCCGCCTCAGCTCCGCCTCAGCACTCGGTCCGAATCATCGTCCTTCAGGCGACGAAAGGATTGCCCCCATGGCAAATAAGGTCTCATCCGTGCGGAAACCGGCAACGACCAGAAACTGGATCGCCTATCTCTGTGAGTCACTCGTGACCTGCGGTGAAATGCCGACATGGGAAGCTGCAACCTACTTGACGGAGAATCTGTTCGCTGAAAAGCCGAACCCCCGGCTTCTTGGTACCACGAATGCCTTTGAAGTGACCTCGCAATTCCTCCACCGGTTGTATCATCCCCTTGTGGAAGCTGCGGCGCGCGATCTCTCATTCCCGCAGACTGCGAAGCTGCATGTCTTTACGGATATCAGTTTGACAGGGAAATCCGCGGTCCTCGTCGTCTACTTTCCGGGGAATAATCAATCGTCTCAGCTGCTGATGTTGGACGCGGCTAAGGCTTGGGAATTGGTCTTCAGCGACTCCGAGGAATTCAACCGGTGGGCTGAAGAGCGCTACCGATCGGTCAAGTCTGCTCTGATCGCTGCTATCGGCAATCCTCTGAATTCGACGCTGCTGGTGGGGCTTTCGGCATGAGAGTCCACTAGGACTCGGATGGTTCATAGTTCAGATTGGGGCCCAGCCATCGTTCGACGGTGCGCAGCTCCATCCCTTTTCGTCGGGCATAATCTTCAACCTGGTCTTTCCCGATCTTCCCCACGGCAAAGTATTTTGCCTCGGGATGAGCGAAATAGAAGCCGCTTACCGAAGCAGCTGGCAGCATAGCAAAACTCTCCGTCAACGTAATGCCGGTGTTCCGCTCGGCTTGTAACAGATCAAACAGGACTCGCTTTTCAGTGTGGTCCGGACAGGCCGGATAGCCGGGCGCAGGGCGGATGCCACGGTATTTTTCTCGGATGAGGTCTTCATTCGAGAACTTTTCTCCTCTTCCATATCCCCACTCTTCGCGCACTCGTTTGTGCAGCCATTCCGCAAAGGCTTCGGCCAATCGATCAGCCAACGCTTTCGCCATGATCGAGTTATAGTCGTCGTGATCTTTGTCGAACTGTCGACACAATTCATCCAGGCCGATCCCGGCCGTCACGGCAAAGGCGCCGATATGATCGTTGCGGCTGGAGTCTCGCGGCGCGACGAAATCTGCGAGCGCCAGGTTCGGTTGTCCTTGTGGTTTTTCGGCCTGTTGTCGCAACGTATGGACGACGGTCAAGTGTTCCTTCCTGGTTTCGTCGGCATAGAGCTGGATATCGTCGCCAACACTCGCAGCCGCATACAATCCGTACGTCGCTTTTGCAGTCAGAAGCTTCTGGTTCACGATCCTATCGAGCAAACGACGAGCATCGTCATGCAGCTCCTTGGCTTTGGGACCAACTATCGCATCGTCAAAAATTGTCGGAAATCTTCCCTTCAATTCCCACGTGTGAAAGAACGGAGACCAATCAATAAAGGCGACTAACTCGCTGAGCGGCTGATTGCTGATAACCTTTAGTCCCAAAAACGAAGGCACCGGAATCTCAATCATAGTCCAGTCAGATGCAAAACGATTCGCTCGCGCCCGACCGATCGGTAAGAGCGGCTTCGTCGCTCGATCCTGATGCGCCTGACGCACACGTTCATAGTCCATCCGGACTTGGCTGACAAATTCGGATTTCTGTCCCCGGTTCATGAGGCTCCCCACCACACCGACCGCCCGTGACGCATCCAGGACATGGACCACGGACGGCTCGTAGGACGGCGCAATTTTCACCGCCGTATGCGCTTTGCTCGTAGTGGCGCCGCCGATCAAAAGCGGAACCGTGAAGCCCTCACGGGTCATCTCTTTGGCGACATGCACCATCTCATCGAGCGATGGGGTAATGAGACCGCTCAAGCCGACGATATCAGCCCTTTGGTCCCGAGCCGTCGCCAAGATCTTTTCGCACGGCACCATCACGCCGAGGTCTATCACTTCATAGTTGTTGCACCCCAACACCACCCCGACGATGTTCTTGCCGATATCATGGACATCGCCCTTCACGGTCGCCAGCAACACCCTGCCATTTGACTTGGCGCCGCCTACCTTCTGCTTCTCCTCCTCCATGAACGGCAGGAGATAGGCCACGGCTTTCTTCATGACCCGGGCGCTTTTCACCACCTGTGGCAAGAACAGTTTTCCGGATCCGAACAAGTCACCGACGACATTCATCCCCGCCATCAGCGGCCCCTCGATGATTTCAAGAGGCTTCGCATATTTCCGGCGAGCTTCCTCGACGTCTTGATCGATATAATCCGCGATGCCTTTGACCAGCGCGTGAGCCAATCGTTCCTCGATCGATCCGGTTCTCCATTCGTCGTCTTTAATCGCCGCTTTTCCCTTCTGCTTAACCGTTTCCGCAAACGCCACGAGACGTTCCGTTGCATCTGGGCGACGGTCGAGCAGGACGTCTTCGACGAGCGCGAGCTGATCTTTGGGAATCTCCTCATACACTGCTAACTGACCAGCATTGACGATCCCCATATCCAGGCCGGCCTTGATCGCATGATAAAGAAAGGCCGCGTGCATGGCTTCCCGAACCACGTTGTTGCCCCGGAAGGAAAAGGAGATATTGCTGATGCCGCCGCTTACCCGTGCCAAGGGAAGGTGCTGCTTGATCCATCGCGTGGCTTCGATGAAGTTCACCGCGTAACTATTGTGCTCCTCGATCCCCGTCGCAACGGTCAGCACGTTCGGGTCGAAGATGATGTCTTGCGGTGGAACCCCCACACGCTCGGTGAGAATCTTGTAGGAGCGCGAACAGATGTCCATCTTTCGTTCAAGGGTGTCCGCCTGACCCCGCTCATCGAATGCCATGACGACCATGGCCGCGCCGTATCGTCGGATCAAAGTCGCCTGCTCGATAAACTTTGCTTCCCCTTCCTTCAAGCTGATGCTATTGACCACCGCCTTGCCCTGAAGGTTCTTCAAGCCGGTCTCAAGAATCTCCCACTTCGAACTATCGACCATCACAGGCACACGAGAGATATCGGGCTCTGACCCCACGAGCCGAAGGAATTTCTCCATCGCCGCCCTCGAGTCCAGAAGGCCCTCGTCCATGTTGACGTCGATGATCTGAGCCCCACCCTCCACCTGTTGCCGAGCCACCGAAAGTGCGCCGTCATAGTCGCCGCTCAAGATCAATTTGGCAAAGGCGGGCGATCCGGTCACGTTGGTTCGTTCGCCGATATTGACGAAGTTCGATTCCGGCCGGATCGTGAGGGCTTCGAGGCCGCTCAAGCGCGTATAGGGCTCAACCGACGGTGGAATTCTAGGAGGCAACCCCTGTACGGCTTCTGCGATCAACTTGATGTGGGCCGGTGTCGTTCCACAGCATCCCCCGACGATATTCAACCACCCGTTCTTCGCCCATTCCTTGAGTTGCGGGGAAAACGTGTCCGGCGTTTCCGGAAATCCGGTCGGCAACAACGGATTCGGGAGTCCGGCATTCGGATGGCTGCTCATATAGATGGGGGCAATCTGGGATAATTCCTCGATAAGGGGACGCATCTCTTTCGGCCCCAGCGCACAATTGATGCCGACACTCAGTAACGGGACATGGGAGATCGAATTCCAAAAGGCCTCGACTGTTTGTCCTGTCACCCCACGATTGCTGCCAGCCTGAATAAACGTCACTGACGCCATTACAGGTAACCGCAGCTTCCGCTCGTCGAAGAACCGCTCAATGGCGAAGAACGCGGCTTTGGCGTTAAGCGTATCGAAAATGGTTTCCACGAGCAGGATATCGACACCACCGTCGACGAGGCCGCGGACTTGCTCGATATAGGCGCTCACCAGCTCGTCGTACGTGGTGCCACGGGCTGCCGGGTTATTGACGTCGGTCGAGATCGACGATGTTTTTGTAGTGGGTCCAATAGCTCCGGCGACGAAACATTGTCGCCCTGGCTGTGCAGCACAAACCTGTGCTACAGCTCTCCTCGCACACTCGGCTCCGGCTTTGGCCAAGTCATAGGCGAACGATTCCATGTGATAGTCGGCCAACGAGATGGATTGTGAATTGAACGTGTTGGTTTCAACGATATCGGCGCCGGCTTCAAGATACTGGCGATGGATGTCCTGGACGATCTCCGGCTGGGTGAGGTTCAAGAGATCATTGTGGCCCTTGAGGTCCTTCTTCCAATCCTTAAACTGCTCGCCCCGAAACGCGGCCTCCTCCAGCCTCCGCTGCTGGATCATGGTCCCCATCGCGCCATCGAGGATCAGAATCCGAGCTTTCAGGAGAGCATCGAGCAATGATGCCTTTGACTTAGTTTCCGCCATGATTTCTCCCTGTTCCGGGTAGCGTCATGATACTGGAAGGATTCGTGACCAGCAAGCAAGAGCGGGGCTTCCACCTTGACATGCCCTTTTCTCGCCGATACGATGGCCAGCACCTGCTGGAGAGAAGCCTTGCTCCTGCGTCCAACTTCACCCATCAACTGTCTGCCAATTATTCTTTTTCTGTTCATTGTGCGTAGTTGGAGTGCTCCGTTTTGCCTTCAGGCGGCACCCTATTTTGAGGACGGCTTTCTTGGGCTCACTCAACAAGAACTGCATGAGAAGCTCGGTAAACCGCAGGCTGTCCGAGACCGCAAGTCCGCGCTGCGCGTCTTCACTTACTATTCGATAGCGGATTGGGAAAAATACTTTCGGCAAATGGTCTCGCCCGAGAATGGCGAAGATGTATACACGTTCAAACGAGAGGGAATCGATATCCGGTATTCCTTCAGCTATGCCGTGGATCCCAACGACCAAAACGAGAACCGTACCCTGTATGTTCGTCTCGTGGATATTGAGTTCACACCTCCGGTTCCGATGGGGCAAGTTCCCTCGCTTGTCCCTGAGTTCAAGCCGTCGGAAGATTCCCGTACTCCCGCCTTTCGTTCAAACATTTGGGTTCTCCTGTTCAAAGGCAACCCGTCAGCAGACGCCCGGTTTATAGTGAAGGAGAAAGGGAAGGACTCTCTCAACTGGTCGCTCGCCTACCAGCTATTTTCGCTCCAGGGGCTTCCCGATCCTCTGACTACCAAAGCGCCAGTCGATCGGATTGAAATCAGCACCCAGAGCGTCGACCTCGTGAAACAGCGCCAGCGTCTCACTCATGACCCCATCCTGAACCCATACTCCAAAGAATTCGCTCAACAACAGCTGACTCCCCCGCCTCCAAAGACAAAGAAAATTCCTGTCCCAAGCTATGCGGATTAACCCTCACGGATTGAATTAGGAGAGAGAATAGAAGAAAGGAAATTACTGAGCGTACTTCAGCCGGTCTTGTTGTTTCTCTTGGATTTCTCCCGCCTTACCCTTCAGGACCTCGACAGGACCATCCTTGGAAACGTATAACAAAACCGGGGTAGCGAGCCCTAACAAGACCAAACACCAAAGCGCAAGAAATTTCGTGACTTGGCCACGACTCATATACATGGCGATAACGCACACGAGCGCCATCAGCCCCGCATAGGTCAGGATCTGCGACTGATAGTTCGTCATGCCCGGAATGTCCGGTATCAGTCCATTCATGCCCTTCAACATATCTTTCGACAAATGGGTAAAGGAGTTGTGGAGATTCGCCAGCGGCGAGCCTGTCGAATGAGAAGATGGCGACGTTTCCGTGATCTTCACTTTGGATCGGTATCGCTCCGGAATGCTATTGAAGTTGTCCGTCATGACAGCCATGCCCTGCTCATCCACGTAGGAATAGATGGCCGTCACATAGGCTTCATGAACAAACCCAAGAAGCAACCATCCTAAGAGCAGAATTCCCACCAGGCACAGCATGGGAACGGTGAGATATGCCCTTGCCCGCATCGAATATTCGTCAATCATCGCCATAATAGACTAAGTATAGCCCTCACTCTTATCTCCATGATTTATAGATGGAAACCTGCTCTCGTCCTTGACTCCTCTCGAGCACCGTTGCTAGCATGCGTCAGACTGAATCTGACTGCCGTTTAAGCACCCGCAGAAATCACCATATGGATGCAACGACCCCTGCCACCCTCGAACCGACCCCCTTCCTCCGCCAGCGGCCTGTTCGCCTCACAATTTATGCAGGACTCGGGGTCTTCGTACTCCTCATGGTTGTATGGCCGCTTGTTGCCCAACTGCGCGATCCAAACTTCCAAAAACATATCGCAGAACATCGGGTCATGGTCGGGATGTCGAAAGAACAAGTATTACAGGCCTGGGGAGGACCTCAAACCATCAATACCACCTTCACGAAAGACGGTATCCGTCGAGAGGAATGGATCTTTGAAGATTGGGAAAACACTTCGGTAGTGAAACACCGCTATCTGTACTTTGAGGAAGGTACGCTCGTCGGCGGTTGGTTCCAAGGATCGGGGGAACGCCTTCCGGCTCAAGCTCCCCCCAACCCGCATACCCCACGGCCGCAAAGCTAGGCCGCCCTAGGCCTGGCTGGACACATCTCGCACTTCCAATCGCAGCCGACTCAACAATAATTCTGCACGTGACAGATCGACGGGGTCGACCATGACCATGGTACCTAGAAAGGGAATACCGGGATATAAACTGCTGACATGTTCATGGTGTACGATATACGGAATTCCATTGCTCTCCAGTAAGCTCTTGACGATGGCCAGCTCTCCCAAGCTATGAGGCTCCGTCAAACGAATCATCGACATCGATTGCTTTCCTTTATCATCGATACATCGGGAGCAAGAGCTCGCGATTTCGTTGCAATTTTTCGCCTCGACACATACACTGATCGACGATCAAGGAGTCTCCGTAATTTGAACACGACGTTGTTTGCCGGGGCCTCCTGAAATCGTGAGTACCCGTTTCCATTCTCGAACTTGATAGACCGCCCAGGCATTCGGCTGACCCTTATAATAGGCGAAGGGATCTTCTCCGCTGGCATTCAGATAGATGGGCTCTGTGAAACCCTCATCGAGCACGTAGTCCATCAGGCATTCGGACGTAAACCCGTCCCCACGCAATGAAACATCGGCCAACAGAGAAAGAATCTCGTCGGGGTTTTGCACAGTAATCTGATTCATACCATCACGCTCACGACGACAAAAGTGTAGCTGGCTCTCATGAGGGAAGGCAAGAGACGATGACGCGTCCTTTGACTAAAAATCATTTTCAAGAGGAAATCCTGCGCATCATGGACTGCAAACACCATTGGGCATGGCCTGCCTTCGCCAGCGGGAAATTGGATACGCTCCAACTCCGTGTCCATTTTCAGCAAGAATATGCAGTCTATGTCCGTGATTTCCCCGTCTTTCTCGCGCGGATTCACGGGCGCAACCCTCCGGCCTCCGTGCGTCGCATGTTGGCGGAAAACATTTACGAGGAAGACACCGGCGGGTTATCGCTCGGCAAGTCACACCCGGAGCTGTTTTTATCCATGATGGAGGGATTGGGCTTTCAGGCCGACTCCTTTAACGCGATCCGTTTGTTGCCGGCAAGTCGCGCCTACCGCGCTTGGCTCGACCGTGTATCGAGCCACAGGGACTGGGTAATCGGCGCCGCAGCGCTCACAATTTTTGTTGAAGGCAGCGTAAAAGACCGGCAGGAGATCCTTGAGCCGTCCAAACCGAAAACCACTGAAGAAATTGAATCCACAGTCCAACATCATCCTCTCGTGCAATTCCATGGCCTTTCACCAGATCATATGGATCTCATCCGCTCCCATCAAATGGTCGAAGCTGGGCATCGGCATGATGCGTACAACATGGTGGTAGGCCAATCCACAGCCCGCGGCCGGCAACAGGCAGTCCTCCGTTGCCTCAAGAAAAGTTTGAAGCTTTGGCTGGCCTATCGCGACGCCGTCGCCATCGCCTGCGGACTTAAGAAGCCCTGATGATATGCCGCATCCTCGGCACGCTGACACTCTTCGTAATCATCAGCCATCAGCAGGCAATTAGTTCGGACATACCCGACGACATGGCCTTGGTTCCCGCAGGGGAATTCTTCATGGGATCTCCTGCTGGTACTGATAACCTTCCCGATGAACAGCCGCAGCGTCGTGTGTATCTGAGCAGTTTTTTCATCGATCGACATGAAATTACCAATGAAGCTTACCATTTGTTCGTCAAATCGACGGGCCACCGCACTCCTGAGAATGCCAATCCATCCTCGACACTCTGGAGCAACGCGACTTCAATGGCGGGGATTGAGCGCCATCCAGTCGTCAACGTGAGTTGGAATGATGCCGTTGCCTATTGCCATTGGGCGGGGAAACGTCTGCCGACGGAAGCGGAATGGGAAAAAGCGGCACGTGGAACTGACGCACGGCGTTATCCCTGGGGAAACGATTGGGACTTCGCGAAAGCCAATAGCGCCAGTTACTGGGCGGAACGCACGGTTGAATTCAACAGCGGCGCTGATTGGGAAGCCTTCTGGATCAGGGGCGAAGGCGCGAGGCTGGCCAAGGAAAAAGGCATCAAGGGGGAAGTACTAACAATGCCTGTCGGCAGTTTCCCTCAAAGTCTCAGTCCGTACGGCCTCTACGACATGGCTGGCAACGTTGCCGAATGGGTACAGGACTGGTATGACCCTAATTACTATCGATCGGCTCCCCTCTCTGATCCACTCGGTCCGGAACGCGGCGCCATTAAATCCATGCGTGGCGGATCGTGGCTGAAACCAGCAGTGAGCCTGCGCACGACCGACCGTGACTGGGGTACGATGGACAGTCGCCCCAGCGGAACAGGATTTCGCTGCGCGAATGATGCATTTTGAAGCTGGACGCTGCCGGCTGATCGCACACAAGCTCCTATATATTCGAAGCTACCCCATGCTCCGAGGAAAAGAGTCATGTGGCTCCTTTTTCCAGAATACGGGATATTCTGCCTGCACCACAAACACAATAGAGCGGATGCGCACAGACCGCTCATCCGAAAAAACTCTGCTACAGCAATAAGTTATAGGTCAAGCATCGCAGCGAATACCTCCTCGATTCCTGAAGGCCGTTGGCAAGACAAATACTGAAAACGTGGTAAATTTTTTACTTAGGAGGTTAGGACTCCGCGCGGCTCAGCACAGGCGTGGACTCAGCGGGAGGAGGTCGTTATGAAACACTGGTTGAATCTTGCCTTTCTTGTCGCTCTCGGGGCGGTTATTTTTTCTGGCGCAACCGAAGCGGCGCAGCAGACGGTAAATATCAGACTCGGCGGAAAGTACTGCGGGTTTTATCAGATGGACCTTGAGAAGGAATTGAAACATGTTCCAGGCGTTACGGAAGTAGATTTCCAAACGATGCGAGGGCATGTGTACGTGACCATGATAGCCGGAAAGGTTCACCCAAACTCATTACTCGCTGCAATCCGGCGTGTTAAAGGAGATGGGTACTACTGCACAGGTCAATTTGAGGGTGAGCCAGGACGAGTTGAACACTACTGAAGGTTGACAGAACGAATTCCCGTACTCTGGCGTACGAGCGTTTCACATAGTCCTTCCCGCGCGTGGATGAGTGCTTCACTTACCATACGTAAGCTCACTGCTTGTCTTCCGCGCAACACCGGTCACTTCGTTGAACGGCTGGCACCCTCACCAATTCCTCTTTCCAGCAAATAGTCAATTCTCTCAATCCGCACCACCGGCATGATGAGCCCGAGACCTTCTTCGTCGTGGGAAAAGTCGTATACGATCGACTCTTGAGGGATAAGCCGACCCGTCATGACTACAGTGATGTCGATGGCCTGTTTGGTCTCCAAATCTCGCAATAACATGTCCCGCGTCCTTGGATCCGGAACCGCCAGAAGGTTGCCCGGCAGATCTTCCGGCTTGAACCGGACCATTCCCCAGCGCGTGGGGTTAAACTTGGGACCAACGGCGACGCTGAACCCCCCGCTTGCCAACTCATAATGAGACAGTGCACCTGGCCACACAAATGCTATAGACCATTGCAACGCAGGCTTCCCCTCTCTCAACCCATCCCGTTCTCGATTCAGATTGAATAAGCGATCATCGTGGCCCGGGTCATGGTGCCCGTGCCCGTACACTGTTGCCCACGCTGGCGGAGTTCCATCGAGCTCGACCAAAAATTGCTCGATCGCCGATGTTTCGATAAGAAGATGCGTGTCAGGAGGAAGAATGGTGCGGAGATCTGTCGCCTTGCTCACCAGAAGCGGCAGCGTCGTCGCGACTTCCTGTCCCCACGCGATGGCCACGCTCGTAGAAACAATCGCCAGAACTCCGAGGACCAGAGTCTTCACGGCTGTGCCATCATTCGGCGGCACGTTGAAGGGCGGATTCAAAACTAGAACGGAGCGCTGTCACAGCATGATGATCGCTGGGAAGCATTCCCTCTTCAATAAGAACTGTCAGCCGAGGTGTGGGATCGAGCCTCCGAAGAGCTTGCCGCGACAGCGCGCCTGCTTCGATGACTTTTTGATACGTGCCCAACCACGCGATTGCAATGGCGCGGAGGCCTGCATCGGAACGCTGCATCCGACCCATCCTCACCTGCTCGAGCAATTTGATCAGAGGATCCGACTGTGAGATAGCACTGATCGCACGCTGGAGAGCTTGTTCGCCTGGCTCCATCATCCTTCAATTCATGGAGCACGAACCTGGCCCGCGAGGGTCCCCGCAGGTCCCACAGGAACCGGGTCCGCTCGACGTGGCCCAACTTGTCGTGGCTCCGACCCCGAAAGCAGAGAATTGTTTCGCGACCGTAGTCGCCTTACACTGCGGACAGGCCACGATCGTCGAGCCTTGTACCAGTAATTCGAATCGATGATTGCAATCCTGACAGACATATTCGAAGATAGGCATCGCAACTCTCCTTCGTGATGCCATATTATAGGGTTGCGGCTGAGGTTGGCGCAACGCCCCGTCGAGGAGTCATGTATCAGGAAGAAAAAACTTTCACTCTTCACTTCAGTTTGGAAGCTGCGTTCCCCGATGAATACGAGGGCGACGAAGATCACATGGTTTGGACTCGCGATTGGGAATCGCGAGTGAAACCGGATGTCATCAAGGCCCTCTTTGCGTCACTGCGCCAACATCCGGGTTGGAATGCCCACATCCGCAATCGAGGCAAGTCTCCCATTGATGAAATTGAGATTGTACTGTCGAGAGACTTCTCCAAACCACAACCGTTCAATCTTTAACCATGTCGCAGACGCCGCTTGGTCTCTACCTCCACGTCCCTTTTTGTCGCCAACGATGTGATTTCTGTGCCTTCTATCTGGAAACCTACAGGGACGGCCGTGCAGGTACATTTGTAGACTCTTTGCGGCGCGAGATCCGTCTCTATGGCGCCCAGGATCTTGCAGCAACCCATTCGATCCAATCCATCTATTTCGGCGGCGGAACGCCGACGACACTTGCCCCCGATCAACTAGAAAGTATCCTGACAGAAATTCGGGCGGCGTTTGTGGTCATTCCCGAGGCCGAGGTTTCAATCGAGGCCCATCCTGCAACGGTCTCGGAACAAGACCTTGTACGACTGGTTCGAGCAGGTTTCAACCGAATTAGCTTTGGCGCGGAATCCATGGACGACCGGGAATTTCTATCAATCGGGCGACCCGGTTCCTCCGAGGACACCATCCGTGCAGTTGCGAGGGCCTGCGCTGCGGGGTTCACGAATATCAATCTTGATCTCATGTATGGCTTGCCCGGACAAACCCTGAAAAGCTGGCGACAATCTCTTGACCGTGTCGTTCAGCTCGATCCCGCTCATATTTCCTGCTATGCGTTAACGATAGAAGAAGGAACGACGCTGGCTCGGAACATCGCGCGCGAGGTCATTGCAGCTCCTGATGAAGTACGACAGGTCGAGATGGACCAAACGGCCGACGCATTCCTCCGCCGAGCGGGTTTCCAACGATATGAGATTTCCAACTACGCAAAGCCTGGTTATGTCTGCCGACACAATC
>Ga0187780_10002006_pt1 | contig 15350 bp, 10 predicted proteins | sample 1015_Q2_SP10_20__FD_132429 | JGI IMG/M metagenome (GOLD analysis project Ga0187780, IMG submission 132429) | Tropical peat soil microbial communities from peatlands in Department of Meta, Colombia - 1015_Q2_SP10_20_MG | ecosystem: Environmental > Terrestrial > Soil > Wetlands > Peat | place... | reverse complement strand
GGAACGATCTCCTGCTGCGCGCCCTGCTCAGGGAGCCCACTCCGCGCACGCCGGTCTGGCTCATGCGCCAGGCCGGCCGCTATTTACCCGAATACCGGGCCACGCGCGCGCGGGCCGGCAGTTTCCATGCGCTCTGCACGACGCCGGACTACGCCTGCGAGGTGACGCTGCAGCCGTTGCGGCGATTTCCGCTCGATGCCGCGATCCTGTTCAGCGACATCCTGATGCTGCCGCAGGCGATGGGGCTCAAGGTCGAATTCGAAAGCGGCGAGGGTCCGCGCATTGCCCAACCCGTACGCACGGCGGCGGATGCGGCGAGGCTGCCGGTGCCGGATCCGGAAGCCGAGCTGCGCCCGGTCATGGACGCGGTGCGCCTGATCCGCCGCGAGCTCAACGGCCGCGTGCCGCTCATCGGCTTCGCCGGCAGCCCGTGGACGGTCGCCACCTACATGGTCGAGGGCGGCACCAGCAAGAGCTTCTCCGTCATCAAGGGCATGACGTACGCCCAGCCGGCAGCGCTCGAGGCGCTGCTCGACCGGCTGACGCGTGCGACCGTCCTGTATCTGAACGCGCAGATCGCCGCCGGCGCGCAGGCGGTCATGCTATTCGACACCTGGGGCGGGATCCTGAGCCCGGATCTCTACCGGCGTTATTCCCTGGCGCCGATGACGGCGGTGATCGCGGGCCTGGTGCGCGAGCGTGACGGCGAGCGCGTGCCGGTGATTCTGTTCACGAAGAACGGCGGCGCCTGGCTCGAGGACCAGGCGGCGTCGGGTGCCGATGCGCTCGGCATCGACTGGACTACGGATCTCGGGCGCGCGCGCACCCAGGTGGGCGCGCGCGTGGCGCTGCAGGGCAATCTTGACCCGTGCGCGCTGTACGCGCCGGCGGCGACCATCCGCACGCTGGTCGAGCGGGCGCTCAAGAGCTACGGCGCAGGGCCGGGCCACGTGTTCAACTTAGGCCACGGCATTCTTCCGGACGTCAATCCCGACCACGTCGCGGCGCTGGTGGCCGCCGTCCACGAACTGTCAGCGCACGCCTGAGGCAGCCGGCGCAGCGCCTAGTGCGGTCCGGGCTTGGCCAGCTCCTCGCGCAGCGCCCGGCGCAGGATCTTGCCGACGTTGGTCTTGGGCAGTTCGCTGCGGAAATAGACGTGCCGCGGCACCTTGTAGCCGGTGAGCTCGGAGCGCGCGTGTTCGATGACCGCCTCGGCCGTGAGGTTGGGGTCGCTGCGGACGATGAACACCGATACCACTTCGCCCGACTTCTCGTCGGGCTCGGGGACCGCCGCCACCTCGCGCACTCCGGGCTGACTCGCGATCACGGATTCGACCTCGTTCGGGAACACGTTGAAGCCGGACACCAGGATCATGTCCTTCTTGCGGTCCTCGATGTACACGTAGCCATCGCCGTCCATGCGGCCGATGTCGCCGGTGCGCAGCCAGCCGCCGTCCAGGAACACGTTGGCGGTCTCGTCGCTGCGCTTCCAGTAGCCCTGCATCACCTGCGGACCGCGCACGCAGATCTCGCCCAATTTGCCCTGCGCGACCTGCTGCCCGGCGTCGTTGAAGAGCGCGATGTCGGTCGAGGGCACCGGTAACCCGATCGATCCGTTGAAATCGATGCCGGCAGGCATCATGGTCGCGACCGGTGAGGTTTCCGTCAGCCCCCAGCCCTGCGACAGGATGCAGCCGGTCACCTGTTTCCAGCGTTCCGCCACGGTTCCCTGCAGCGCCATGCCGCCGGCGATCGATGCCTTGAGCGCGGAGAAGTCCACCGTGTCGAAGCCCGGCGTATGCAGCAGCCCGTTGTAGAGCGTGTTGACGCCGAACAGGTGTGTGAAGCGGTGCCGGCGGAACACCTCGACCAGCCCTGGCAGGTCGCGCGGGTTGGCCACCAGTACGTTCTCGCCGCCCTCGATCAGCCAGAGAAAGGCGTTCGAGGTGAGCGCAAAGATGTGATAGAGCGGCAGTGCCGCGAGCACCACCGCTCGGCCGCGCTCACCGCCGTACTGCTCGAGGCAGGCGGCGGCCTGCATGGTATTCGCCACCAGGTTGCGGTGGGTGAGCATGGCGCCCTTCGCCACCCCGGTGGTGCCGCCGGTGTACTGCAGGAACGCGATGTCCTCCGGTTTGATCGTCACCGGCTGCAGATCCACCCACTGGCCCTGCTCCAGCGCCTGCAGGAACGGGATCGACCCGGGCAGCTCGTACGGTGGCACCTGGCGGCGCACGTAGCGCAGCACGAAATTCGTGACCACACTGCGCGGAAAGTGCAGCAGATCGCCGATCCCGGTCGTGAGCGCGCAGCGGACGTTGGTCTCGGGCAGGCACTGGGACACCAGCTGCGCGGCGTTCTCGTACACCACAATCGCACTCGCACCCGCGTCCTGCAGCTGGTGCGTCAGCTCGCGGTGCGTGTACAGAGGATTGACGTTGACGACGGTGAGGCCGGCGCGCAGCGCGCCGAATACCGCGATCGGGTACTGGAGCACATTGGGCATCATGAGCGCGATGCGCTCGCCGGGCGCGAGTCGCGCCTCGCTCTGCAGCCAGGCCGCGAACGCGAGGCTCATCCGGTCCAGCTGAGCGAAGGTCAGGGTGCGCCCGAAGCTCGTATATGCGGGACGCTCAGCGTGCTTGGTGCAGGCGCTCTCGATCAGCTCGCGCAGCGAGGCGTACGCGCCGGGGTTGATCTCGGCGGGGATACCCGGCGGGTAACTCTTGATCCAGTACCGGTCCACCGCTCCCCCGTCCGGTGTCGCGCCCATTGCCGATCCACGCTAGCGGAGGGCAAGCCCGGCGCGCAAGGGGCGTCAGGCGCGGGCCCTCAGGGCCAGCACCTGCTCGCGCAGCAGCTCCGGTGTGGCGGACGCCGCCGGCACGGGCGGACCGGCGGCGAAGCCGATGCGGGCCCAGAACCGCCGCGGCAGGTACCGGGTCAGGCCCTGCGCGCGGCGCGAGAACATCGAGCCCCAGAGATTCGATAACGCGCACGGCACCACGGGCACCGGGGTCTCGGCCAGGATTCTCAAGAGCCCGGGCCTGAATGGCGCGACGTTGCCGTCCGCGGTCAGCCGGCCCTCGGGGAAAATGCAGACGATATCGCCGTCCCTAAGCGAGCTCGCCACCGCGGCAAACGCCGCCTCGCGCACCGCCGGATCCTCGGCTTTGGTGGCCACCGGTATCGCCTTCATGCCGCGGAATATCGGCCGCAGCAGCCAGTGCTCAAAGACGGCCGCCTCCATCACGAAGCGGACCGGCCGGGCACAGGCGGCGGCGATCACGAGCCCGTCCACGTAGCTCACGTGGTTGCACACCATAAGCGCCGCGCCGCGCTCCGGCAGGTTCTCGACCCCGCGCACCTTGAGCCGGTACATGGCGTGCACCAGCAGGTACGCGAGGAAGCGCAGAAAGAACTCGGGTACCAGGTAGTACAGGTACACGGTCACTGCCGCGTTTAAGAGCGCGGTGACCAGGAACAGCTGGGGAATGCTCAGCCCGGCGCGCAGTGCGACCCAGGCGAAGATCGCCGCACACACCATGAAGATCGCGTTCAGGATGCTGTTCGCGCCCATGACCCGCGACATGAGCGTCCGCTCGGTCCGGCTCTGCACCAGCGCGTACAGCGGCACTATGAACACGCCTCCCGACACCCCGATCAGAAACAGGTCGAGGAACACGTGGCGGGCGGAGGCGGCGGCGATCAGCGTGCGCCAGGGCAGTCCCGCGCCGAGCGGGGCCGCCGGAACCGCGAAGAACAGATCGACCGCGAACAGCGTGAGGCCCAGGGATCCGAGGGGCACCAGACCGATCTCGATCTTGTGGCCGCCCAGGCGCTCGCACAGCAGCGAGCCGGTGCCGACGCCGGCGGTGAAGCAGAGCAGCATGACCGTGATCACCGACTCGTCGCCGCCCAGCACCGTCTTGCCGAACTGCGGCAGCTGGGTCAGGAACAGCAGACCGAAGAACCAGAACCACGAGATGCCCAACAGGCCGAGAAATACCGTGCGGCTGCGGCGCGCCGCGCGCAGGTTGGCCATGCTCGAGGTATAGGGGTTTAAGCTCACCTTGAGCGTCGGGGCGACCGGCTCCAGCGGCGGGATTGCCAGGCTCACCAGGAATCCGGAGATGGCGATGGCGGCGAGGGTGCCCACCAGCACGTCGTTTCGGTGCGCAGCGGCGAGAATTCCCGCGACCAGCGTGCCCAGCAGGATCGCGACGAACGTGCCCATCTCGACCAACGCGTTGCCGCCGATCAGCTCATCCTCGGCCAGTACCTGAGGCAGCAGGCCGTATTTGGCAGGCGAGAAGAACGTGGAGTGCGCGCCCATCAGAAAGAGCGCAGTCAGCAGCAGCGTCAGGTTGTGACGAATGAAACCAACACCCGCCACCACCATGATCGCGATTTCCACGGCCTTGACCGACTTGAGAACCAGCGTCTTGTCGAGCCGGTCGGCAAGCTCGCCGGAGATGCCCGAGAACAGCACGAACGGCAGTATGAAGAGCGCACTCGCGAGGTTGGCGAGGCCCGAGGGATCGACGTTGGAATAGCTCGCCGCGTTGTAGATCACGATGATCACTAGCGCGTTCTTGAGCACGTTGTCGTTGAAGGCACCGAGCGCCTGGGTCACGAAGAACGGCAGGTAGCGCCGTTCACGCAGCAGCCGGAACTGGCTGTGGGCCACGTTCTCAGCGTCTCGCAGGTCGGCGCGCCGCGAGCACCGGGGCGAGCGTCGGCCAGAGGTAATCGACGAGCCGCGCCTGGACCGCGGCGGTGGGGTGGATGCCGTCCGCCTGGAAATTCGCGAGATCGGCACCCAGCGGCTCGAGCAGTGAGCGCACGAACGGCAGGTGGTACCTGGCTGCGACGCCGGTGTAGACCGCCGCGAATTTTGCGGTGTAGTCGGGGCCGTAGTTGGCCGGCATCGCGACACCGACGAGCACGGCTGACGCGCCCGCGGCACGGCACAGTTCGACCATGCGATTCAGGTGTGCCTCGAGGTCTTTGGTCGGCAGCCCCCTCAGACCATCGTTGCCGCCCAGCTCAAGCACCACCACCGAGGGTCGATTGCGCTCCAGAAGGTGCGGCAAGCGATCCAGCGCTCCCAGGCTGGTCTCGCCGCTCACACTGGCATTGACCACACGGTATCCGTAGGCTTGCTCCTCCAGCCGGTGCGCGAGCAGCGCGACCCAGCCCTCCTCCACACGGATACCGTAACCGGCGGACAGCGAATCGCCGACGACCAGCAAGGTCGCGGGCTCGGGCGGCACTGCGCCGGCGACGAGGGCAATAGCTGCCGCGCCGGCTGCGAACAGGCCCCGCAGGCGACGGATAGAACGGGACAGGAGCAGTGGCGGCAACAGCGGACGTGATGCTCGAGGCGCGGCGACTGTCCAAGGAGGTTAGCAGCCCCGAGGGACCGCTGACCATCGTCGACGACGTGAGTCTGGCGATTCGGGCCGGCGAGTCACTGGCGATCGTCGGCGCCTCCGGCGCCGGCAAATCGACGCTGCTGTCTTTGCTGGCCGGGCTCGATCTGCCTACCCGCGGGCAAGTGATTCTCAGCGGCGAGGAGCTGACAGCGCTCGATGAGGACGGGCGGGCGCTCGCGCGCTCGCGCCACGTCGGCTTCGTGTTCCAGGCGTTTCACCTGCTGCCGTCGCTGACGGCACTCGAGCAGGTGATGCTGCCGCTCGAACTCAAGGGTGCCGCGAATGCCGCCGCCGCGGCCCGCGCCGCGCTCGCGCAGGTGGGCCTGGCAGAGCGCGCCGCCCATTATCCGCGCCAGCTGTCGGGCGGCGAGCAGCAGCGGGTCGCGATCGCTCGCGCGTACGTGACTCACCCCGCCGTACTGTTCGCGGATGAACCGACCGGCAATCTCGACACGGCTACCGGCGCGCGCGTTGCCGAGCTGCTGTTCTCGCTCAACGCCGCGGGCGGCACCACGCTCGTGCTGGTCACCCACGAGCGGGCGCTGGCCGCGCGCTGCACGCGCCAGATCGAGCTGGCCGCCGGGCGGATCGTGCAATGAGCGCAATCCGCTTTGCTCTGCGCATGCTGGTGCGCGACGCGCGCTCGGGCGAGCTGACCGTTCTGATCCTGGCGCTGCTGGTCGCGGTCACGGCATTGACGGCAGTCGGCCTGTTCACCAGCCGGGTCTCGGCGGCCATCCGCGCCCAGGCCGGAGAAGTGCTGGCGGCGGACCTGCGGCTCGAGTCAGCGCGCCCCTTCGCGCCCGATGGGGCGAGCGAGCGCGAGGCCAAGCGCGCCGGTCTCGATGTCACACGCACGCTCAGCTTCGCGAGCGTGATCTTCAACGGCGAAGCGAACAGCCTGACATCGGTGCGCGCGGTGGCGCCGGGCTATCCGCTGCGCGGCGCGCTGAAAGTTTCGGACCGACCATTCGGGCCGGCGGCGACCACCCGCGAGCTGCCCGGGCTCGGGGAAGCGTGGCCGGAGTCGCGGCTGCTCGCGCGTCTCGGCCTCAACGTCGGTGACCAGCTGGTGCTGGGTGCGAGCCGGCTCAAGGTGACCCGGGTGCTCGATTACCGTCCCGACCAGGGATCCGGATTCGCCGACCTCGCGCCCACGGTGCTGATGCGCTACGAGGATGTGGCGGGTACCCGCCTAGTGCAAGCGGGCTCGCGCGCAACCTGGGCCTTGCTGTTTCGTGGCGCAGCGGGTCCGGTCGCGGAATTCGAGGCCTGGCTCAAGGAGCACCGCGAGCCGGGCAGCCGCATCATCGACGTCGGCGAATCGAGCGAGCAGATGCGCTCAGCGACGGCGCGCGCGCAACGCTTCCTGCGCCTGTCGGCGCTCATTACCGTGCTCTTGGCCTCGGTCGCGGTGGCCATGGCCGCGCGCCGTCATAGCGCCCGGCACCTGGACAACGTCGCGCTCATGAAGTGCCTGGGCGCGGTCCAGCGCTTCGTGCTGACAGTGTCCGTCACCGAACTGTTCCTGGCGGCGCTGGCCGGAACGGCGGCGGGAGTCACGCTCGCATATCTCGCCCAGGCGCTGCTGGTATTTCTGGTGCGCGGCCTCGTGAAGGGGACGTTGCCGCCACCGGATGCGACCGCGGCCTGGATCGGGCTCGGCACGGCGCTCGCGATCATGATCGGATTTGCCCTGCCGCCGCTGCTCGAACTCAGGCGGACGCCACCCGGCCGGGTCCTGCGTCGCGACCTGGAGCCACCGCACCTGAGTTCGACCGTCTCCGGCGGGCTGGCGCTGGCGGCACTGCTCGCGCTGCTGTTGTGGCTGGTGGACGACGTGCGCCTGGTCGCGTATCTCGCCGCCGGCGTGCTCGCGACATCGCTCGCGCTTTATCTCGCAGGTCTGGGTCTGGTGCGGCTCACGCGCGGCATCCGTGGTGGCGCGGGCGCCGCCTGGCGCTACGGGCTCGCCAATGTCGCGCGCCGTGGTCGCGAGAGCGCGGTGCAGGTGGTGGCTTTCGGACTCGGGCTCGCGGTCTTGCTGCTCCTGGTCGTGGTCCGCAACGACGTGCTGGACGAGTGGCGCGCAAGCCTTCCCGCAGACGCGCCCAACGAATTTCTGATCAACATCCCGCCGGCCGACACCGAACGGCTGGCGGAGCTTCTCAAACAGGCCGGCGTGGCCACGCCCCGGTTCTTCCCGTGGGTCCGCGCACGGCTGGTGGCGCTTGATGGCCGGCCGGCGGAGTCACTCGCCGTCAAGGGCGATCGCGCCCGCGGCTTCCTCGAGCGCGAGCAGAATCTGAGCTGGTCGAGCGATCTGCCGCAGGACAACCAGATTATTTCCGGGCGCTGGTGGCTCGCTCCTCCGGCACAGCCGGAAGTGTCGGTGGCATCGGAATTCGCAGAGTCGCTCGGCATCCAGGTTGGCGATCGGCTGACTTTCGACGTGGCCGGCGAGCATGTCGAGGCCGAGGTGACCAGCATCCGGCGCGTGCGCTGGGACGGGTTTCGGCCCAACTTTTTTCTGCTGTTCTCGCCCGGCGCGCTCGATGCCAGCACCGGCACCTACATGACCAGCGTGCACATGACCGCGTCCCAGCGCCCGCTGCTGGCGCAGCTGGTGCGCGAGTTCCCGAGCGTCACGGCGGTCGATGTGGATGCCATCCTCGAGCAGATCCGCGCGGTGGTCGACCGCGCCGCGCGCGCGGTGCAGTACGTGTTCCTGTTCACGCTCGCCGCCGGCGTGGTGGTGCTGCTGGCCGCCATCCAGGCAACGCGCGATGAGCGCCGCTACGAGAGCGCGGTCCTGCGCACGCTGGGGGCGAGCCGCGGCACGGTACTCAAGGGCATCGCCGCGGAGTTCGTGGCACTGGGCCTGCTGGCCGGCGTGCTGGCGGCGGTGGCGGCATCGATTGCCGAGTATGAGATTGCGACCCGGCTGTTCTCCCTGCACTACAGCTTCGACGGCCGTGTCTGGCTGGTGGGGCTCGTGGTCGGTGCGGCACTGGTAGGTGCCTCGGGCACGCTCGCGACCCGCTCGGTGGTGACGACTCCGCCGGCGACCACGCTCAATCAGGGCGGGTAGCGGTCAGCGTGCCTCGACCTTGAGCCGCAGGCGCCCGACCAGGTCGCCTTCGCCACGCAGGTTGACGGCGCGCACCTCGAGCAGGTAATCGCCGGCCGCGAACGCGCTCGAGTTGAACGCGAGGCGCAGATCGCCGTTGGAATCGCGCAGCAGGTTGTCGATCCGCGCCCAGAACGTACCGTCGCCACTTTTGATGGTGAGCTGGTAGAGGCTGGCCTTGATCGGGCCGACGTCGACGCGCAGTTCCGCCATGGTCGCCGCGTCGCGCCCACCCAACACCGCGAGCGGCAGTGACGCGGCCTCGCCGAGGCGCGGCTGCAGCCGGGTCGTTGCGGCGTTACCCGGGACGCTCAGCACACCTTTGGTCAGTTCTACCTTGAGCGCGTCGTAGCGGTTCGCGAGCTGCGCGCGCGACACCCAGCCGCTGATGGCGATCGCGATCGCGACCACCAGCGCGGCTGCCAGTCCGATCGGAACCCATGGGTTGTGCCAGGGCTTGGGCTGCTGCTCGCGCCACTCGTTGCCGGTATCGTCCAGCAGCTTCATGGTCCGGCGCAGCGACTCGGGCAGGCCGAGCGTGTCGGCGAGCTCCGGCGTGTTGCGGACCATCTGCTCGAAGAAGCGTGCTTCGGGCGGCGTGAGCTTGCCGGTCAGCCAGCGCTCCACCAGCTGCTTCTCTCGGATCAGCTTGGGGTCCATGCGGGAGCACAGTGTAAGACGGAGCGCGCATCCGGCGCGAGTCCGTCATCTGAGAGATACCCCGAATGTGCCATGATGCGACCGCCGGAACCCTCCGGCTCGGTTTACCGCTATGAAGGATCTCACTCAGGGCCCGATACCGCGGCTGCTGATCGCCATGGCCGTGCCGATCGCAATCGGCCTGATCGTCCAGACCCTGTATCTGCTGGTCGACCTGTACTTCGTCTCGCGGCTCGGTCCGGCGGCGATCGCCGGTGTCGGCGCCGCCGCCAACGTCGCGATGCTGGTGCTCGCACTCACGCAGATGCTGGGCGTCGGTGCCGCCGCACTCATCAGCCACGCCGCGGGGCGCAAGGACCAGCGGGAGGCCAATCTTCTGTTCAACCAGGCGCTGCTGTTATCCGCGCTGGTGGGCGCGCTGGTCCTGATCGCCGGCTACGCGGGTGCGCACGCCTACATGGCAGCACTGGCCGCCGACCCGGCCACGGTCGCCGCCGGGCGCAGCTATCTCGACTGGTATCTGCCCGGGCTGGCGGCGCAGTTCGCGATGGTGGCCATGGGGGCGGCGCTGCGCGGCACCGGGATCGTCAAGCCGACCATGGTCGTGCAGTTGGTCAGCCTGTTGCTCAACGTGCTGCTGGCGCCGGTCCTGATCGCCGGCATCGGCACCGGGCGCCCGCTGGGTGTGGCGGGTGCGGGACTGGCGAGCACGCTCGCGGTCTTCGCGGGCGTCGTTCTGATGACCCTGTATTTCTTCAAGCTCGAAACCTACGTGCGCTTCTCGCGCGAGGCGCGCGAGCTGCATTGGGCGGTATGGCGGCGGCTGCTCGCGATCGGCATTCCCGCCGGCGGCGAATTCGCGCTCATTTTCGTTTACACCGCGTTCATCTACAGCCTGATCCGCAGCTTCGGCGCCGAGGCCCAGGCCGGATTTGGCGTCGCCATGCGCGTCATGCAGGCGCTGTTTCTGCCGGCCATGGCCATCGCGTTCGCAGTACAGCCGATCGCCGGCCAGAATTTTGGTGCCCGGTTACCGGAGCGCGTGCGCGGCACGTTTACCTGGGGCGGTGGCCTGTCGGTACTGGTCATGTTCGCCCTGACTCTCATCTGCCAGTGGCGCGCGGAATCGCTGGTGGCGGTGTTTACTGCCGACCGTCACGCGATCGCGGTTGGCGCAGAGTTCCTGCACGTGATCTCCTGGAATTTCGTCGCCAACGGTCTGATCTTCACCTGCTCGAGCATGTTCCAGGGGCTCGGCAACACCTGGCCGTCGCTCATTTCCTCGGCCAGCCGCTTGCTTACGTTCGTGCTGCCCGGGCTCTACCTCGCCAGCCAACCGGGATTCACGCTGCTGCAGCTCTGGTACCTGTCGGTGACGACCATCGCGCTGCAGGCGGTGCTGAGCCTGTGGCTCCTGTCGCGCGAGCTCAGGCTGCGCAGCCCACTGCCGGCAGTGGCGCCTGCCTGAATCAGACGGCGGTCACGGAATCGTCGGCGAGATGCGGAGTGCCGTTGAAGCTAATCAACCGGCGCCGCGTTCCGGAGTCGGCAAGCTCGGTAATCGCCGTGTTGCGTAACACCAGCGACAGGTCGATGACCCGCTCCGAGTCAAGACCGAGGAGCGCGCCCAGAGCCGCTGACACCAGTCCTCCGGAGGTAAACGCGAGCGACCGGCCGGGGTGCTGGCACAGGACCTCGAGCGCGCGCGCAGCGCGCGCCCGAAACTCATTCCAGGTCTCGACGCCAGGCAGCGCGATCCGGCCCTCGGCCCACTCGCCCAAGCTTCGCGCGTAGGCCTTGAAGAACTGCCGCCGCGCGGCCTCCCGGTCCTCTGCCGCGACCACATCAGCGTGGATGCCGGGACCATCGCCGTGGCCCAGGGTCCGCTTCACCACCTGGATGCCCTCGTGCTCATCGAGCAGATCGAGCGGTTCAGGATCGGGCCAGCGCTCGCCGGTCAGGCGCACCGCCTTGAGCACGATGTCGCAGGTACTCTGGTGCCGCTTGCGCGGTCCGACGTAGATGCGGTCGACGGAGAAGCCGGTGATCGCCCAGTAACGCCCGAGCGCCTCCGCCTGCTCGCGTCCTAAATCACTCAGCTCGTCGTAGTCGGAGCCGAAGAACGACGCCTGCGCGTGGCGTACCAGAGTCACCTGGGGCATGGCATATCAAGCGACCTGCTGAGGTCGCGCGGCCGACTCGTGTTCGAGCTCGGCGGTCGCGCCGAGCTCGTACGGTTCGAAGTCATCGACGTGCACGATCTCCATGACCTTGCGGTCATAGTCCTTGAGCATGGCGGCTTCGGTCTCGGTGAGGATGCCGTGGGCTACCGCCTGCTCGATCTGCCCGGGCAGGTCCAGAGCGGTCACCAGGCCGGTCTTCTGGCCCTCGACCCGGATCCGCTTCTCGAGCGGCTCGGCGGCGAGCGACAGGGTCAGCGCTTCCTGCAGCTGGCCTAGAGGATTATTGGGTTCCGCCGTCCGGTAGACGCCCAGGCACAGCCGGTCGCGCGCCTCGGACGGCGTCATCACCACATCGACGATCTCGCCGCCCAGCCGGTCGCTCGGCGCCGAATAGGTCAGCCCGCGCGGGAAGATGAAGAAGCGCGTCAGGCGCGCCAGCCAGCGGACGGGAAAATTCCTGAGGAAGCCATGCAGCTGCTCCTGGGCGCGATACAGGAGCGTGCGACACGCCCACTCGACGATCGGCTGATCGGCCGGTGGCCGGCCCTGATTCTCGTGATGCTTGAGCACCATGGAGGCGAGATACATGCAGCTCAGCACATCCCCGAGTCGTGCCGACAGACTCTCCTTCTTCTTCAGGTACCCGCCCAGCGACAGCATCGCGACGTCGCAGGCGAAGGCGAAGCTGGCACTGAATCGGTTGATGTGCTGGAAGAAGCGGGTCGACGGACCGCTGTCCGGCACGCGCGTGAACCGCGCCAGCGTCAGCGCCATGACCAGTGAGCGCGCGGCGTTGCCGAGCGTGAAGCCGATGTGGCCGAAGAGCGCAGCGTCAAATGCGGTCAGCGCCCGCTCGCGGTTCGGATCCTTGGCGGCGTTCATCTCGCGCAGCACGAACGGGTGGCAGCGAATGGCGCCCTGGCCGAAGATGATCAGGTTGCGGGTGAGAATGTTCGCGCCTTCGACCGTGATCGCGACCGGCACGATCTGGTAACCACGCGCGAGATAATTCCGGGGACCGAGGCAGATGCCCTTGCCGCCGTGCACGTCCATGGCGTCATTCGCGACCATGCGTCCCAATTCAGTGACGTGGTACTTGAGCATCGCCGACGGCACGGAGGGCTTCTCGCCGCCGTCGATGGCGCCGGCCGTGACCGAGCGTGCGGCATCCATGATGTAGGTGTGCCCCGCCATGCGCGCGATCGCTTCGCTCACGCCTTCGAAGCGACCGACCGGCGTGTTGAACTGGCGCCGGATGCGCGCGTAGGCGCCGGTCGCGAACACCGCGGCCTTGGCGCCGCCGGTCGCGCTCGAGGGCAGGGAAATGCAGCGCCCGACCGACAACTGCTCGACCAGCATGCGCCAGCCCTGGCCGGCCATCTTGGCGCCACCGATGATGAAATCGACCGGGACGAACACATCTTTGCCCTGAATCGGGCCGTTCTGGAACGGGATGTTCACCGGGAAATGCCGGCGCCCGATGGTGATGCCCGGGGTATTGCGCGGAATCAGCGCGCAGGTGATGCCGACATCGATGCGCTCGCTCAGGAGCCGGTCCGGGTCGAACAGGCGAAACGCGAGGCCGACGACGCTGGCGATCGGCGCCAGCGTGATGTAGCGCTTGGAGAAGTTGAGGCGGATGCCCAGTACCTCGCGGCCCTGATAGGTGCCGCGGCAGACGACGCCGCTGTCGGGAATGGAGGCCGCGTCCGATCCTGCGCGCGGGCCGGTGAGTGCAAAGCACGGCACTTCCTCGCCGCGCGCGAGCCGCGGCAGGTAGTGATTCTTCTGCTCCTCGGTCCCGTAGTGCAGCAGCAGCTCGGCCGGACCCAGCGAATTGGGCACGGCGATGGTCGAGGAGCAGGTCGTGCTGCGCCCGGCCACTTTCGTCAGCACGCAGGAGTGCGCGTAGGCGGAGAACTCGAGTCCGCCGTAGCGCTTGGGGATGATCATGGCGAAGAAGCCCTGGGTCTTGAGCATCTCCCACACGTTGGGCGGCAGATCGCCGCGGCGGTGCGTGATATCCCAGTCATCGAGCGCGCGGCACAGCGTCTCGCACGGGCCGTCCAGGAACGCCTGCTCCTCGGCAGTCAGTTCCGGAGGCTTCGCCTGCATGAGCTTTCCCCAGTTGGGATCGCCGGTGAAGAGCTCCCCGTCCCACCACACGGTGCCGGCCTCGAGCGCCTCGCGCTCGGTGCTCGACATGGGCGGCAACAGGCGCCGGTAGGCAACCAGGAACGGCTTGGTGACGAAGGCCAGGCGCAGCGGCCGCACGTTCAGCAGCGCGAGCGGCAGGAACAGCACCCACAGCACGCTCTTCCAGACGATTCCGGAGGCGCCCCAGAGCGTGTAGGCAAGCAACAGCGCGCCGATGACCAGCGTCGCCTGCGCCAGGCTCGCGCGCCGGTAGCAGAGGTAGAGCAGGACACCCGCGAAGACTGCGAACCAGACGACGCTCAGCATGACAACTCCGTGTCCGGCAGTCGGCGGGTTCCGCCGACGCCCAAAATTAGCAGCCTAAACGCGCGGCGCGCGCTACAGGAGCTCCTTGACGCCGTCGCGTTCCTCGCGCAGCTCGCGATCGGTGGCGCTCATGCGTGCGCGACTGAACTCGTTGATCTCGAGGCCCTGGACGATCGAGTAGGTCCCGCCGCGGGTGGTGACCGGGTAGGAATAGAACACGCCCTCGGGAATGCCGTAGCTGCCGTCCGCCGCGACCGCCATGCTCACCCACTCGGCGCTGCCCTGGAGCCAGTCGCGTACCTGGTCGATCGCCGCCGAGGCGGCCGAGGCCGCGCTCGATGCGCCGCGCGCTTTGATCACCGCGGCGCCGCGCTGCTGCACCGTGGGGATGAAGGTATCGGTGAACCATGCTTTCGGCACGCGGCTCAGCGCCGCAGTGCCCTGCACGGTCGCGTGGTGCAGGTCCGGGTACTGCGTCGCGCTGTGATTGCCCCAGATGATGACGCGCCTGACGTCGCGCACCAGGCACTCGCAGCGAGTTGCCAGCTGGGCGATGGCGCGGTTGTGATCGAGCCGGGTCATCGCCGAGAAGTTGCGCGGGTCGATGTCCTTGGCGTTGCGGCTCGCGATCAGCGCGTTGGTGTTGGCGGGATTTCCCACCACCAGGATTCTGACCGTGCGGCGCGCGACCTCGTTGATGGCTTTGCCCTGCGCCGAGAAGATCTGGGCGTTGGCGAGCAGTAGATCCTTGCGTTCCATGCCGGGCCCGCGCGGGCGCGCGCCGACCAAAAGTCCCACGTCGCAGTCGCGAAACGCGACGCGCGCGTCGTCGCTCGCCGTGGCGCGGTTGAGCGTGGGAAATGCGCAGTCCTCGAGTTCCATGAGCACGCCCGAGAGCGCCGGCAGCGCCGCGCTGATCTCGAGCAGGTGCAAATTCACCGGCTGGTCAGGACCTAAAAGCTGTCCGGAAGCGACCCGGAAGGCGAGTGCGTAGCCGATCTGGCCGGCCGCACCGGTGATCGTGACGTTCATCGGCGTCTTCATGCGAGCTCCGCACCGCGTCGCTCGGCTGCGCATTGGGACCGGGGGCGGTGGCAGCGCAGCATTCTAGCAGGCCCGGTCGCGACCGCCCGGCCGTCCTAAACGACTGTTTTTAAAACAGAAAGCAGGTTACCCGCTGCGACCGTGAATTTGCGCTGAAAAAAGGGCTTGCAATTGATAGACTGTTGTAGTTAACTACAACACCAGTGATGCACAGCAGTGCTCACGGGAAGTAGGACAACCACGGGAGGACCGTCCTCCCCAAGAGCAGTAAGGAGCCTCAGATGAACACGCAAGTCAAAAACTGGACATTGGCTGCCGCGCTCACGGGTGTATTCGCGATTGCCGGCTGCACGACTCATAACGCTGTGCGCGCCCCGTCCGTCACGGGCGAAGCGACGTCCCAGGATGTCCGCATCGTCGCTGACGCGCTGC
>Ga0187780_10002005_pt1 | contig 15351 bp, 15 predicted proteins | sample 1015_Q2_SP10_20__FD_132429 | JGI IMG/M metagenome (GOLD analysis project Ga0187780, IMG submission 132429) | Tropical peat soil microbial communities from peatlands in Department of Meta, Colombia - 1015_Q2_SP10_20_MG | ecosystem: Environmental > Terrestrial > Soil > Wetlands > Peat | place... | reverse complement strand
GCTACCCGGACTGAACATGTGCGGGGCGGGCCGCGTGGTCTGCCTCATCGACCCGGTGGGGGACGTGTACGCCTGCCCGTTCGCCATCCACCAGAACTTCCTGGCCGGCAACGTCCGGCAGCCAGGCGGCTTCCGGGCGGTATGGCGGGAGTCCCCGCTGTTTGCCGAGCTGCGCCAGCCGCAGCCCGCCGGGGCCTGCCGTTCGTGCGGATCGTTCGACGCATGCCGCGGCGGCTGCATGGCGGCCAAGTTCTTCACCGGCCTGCCGCTGGACGGACCCGACCCGGAATGCGTACGGGGTCACGGCGAGGCCTCGCTCGCGGCCGTCCACGGGAGCCAAGGGAGCCATGGGGTCCACGCGGGCCATGGGGGCCAAGGGGGTAGCGCCGTGGTACCGCCCCGCCCGTCAGCCGACCATTCGCACCGCCGGGTAGCGGTGACCATCGGGCGTCGGCCGCCGCCGCGGGGCTGTGACGAGAACCCGCTCGCCGGGTTCGCCATCGGGTAAGCCGTGCCGCGTCCGGCCCCGCCCGCGGGCGCCCTTGGCCCCGGACCAGAAGATGAGCTAGTCCCCACGGGACTGTGCTTGCGCCCGGATCCGCGCTCGCGCTTGCTGGCGGGCGGGACGGTGCTGGTTGGCGGTTCCCCCGTCCGGGTGCTCCGGCTCACGCCGGCCGGCGCTCGTCACGTGGCGGCCTGGTGGTCCGGAACGCCGGTATCGGACCACCCCCCGGCCCGCGTGCTGGCGCGCCGCCTGCTCGACACCGCAATCGCGCACCCGGCGGAGGACCTGGGAGCGCTAGCAGGCTCCTGGACTTCCCGGGACGTCACGGTGGTGATACCGGTCCGTGACCGGCAGGCCGAGCTGGCCCGCTGCCTTGCCGGGCTGGCGCAGATGCCGCGGGTGATCGTGGTCGATGACTGTTCCGGCGACCCGGCCGCGATAGCCCGGATCGCGGGCGCGGCGGGAGCGCGGGTGCTGCGGCGGCCGGTGAACGGCGGGCCCGGCGCGGCCAGGAATACCGGCCTCGCGGCGGCGGACACGCCGCTCGTCGCGTTTCTCGACTCGGACTGCGTGCCCGGACCCGGCTGGCTCGATGCCTTGCTGCCGCACTTCGCGGACCCGGCGGTCGGCGCGATCGCCCCGCGCATCGTCCCGGATGAGCCCGGGCGGACATGGCTGGCGCGGTACGAGGGGGCAAGTTCCACCCTGGACATGGGCGCACGTGCCAGCATCGTCCGGCCTGGATCGCGCGTCCCCTATGTACCGGGAGCGGCCCTGGTGGTGCGGAAGACCGCCGCCGGGCCGGGTTTCGCCGAGAGCATGTGGGTCGGGGAGGACGTCGACTTCGTCTGGCGGCTCGCCGCGTCCGGCTGGCGGGTACGGTATGAGCCGGCCGCCACCATGCGCCATCAGCACCGGGTGCGGCTGCGCACCTGGTTCGCCCGGCGGAAGGACTACGGCTCGTCAGCCGCGGTCCTGGAACAGCGCCATCCTGGCACCGTGCGCCCGCTGCACGTATCCGGCTGGACGGCGCTGGCCTGGGTGTCTGCCGCATCAGGTTTCCCGGCCGCGGGCGCGGCGGTCACCGGCGTCGCCACCGCCCTGCTGGCCCGGCGCCTGGCCCGGGTCACGGGCGGGCAATGGCCCTGGCCGCCGGCCCGGAACGCCTGGCAGCTGGCGGCTCAGCTGGCCGGCGGCGGGACGCTCGCGGCGGGCAGGCCGCTGGGCAGCGCCATTTCCCGGGCCTGGTGGCCGGTCGCGTTGCCGGCCGCGGTGGCAGTGCGGCGGCTGAGGTTTCCGCTGGCCGCGCTGGTGCTCACGCCGCCACTGCTGGATTGGCTGGACCGGCGGCCGCCGCTTGACCCCGCCCGGTACCTCACGGCACGGCTGCTGGACGATATCGGCTACAGCCTCGGGGTCTGGCAAGGCTGCGCCGGGCGCCGGACCGTCCGGCCGTTGCTGCCCCGGCTGGGCGGCCGTCACTTGGACAAGCCGCGGGAGAAATCCCCGGGGACGATGACGTCATCTGCCGACAGGTCGTGAATGCCGGACCGGCCGAGCGCGAGCAGGGTGGCGTCGATGCCGCCGCGTAGCACGTCGAAGACGTTCTTCACTCCCGCTGACCCGTTGGCGGCCAGCCCCCACAGGTAGGCACGGCCGATCATCACTGCCCGGGCGCCGAGCGCCAGCGCCTTGACCACGTCACTGCCACGGCGGATCCCGCCATCGAGCAGGACCTCGACCTGAGAGCCGACGGCGTCGGCGACGGAGGGCAGCGCCCGGATGGAGGCGGGGGTGCCGTCCAGGTTGTTGCCGCCGTGATTGGACACCGAGATGGCGGTGGCGCCGATGTCGACCGAGCGGCGGGCGTCGTCAGCCCGCATCACGCCCTTGACCATGAACGGGCCGCCCCACTGCTCGCGCAGCCAGGCGATGTCGGCCCAGCCGGGCGGCCGGGTCTGCATCCACTCGCCGTAGACACCGAAGAACGTGGGAGCTGGCTCTCCCGGGGAGGCCATGTTGGGCACGGTGAGGTCGGGCAGGCCGCCTCCCCGCAGCCACTGGCTGACGTAGCCCAGCCGGGTCAGGCCCTCAGGAGCAAGGCGCACGATGGCACGCAGGTCCATCTTCTCGGGGATGGCCGGGCTGCCCCAGTCCCTGCCGCTGGAGAACGACCAGTCCAGGGTGACGATCAGGGCCCTGGAACCGGCTCGGCGCGCTCGCTCGATCCGCTCGAGGATCTTGTCTTTACCTCCGGACCAGTAGACCTGGAAGAACAGTTTCGAGTTGACGGCCGCCACATCCTCTACCGGCAGGCTGGCGAAGGAACTAAGGCCCATGGCGGTACCCGCCTCGGCCGACCCGCGCGCCACCGCGACCTCACCTTGGGGATGCACGGCCTGCACGCCGGTCGGGGACGCGATCACCGGCAGCGAGATCTCCTGCCCGAGTACGGACGTGGCCATCTGCCTGGTCGCGGGCAGGTCCGCGATGCGCGGAGGCGTGAACCGCAGCTCGCTGAACGCCGCCACGTTGTCTCGCAGCGTGACGCCCTGCTCCGCGCCGGCCACCAGCGACAGGTAAACCGACCTCGGCAGGTGCCGCCGGGCTCTCCTGCGCGCCTCCTCGACCGTCTCGAACCAGTCGCGCGTGCTTGCCATCGATCTCCCTCGCGCCGTCCCGGCTGCCTGAACCCCTATTTTGGCACTCAGTGCTGTAATTATCCAGCCCTCGCCCGCCCGTGCGCGTGACGCACCCTTCCGGATCAAGCCCGTAGTATCCACGATCATGTCCGCGACTGGTTCAGGCGAAGGGCCTCTACCGGACAGCCATCCCGACCGGCTCAGGTGGAACGCCCGGTACGGCGGCAGTTTCGTGCCGTCGTTCGCTGCCCATCCGCTCGCGGTCCGGGCGCTGACGATGGATCTGCCGGACGGCCCGGTAGTCGACCTGGCGTGCGGCCCTTCCGGCACCGCGCTGCTGGCCGCGGCCCGCGGGCGGCACGTCACCGCGGTCGACGTCTCGGAGATAGCCCTGGCGATGCTCGGCGACGAAGCCCGCGGGCAAGGGCTGGACCGCCTGATCACGCTGGTGCACGCGGACCTCGCCACCTGGCATCCGCGGCCGTGCTCGTATGCGCTCGTGCTGTGCACGGGTTTCTGGGCACCGGCCGTCTTCATCGCGGCGGCCAGCGCGGTGGCGGCCGACGGGCTGCTCGGCTGGGAGGCCTTCACGGCCGAGGCCCAGCTCGCGCGGCCCCGGCTTCCGCCCGACTGGTGCCTGGCGCCCGGTGAGCCCGCATCGCTGCTCCCGGCAGGTTTCACGCTGCTGGACCAGCAGGACCTTCCGGACCGCGAGCGAGGAGCCCGGCGGCAGATGCTGGCCCGCCGCCAGCGATAACCGGATCTCCCTATCGGGATGCCTCGCCTGCTGGAGCGGCCCTCTCGGGTCCTCCGGCGGACCAGCGGTAGGCTCGACGTTCGATGAGGCAGCCTTCGACGGCACGGTACCTGTCATGACCCAGCGCGGATTCACGGACCTGCTGCGGCGCCCGATCGTGGTGGCACCGATGGCCGGCGGCCCGTCGACCACCGGGCTGGTGACCGCGGCGACCGGCGCCGGAGCACTGGGCTTCCTGGCGGCCGGCTATAAGACGCCCGAGGCGATGACCGCCGAGATCGCTGTTGTGCGAGCCGCGACCTCAGAACCCTTCGGGGTGAACGTCTTCGTCCCCGGCGCACCGTACGCGGATACCGGGGCCCTGGGTCAGTACCTGAGTTCACTGACCATGGACGGGGCTGCCGAGAAGACGGCTCTGGGGGATGCGACCTGGGACGATGACGACTTCGACGGGAAGGTCGCGGCCTTGGTGGCGGACCCGCCTCCGGTTACCAGCTTTACCTTCGGCTGCCCAGCTGCCGAGTTGATCGATGCCCTGCGCCGGGCGGGCAGCGCGGTAGTCGTCACCGTGACCAGCCCCGAGGAGGCGGCCGCCGCGGCCGCGGCGGGCGCGGACGCGCTCAGCGTCCAGGGATTCGAGGCGGGCGCCCACCGGGGGACGTTCGTCAACGATGACACGCCCGGGCAGGATCTTGGCCTGCTGTCGCTGATCGCCGCGGTCGCCGCGGTCACCGGGCTACCGCAGATCGCGGCGGGCGGCATCATGACTCCGCGTCAGGTCCAGGCGGTGCTGGCGGCGGGTGCGGTAGCCGCGCAGTGCGGCACGGCCTTCCTGCGCTGCCCGGAAAGCGGCGCGCACCCGCTGTACAAGGCGGCGCTCGCCGACCCGCGGTACACGGCGACGACGCTGACCCGTGCCTTCAGCGGACGGCTGGCCCGCGGGCTGGTCAATCAATTCATCCGCGATCATGCCGATGCGCCGGCGGCCTACCCGGAGATCAACAATGCGACCCGCCCGCTGCGCTCCGCGGCCGCCGCCAGCGGCGACACCGAGCGGATGTCGTTGTGGGCCGGACAGGGCTACCGTCGGCGGCCGAGCGGCCTGCCGGTGAGATCATTGAGCGGCTGTGCGGGAGATAGGGAGCCACGCCGGTGAAGGCGGTACGGTTCGACGAGTACGGCGGGGTCGACGTCCTGAAGGTCGTGGACGTGCCGCGGCCGACGCCGGGATCGGGCCAGGTGCTGGTCCAGGTCAAGGCGGCGGGGATCAACCCGGGCGAGGCCAAGATCCGCGCTGGTCTGCTGCACGCCAGGTGGCCTGCCACGTTCCCGTCCGGACAGGGCAGCGACCTAGCCGGGATCGTCGCCGAGACCGGTCCGGAAGCGACCAGCTTCTCCGCCGGTGACGAGGTCATCGGCTTCACCGACAACCGGGCGAGCCAGGCCGAGTACGTGGTAGTCGAGGACAAGAACCTGACCGCCAAGCCGGCCGGCGTGCCTTGGGAGGTCGCCGGGGCGCTGTTCGTGGCGGGAGCCACGGCCTACGCCGCCGTGCGCGCGGTGGCCCTGACCGAGGGTGACACCGTAGCGGTCTCCGGAGCCGCCGGCGGGGTCGGCTCGATCGCGGTCCAATTGGCGCGCCGGGCCGGGGCGACCGTGATCGGCCTGGCCAGCGAGGCCAACCACGACTGGCTTCGCGGGCACGGGGTCATTCCGGTGGCTTACGGTGACGGGGTGGCTGACCGGATCCGCCAGGCGGCGGGCAAGGTCGACGCGTTCATCGACACGTTCGGCGCGGATTACGTCGAGCTGGCCCTCGAGCTCGGCGTCGAGCCGTCCCGCATCGACACGATCGCGAACTTTGCCGCCGTCGCGAAGCACGGGGTCAAGGCCGAGGGCAGTGCGGCCGGGGCCAGCGCCAGCGTTCTCGCCGAGCTCGCCGGGCTGATCGCGGCCGGCCAGCTGGAGGTACCGGTGGCCGCCACCTTCCCGCTCGACCAGGTCGGGGACGCCTACCGCCGGCTCGCGCAGGGCCACATCCTCGGCAAGATCGTGCTCCTGCCGTAAGACCGGTGGCGCCTGGCGGCCGGGGACAGGACGGCGGCGCGCGCGTAGGGTCGTAGCCATGAGCGAGACGCTGCCGTTGTTCCCGCTCGGCACCGTGCTCTATCCCGGCATGCTCCTGCCGCTGCACATCTTCGAAGAACGGTACCGGCAGCTCGTCCGGGATCTGCTCGGCCGGCCCGAGCCCCGGCGTTTCGGCGTGATCGCGATCCGCAAGGGCCGCGAGACCGGGACCGGCGGGGTGCAATCGCTGTACGAAGTCGGCTGCACCGCCACCGTGCGCCGGGTCGACCGCTACGAGGACGGCCGGTTCGACCTGGTCACCGTCGGCACGGAGCGGTTCAGGCTCCTCGCCCTCGACCAGAGGCTGCCGTACCTTCAGGGCGAGATCGATCCGCTCGGCGACGATGTGGTCCAGCTGGCCGCTGCGGCGCCCGTCGCACGTGCCGTTCAGGTCGCGTTCCGCGCGTACCTGGATGCGCTCACCGAATGGGGCGGTGCGACCGTCAGGGTCGAGGAACTGCCCGACGAGCCGGTCCTGCTGTCGTTTCTCGTTGCCGCTTCCATCGTCATTGACCTGCCCGAACGACAGGGCCTGCTGGCTGAGTCCGATACCGTGCGTCGGCTGAATACTGAGCGTGCCCTGCTGTCGAGGGAAACCGCGATGCTGCGGACCACGACGTCGCGGCCAGCTCCCGATCTCAGGCGCACGCCGTACAACCCCAACTGAGCCGGTCCTGCCGGGTAGGCCGCGGGGCCGCCAGGTGAGCCGCCCGTGAGGACGGGTAGGTGTAGGCCATGGCTAAACCCGAAACCGAACCGGATGAGATATCGCTGCGTGCCGCGGAAGTCGCCGCTGACGTCACCGAGGCCAAGCGTCCGCAGGAGCAGCGAAGGCTGGCTGCCGCCTTCGCCCGGGCCGCGAGTTCAAGCGCCCGCGTGGCCGGGCGCGGGACTCGGGCGGCGCAGCGCGGGGCGGGGGCGGCACGGCGAAGGGTCGGCGCGGGCATCGACTGGATGGCCGCGCAGGTGACGGCGATGGCGCCACGGCTGCGAGTGCGTGACCAGGCAGCGCTGCGCCAGCAGTTCCCGGGCCAGTCGGCCGACGAGATCGCCGACGCGCTCATCCAGGGCGCGGCTCGTGCCGCGGGCGCCGCGGGCGGAGCCGTCGGCGTGTGGGCCGTGCTGCCGGTGCTGCCCGCCTGGCCGGCCGAAATCGTGGCGGAGACCCTGCTCGTGGTCGGGATCGAGATCAAGCTCGTCGCGGAACTTCACGAAGCGTACGGCGTGCCGGCTCCGGGAAACCTCGCGGAGCGAATGAATGCTTATGTCGCGTCGTGGGCCCATCGCCGGGGTGTGTATATGATTCCCGGCGGCGTGGTGGTCGCTGCCGGGTCCCCGCTGGCGCGACAGATCCGCAGGCGGCTGGCGGTGCGGACCGGCCGGAGCGCGCTCTCCCTGGGCCCGCTGCTCACCGGTGCCACGATAGGCGCGATCATCAATAGCCGCGAAACGCGCAGGCTCGGCCATGTCGTACGCCGCGACCTGCGCCGGCATACGCTCACCGGTCGGTGAAACCGCGCCCGCGGTTCGTCGGATCCTCACTCATGGTGTTCTCCCTGCGACTTGCCGGCGACGTTCTGCAGCCGCACCTCGCCGTGACCGATGAGCCTGCCGTGCCGCCTCGCGGCCCAGGTCCAGCCGGGTGGCCGACCGCAGGTTCAGCGATGACCGGCCGCGGCGGAACCGCTAACCTCGGGCTCATGGAAGTGCCGATGGCGTTGCCCGAGTGGACGGTTCTCGTGGTGCTCAGCCAGCGACCCGCTCACGGCTTCGCCGTGTCCCAGCTCACCGCGGCCGACGGTGAGCTCGGCCGGATCTCGCGCATCCCGAGGCCCGTGATCTACCGGGCAATAGGCAGGCTCCTTGATGCCGGGCTCATAACGCCCGAGTCAGTTGAGCCGGGCCTCGGCCCCCGGCGCACGATCTACACCGTCACCGCCGAGGGTCGCCAGGAGGCGGAGCACTGGCTGAGCACGCCGGTAGAGCATGTCCGGGATATGCGGTCACATCTTCTGCTCAAGCTTGCCCTCCTGCACCGGGCCGGGTGTGATCCGTCCGGTCTGCTCAAGCGTCAGAAGGCTGTCCTTGATCCGATCGTGCGGGCCATGGGGGCGCAGCAAGCTGAGCCGAATGCCTTCGACGGCATCTTGCTGGCCTGGCGGCGAGCGACAGCAGCGGCTGCCCTCGGCTTCCTCGATGAAATCATTCCCGAAGCCGAGGCCGACCGGTCCTTGCGCCGGACTTAGGCGGTCGCGACGGCGGACCTAGCCCCGCCTGCTGTGGTCCCTGCCGGGCCGCCCAGGCGCGGCGCCCGGCGATCTGGCTCTGCCAGAGGGCCTGGCGGCAAGGCGCCTGAGGCGTCGTCCGATTTGAGCACTTGCCATTGGTGCATGCCAAGGACCTCGAAAGCGGAGAACCGCCCGGTAGCTCAGGCCAGGGCCAACCGGCAGTACAGGTACAGGCTGGTCATCGGGTGACTACGATGGCCCGCAAGTAGCGACGCCGCTTATCGGAAGTCGGGCCTCATCTGAGATGGTCGTCAGCCGGCGAGCCTTCCCGTGAGACCTACGGCGGGCATAGAGTATGACCTGGCACATGCCAATGGTTACAACCTCTGGCCAACGCTAGCGAAACATGCGCCTGGACAGCACCAAGACCCCGCACGCAGGAGCTGGTGCGGCCAAGCCCTTAACGAGGAGCGAGTGTCGTGCCTGGTACGAGCCCCACCGTACGTCAGCGGGAGCTCGGTAAGCGGCTCCGCGATCTCCGCAACCAGCACAATCTCACGGTCGAGGACGTCGGGGAGAAGCTCCTGTGCTCTGCGACCAAGATCAGCAGGCTGGAAACCGGCGCACGCCGACCAAGCCTTCGCGACGTGCGGGACTTGTGCGCTCTTTACGGCATCGACGAGTCGGCTTCGGCTGAGCTTATGAGCCTCGCTCGGGGCGCGCGGGAACAGGGCTGGTGGACTCGGTACGAAGATCTCGGTCTGGATCCGTACATCGGACTGGAGCAGGAAGCAACAGCGATTACCTGTTACTCGATGTATTACCTGGCGGCGTTGCTGCAAACGGAAGAATATGCCCGGACGCTGATCAAGGCCATCGCTCCGAAGATGGATCCACAGGTACTTCAACAACGCGTCGAGGCCCGGCTGCGCCGCCAGCAGTTGCTCGAGCAGGAGAACCGGCCGCGCTACCGCGTGCTGCTGGATGAGGCAGCGCTGCGTCGTCGCATCGGCGGGGCTGCACTCATGGCCGCTCAGCTCGACAAGGTCCTCAAAGCCGAAAGCGATAACAAGGCAACCGTTCAGGTCATACCCTTCGATGTCGGCGCATATGCCGCTGCGGATAGCAACTTCGTGCTCCTTGATTTTGACGATCCCGACCTATCCCCGGTGGTCTTCGTGGAGGGCTTGACGGGTAACCAATATCACGAGCGTAAGTCCGACGTAGCTCGTTACCGCGAGACAGTTGAGTACCTGCGCGATTCGGCTCTGACGCCGCGTGACTCGGTACACCTTATAGCCGAGGTGCGAAAAGCCTACGCCGGCGAGTAACTACTTGCCATCGTAGTTCCTGAATCTGCTCGAGCGAAAGGATATCTATGTCAAGACGTGTATCGACACCGGGGGATCTTGACTGGCGCGTTTCACGCGCCTGCGAGGGAGGCCAGTGCATAAAGGTCGCACGCAACGGTGAATTTGTCTTGATTGGCAACGCGGACAAGCCGGCAGATCCGGGGATCGCATTCACCGTGGACGAATGGCGCCGGTTTCTCATCGGCGCTAAGCTGGGCGACTTTGACGGGATCGCCTGAGTATCGCGGAGCATCATCGCCGGAGGGCCGGCATCCCCCGCTGGTCGGCCTCCAACGTGCTCCCGGCCATCACCGTTGAATCTGGTCCGGCTCACCGACGCTCTCGGCTGCGGCAGCGGGAAGAGGAGCCGAGGGGGTCTGGAGGAAAGATTCCCTCAGAGCCTGGCTGCCGGGTGATACCACGGCCCGTTCGGGAGAAAGGACAAAAGGGCATGCGGCGGGCTGTTCTCGTCCACAACGGTCAGTGGCTTCAGCTGGGGTATGACCGCAGGCGGTACGTCCGAGCCGGGTTAGCCGCGCAAGGGAAGAGGGTGCGCCATGGGGTCCATGGAAGCCAGCGGGTCCAACGGGGCCAACGGGTCCCAGGGTTCCAAGGGGGCCGACGGGTCCCAGGGGTCCAAGGGGTCCATGTCCTGCAGGACCAGCCCCCCGTTCCGGGCCGACCACGTCGGCAGCCTGCTGCGCCCGCCGCGGCTGCATCGGGCGCGGGACGATTTCGCCGCGGGCCGGATCACCGCCGGAGATCTGCGGGCGATCGAGGACGACGAGATTACCAAGGCCGTGCGGATGCAGGAGGAGATCGGCCTGCAGTCCGCCACCGACGGGGAGTTCCGCCGGGCCTCCTGGCACATGGACTTCATCTACGCCCTCGGCGGCGTGTCCAAGGCGCCGGGAAACCTCGTGGTGAAGTTCATCAACCCGTCCGGGACCATCGAGTGGACGCCGGCCGCCCTGCACGTCGGCAGCAGGATCCAGCTGGATCAGACCATCTTCGGTGAGGATTTCACGTTCCTGAAGTCCCACGTCGCCACGGCGGTGCCGCTGGATCAGCTCTGCCTGTCGGGCCAGTGCGGGTTTTCCTCCACGGTGGAGGGCAACGCGCTGACCTATGAGGAGCAGGTGGCCAAGCTCAGCCTGATCGTCGAGACCGCCCGCGACATCTGGGGCGACTGAAAGCCGGCGCCTGGGACCCGTGCCCGGGTCCGCGGGCCCGTGGCGGGTCTGCGAGGGTGTTGTCATGCCGTGGATTGAGCTGGAAGGTGCGGTCAATGTGCGGGACCTGGGCGGCCTGCCTACCGCAGACGGCCGCGAGACGGTCGGCGGCAGGCTGCTGCGTGCGGATAACCTGCAGGAACTGTCGCCCAGCGACGTCGCGAGGCTCGTGCACGACATCGGCGTGAGCACGGTCGTCGACCTGCGCAGCTCGGCCGAACTAGCGTCCGAAGGTCCGGCACCGCTAGACGTCATCCGCGGTGTCCGGCACGCTCATCACCCGGTGATACCCGAAGTCGGGTCCGCCACCGACGCTGCCGCCGAGGCGCTGCTGATCAGGAAGGACCAGGACAAGTCCCGCTTCCCCGGCGATCCGGTCTGCGGGCACTACCTGGGCTACCTGGAAGACCGGCCCGACCAGGTCGTGGGTGCGCTACGGAGCATCGCACGCGATCAGGGCGCGGCACTGGTGCACTGCGCAGCGGGCAAGGACAGGACGGGAGTGGTGGTGGCGCTCGCGCTCACCGCGGCCGGCGTCCGCCCGCAGGCCGTCATCGCCGACTACGCCGCGACGGGGGAGCGCGCCGAGGCCATCCTGGCCCGCCTGCGCCGGTCACCGACGTACGCCAGGGACATCGACAGCCAGCCGGCCGAATCGCACCGGCCGAGGCCGGAGACGATGGCGGCATTCCTTGAGCAGATGGACTTCCGCCACGGCGGAGTTGCCAGGTGGCTGGCCGATCACGGCCTCAGCCCAGATGACGTGGACCTGCTGCGAGTCAAGATCTGCCAGCCGTGATACGCGTCCGCAATCACCGGACTTCTATGAGTCTCACATGATGGGCCACTGACGCGGGCGTTTCGTCGCAGGTCAGAAAGTTACCAATCTGATCAGCAACGGATGCCCGGCGGCTACGGGCTGGACACCTCCCGTTTGTGTTGGCTAGCCATGATCTCGACTTGTCTAGCCAAGATTTGGCATTGTCGGTTCCCGGGCTTCCCGGGGCCTGTGTCTTGGGAGGGAACAGTGCGCACAAGGCACATGATCGCGACGAGCGCCGCGGTTGTCAGCAGCCTGCTGCTGACCGCGGCGTGCAGCTCATCGAGCTCCAGCAGCACCAGCGCCAGCAGCACCACCAGCGGCAGCGCGGCCAACTGGTCGACGGCGACCTCCGCAGCAGCCGGAGGCGGCATGAGTGCGCTGGTCGCGGCGGCCGAGAAGGAAGGCCAGCTCAACGTCATCACGCTGCCCTCGAACTGGGCCAACTACGGCACCATCATGAGCGATTTCTCGAAGCTGTACCACATCCACATCACCGACGCTAACCCCGAGGGCTCCAGCGGGCAGGAGATCACCGCCGTGGAGCAGCTCAAGGGCCAGAGCCGCGCGCCCGACGTGGTCGACGTGGGCCCGTCGTTCGCCGTCGAGGGCGCCAACGACCACCTGTGGGCGCCGTACAAGGTGGCGACCTGGAGTAACATCCCGGCGAACGCCAAGGACCCGAACGGCGACTGGTACGCCGACTACGGCGGCTACGTGGCCATCGGCTACGACCCGGCCAAGGTCAAGCTCGCGCCGACCTCGTTCGCCAGCCTGACGAACCCGGCCTACAAGAACATGATCGGCCTGAATAACAGCCCGACGACGGCCGGCGCGGCGTTCGCCGCGGTGTACGCCGCGGCGCTGGCGAACGGCGGCTCGTTCAGCAACATCGAGCCGGGCATCAAGTATTTTGCGCACCTGAAGCAGATCGGTAACTTCGTCCCGACCGCCATCGGCGGGCCGACCACGGTGCAGAACGGCACCACGCCGATCTTGATCTGGTGGGACTACCTGCTGGAGTCCGAGGTCAAGCCGGTCGTTCCCGGGTTCAAGATCGTGATCCCGTCGGACGCGACGTACGCGTCCTACTACGATCAGGCCATCAGCGCCACCGCGCCGGACCCGGCCGCCGCCCGGCTGTGGGAGGAGTACCTGTACTCCACGACCGGCCAGAACCTGTGGCTGGCGGGGTACACCCGCCCGATCGAGCTGGCCACGCTGGTGGCCAACGGGACGGTGAACAAGGCCGCGGAGGCGGCGCTGCCCCCCGCCCCGTCCAGTACGCTGACGTTCCCCAGCTCAGCGCAGGCGGCCGCCGCGGAGACCGTTGTCACCCAGAACTGGCCGACGCAAGTCGGTGGCTGATGGCGGAAAGCACCGCCCAGGTCGTGGCCCCGGAGGCGCCGCCCTCCGGGGCCCGGCCGCGCCCGGCGGCCCGGTCGCTGCACCGCTGGCTGCGGTGGCTGGGCGTGGTGCCGTTCGGCGTGTACGTGGGCCTGGGCTTGATCGCGCCGTTCGTCGCGATCGCGATCGCGTCCTTCCGTAACTCCAGCACCGGCACCTTCACGCTGAACAACTTCCGCACCGCGCTCAGCGGCACCTACCTGCTCGGCCTGAAGACCTCCATCGTGCTGTCGATTGCCGGCGCGATCGTGCCAGGGATATGGGGGCTGCTGCTGGCCTACGCGATCTTCACCGCCAAGCGCGGCAACATGCTCCGCAAGGTCGTGATCACGGCGTCCGGCGTGTTCGCCAACTTCGGCGGAGTGCCGCTGGCCTTCTTGTTCATCGCGACGCTCAGCACCACCGGCATCGTCACCGGATGGATCAAAGACATCACCGGCGTCAACATCTGGGACCACAGCTTCTCGCTGTACACCGGGTACGGCGTGTTCTTCGTCTACATGTACTTCCAGATCCCGCTCATGGTCCTGGTCATCTTGCCCGCGCTGGAGGGCCTGCGGCCGGCCTGGCGCGAGGCGGCGCACAACATGGGCGCCGGAACCTGGCAGTACTGGCGGCACGTCGGCGGCCCGGTGCTGCTGCCGTCGTTCCTGGGCTGCCTGCTGCTGCTGTTCGGCAGCGCCTTCTCCGCCTACGCCACCGCCGAGGCGCTTACCGGCGGCACGATCGCGCTGACGCCGATCCAGATCGGGGCGCTGCTGAACGGCAACGTCGTGGCCGGCCAGGAGAACCTCGGCTACGCGCTGGGCGTCATCATGGTCGTCATCATCGCGATCATCATGGTGATCTACGTGATCCTGCAGCGGAGGTCGGCGCGATGGCTACGGTAGCCCGCCCAGGGGGGTTTGGGGGGATGGCATCCCCCCAAGAGCAGGGGGGGTCTGGGGGGGATCGTCCCCCCGAGGCAAAACAGTCCCGCAGGCGCCGCGTCCAGGTCTGGCGCTGGGTGATCTTCCTGCTCTCGGCCGCGTACTTCCTGATCCCGCTGTATGCGGCGCTGCGCTTTGCCGGGCTGAAGGCCTTCCCGGACATCTTCAAGCAGTCCGGGTTCTACCCGGCGATCGGGCTGTCGCTGCGCCTGGCCGTGGTCACCACGATCTTGACGCTGGTGCTCATGGTGCCCACCACCGTCTACGTGCACCTGCGGCTGCCGCAGGTCCGGCGCAGCATGGAGGGGATCACGATCTTGCCGATCGTCATCCCGCCCATCGTGCTGATCATCGGCGTGCTGAAGGTCTCCCCCAGCGTGCTGCTGAGCACGCCGTATCTGCTCGCGCTGGTGTACGTCATCCTGGCGATGCCGTTCGCGTACCGGTCGCTGGATGCCGGGCTGCGCTCGGTCGACCTGAAGACCCTGGTCGAGGCCTCGAACTCGCTCGGCGCCGGCTGGCCGTCCACGCTGTGGCGGGTGGTGCTGCCGAACATCCGGACCTCGATGCTGTCCGCCACCGTCCTCACCGTCGCGCTGGTGCTCGGCGAGTTCACCATGGCCAGCCTGGCCCTGTTCGTGACCTTCCCGGTGTGGATCGTGCAATTTGAGCAGAACAGCGGGCCGGTGTCGGTGGCCGCCTCGCTGCTCGCCCTGCTCGTCACCTGGATCCTGCTGATGATCATCGTGACCGTCGGCGACCGCAGCGCACGCAAGCGCGGCGGCGCCCAGGTGAACCTGTTCACCGTCGCCCCCCAGGAAACCAGGCCAACCGCGGGAGAGCCGGAATGACGACGAACACAGCCAGGAACGCCGCGGCGTCCGACAGCACCTGGCGCGAGCGGCGGACCGGCGGGACGAGCGTGGTGCTGCGGGACCTGAGCCGGTCGTTCGGCACGACCAGGGCCCTGGACGGGCTGTCGCTGGAGATCGCCCCCGGCGAACTCGTCGCCCTGCTCGGCCCGTCGGGCTGCGGCAAGACCACGGCCCTGCGCATCGTGGCCGGCTTCGAGACGGCGGACACCGGGTCGGTCCTGGTCGACGGCAAGGACATCTCGGGAGTGTCGGCGTCCAAGCGGGACATGGGCATGGTGTTCCAGAGCTACAGCCTGTTCCCGAACATGAACGCGCTGGACAACGTGGCGTTCGGGCTGCGGATGCGCAAGATGGGCTCCAGCCAGCGGCGCACGCGGGCCGGCGAGCTGCTGGATCTGGTCGGCCTGGCGCCGCAGGCCAAGCAGTACCCGCACCAGCTGTCCGGCGGCCAGCAGCAGCGCGTCGCGCTGGCCCGCG
>Ga0187780_10002003_pt1 | contig 15359 bp, 10 predicted proteins | sample 1015_Q2_SP10_20__FD_132429 | JGI IMG/M metagenome (GOLD analysis project Ga0187780, IMG submission 132429) | Tropical peat soil microbial communities from peatlands in Department of Meta, Colombia - 1015_Q2_SP10_20_MG | ecosystem: Environmental > Terrestrial > Soil > Wetlands > Peat | place... | reverse complement strand
GGGGGCCGGCCAGGACATCGGGGTCGAGCTACAGGTCGGCGCCGCGTTGGTGGTGGAAGCGGCGGCGCGAGCGGACCGCGCCGATCGTGCGCTGCTGCTCGAGTTGGCCCAGGGTCTGCAGGCTGCGGCCGAGGCCGCCGCCCGGGGCGACACCGAGCCGGGCCTCGACCTCGCTGCTTCGCCCGCACTGGCCGAGCTCATGGCCCGATGGCCGGACACCGCTTCGGCGGTCAGCTCCGACACCTACGCGCTGGCGATCGACCCGCCCAAGGCCCGGTTCAGCGCCTGGTACGAGCTGTTCCCCCGCTCGGCATCGCCCGATCCGTCCCGACCCGGCACCCTCGCCGACGTCGAGGCCCGGCTGCCGTACGTGGCCGGCATGGGCTTCGACACCCTGTACCTGCCGCCCATCCACCCGATCGGAAGGACCAACCGCAAGGGCCGTGACGGCCACCCCGTGGGTGGACCCGACGACCCGGGCAGCCCGTGGGCCATCGGCAGCGCCGCAGGCGGCCACACGGCGATCCACCCCGATCTCGGGACGTTCGAGGATTTCCATCACCTGGTGGGCGCGGCCGCCGACATCGGGATCGACATCGCCTTGGACCTCGGCTTCCAGTGCTCGCCCGACCACCCTTGGATCACCGAGCACCCCGACTGGTTCCGTCGTCTTCCCGACGGGTCCATCCGCTACGCCGAGAACCCTCCCAAGCGCTACGAGGACGTGTACCCCCTCGACTTCGACACCCCGACCTGGCGCGAGCTGTGGGCGGCGCTCTACGAGGTCGTGGAGTTCTGGATCGGGCACGGCATCGCCGTCTTCCGGGTCGACAATCCCCACACCAAGCCGATGCGCTTCTGGGAGTGGCTGATCCCGTCGATCAAGGCCGATCACCCCGAGGTCCTCTTCCTGTCCGAGGCCTTCACTCGTCCGCGGGTGATGGAGCACCTGGCCAAGGTCGGCTTCACCCAGTCCTACACCTACTTCACTTGGCGCAACGCCAAATGGGAGCTCGAGAGCTACCTGACCGAGTTGACCCAGTCGGAGCTGTCCGACTACTTCCGCCCGAATCTCTGGCCCAACACGCCCGACATCCTGCACGACACGCTGCAGCACGGCGGTCGCGGCACGTTCGCGGCCCGTCTGGTGCTCGCCGCCACGCTGTCGTCGAACTATGGCATCTACGGTCCCGCCTTCGAGCTCCAGGAGCACGAGCCGAGAGCGCCGGGGTCCGAGGAGTACCTCCATTCGGAGAAGTACGAGGTACGCCATTGGGACCTCGGCGGGCCCGACAGCCTCGCCCCGCTTATCACCAGGGTCAACGAGGCTCGACGGGCGCATCCTGCCCTGCAGCAGAACCGCACGTTGCGCTTCCACCACGTGGACAACGACCAGCTGATCGCCTACACGAAGACCGCGTCCGGCCCCGATGTGGTGCTGGCGGTCGTGGACCTCGACGCCGTACACGACCAGAGTGGCTGGGTGCATCTGGACCTGGACCTTCTCGGCATCGACCCCGGGCATCCCTACGGCGTCCACGACCTGTTGACCGGTACCCGCTACGAGTGGTGCGGGCCGCGCAACTTCGTGGCCCTCGACCCCGCTACCCCCGCCCACCTCTTCCACGTGGAGATACCCCCGGAGACGGCATCGTGACCGCCGTCGGGGTGTCGGTGCCCCGTGCGAGGCGATCGCTCGACGAGTTGGCCCGTCGCCACGGCGTGCAGGTCGCCTACGCCGACCACCGCGGTCGGCGGAGGCGGGCGTCCGTCGACACCGTGGTCGCCGTGCTGCGAGCCCTGGGTGTCGTGCTTGCCGGGCCCGACGACGCGCCGGCGCTCCTTCGTGCCCAGGAGGGCGAGGGTGGCCGGGTCATCGAGCCGGTGCTGGTGCGGCGGGACGGCACCGCCTCGACGCATACGATCGTCCTCCCGGCCGCGCTCGACCCCGCCAAGATCGACATCTGGGTCCGGCACGAGGACGGCACCGCGGTGAGCCGACCGCTCAGCGCGCTCCTGGTCGAGCCCGAGGTTGCGCGACCGATCTCGGCCGCGCCCGGCGCCCCCCACCGCCGCCGCTTCCGCCTGCCCGCGGTTCCCGACGGCTATCACCGGCTGAAGGTCGAAGGCCGGGGCGTCGAGGCGGAGGCGTTGGTGGTGGCGGCCCCCGCCCGGTGCCCACAGCCACCTCGTGGATGGGGCGTGTTGGCGCCACTCAACGCCCTGAGGACGGCGACCGACTGGGGGGTGGCCACCTTTCGCGACCTCGGCGAGGTCGGAGGCTGGGTCGGCGAGTTGGGCGGCTCGTTCGTCGGGACCCTGCCGGTGTTCGCCGCCCTCCTCGAGGGGCCGTCCGCAGACCCGAGCCCCTATCGTCCGGCCAGCCGGTTGGCCTGGAACGAGCTCTACCTCGACGTCGAGTCCCTCCCGGAGCTTGAGACCTGTGCCGAGGCGCGGCGCCTGCTCGGGTCCGCGGGCTGGAAGCGTGACCGGGAGCGGCTCCGCCGTGCGCTCGTGGCCGACCCTGCGGCCACCGTGGCGGCCAAGCGACGCGTGCTGGAGATGCTCACCGCCACGCTGTTCTCGGGGAGCTCGCCCCGGCGCCGGGCGCTCCAGGATTTCGTGGCCGCCCGCCCCGAGCTGTTGACCTATGCCCGCTTCCGGGCTGCGCTCGAGGGCGCGAGCCGGCCAGCCGGCTCCGGGCGCGGCGCCGGCGTGGCGCGACGAGGGCTCCCGCCGAGCGACGACCCCCGGGTGCGCTACCACCTCTACGCCCAGTGGGCGGCCGACACGCAGCTGGCCGAGGCCGCCGAGCGGGTGGGTCTGTACATCGATCTGCCCGTCGGCGTGCATCCCGCCGGCTTCGACCGCTGGTGGCGGCCGCACGCGTTCGTCGCCGGCGCCTCGGCCGGCGCCCCGCCCGACGAGTTCTTCGCGTCCGGCCAGTCCTGGGGGTTCAACCCGCTGCACCCCGTCGGGCTGCGCGACGACGGCTACGGCTACCTGGCGGCCGCGCTTCGCCATGCCATGCGCCACGCTGCCGTGGTGCGCGTCGACCACGTCATGGGCCTTCATCGACTGTGGTTCGTGCCCGACGGCATGGCCCCCAGCGACGGGGTCTACGTCCGCTATCGGGCCGAGGAGCTCCGTGCCGTCGTCGTGCTCGAAGCGGCCAGGGCGGCCGTGGCGGTGGTGGGGGAGGACCTCGGCACCGTTCCTGCCGGCGTCCGGCGCGACATGCGTCGCGACGGCATGCTGCGCTCCCACGTCTACCAGTTCGCTGCCACGCCGCAGGACCCGTTCCCGGCCGCCCCGCCGGACGCGCTGGCGTCACTGGGCACCCACGACCTGCCGCCGTTCGCCGCGTGGTGGAAGGGCACCGACATCGACGACAGGGTGCGGAGGGGGCTCATTGCGGGGGACCACGCGGCGGCCGAGCGGAGCGAGCGCCGGGCGCTTCGCCAGGCGGTCGGCAAGCTGGTCGCCGGTGCCCGCCCGACCGCCGGTGCCCGCCCGGCGGCGTCGTCGCCGGCACGGGCGCTGCGCGCCTGTCTGGTCCACCTGGCATCGGGACCGGCGAGACTGGTGCTCGTCGACCCCGCCGACCTCTGGGGGGAGCGCGAACCCCAGAACCGGCCCGGTACGGGGGCCGAGGAGACGAACTTCCTGCGCCGATGGGCCAAGATCTGGCCGGACGACTTGGTGTCCCCCTCGCTGCCCTCGGCGATGCTGCGGCAAGTCGACCGGGCCCGGTGGAGCGGCGACGGACGCAGTCCGGCGATACGGCAGGAGAATGGCAGATGACGTCCCCGACGGCAGCGATGTCGAGGGAACCGGGGGGCGCGCCGCCGTGGCGGCTGGTCGACCAGGACCTGTACCTGTTCAACGAGGGGACGCACCGGCGACTGGCGGCCAAGATGGGCGCCCACCCCATGACCGTGGGCAAGCAGCGAGCCACGGCCTTCGCCGTGTGGGCGCCGAGCGCCCGGGCGGTCTCGGTCGTCGGCGACTTCAACGGTTGGGACCCCTCGGCCCATCCCATGGAGGCCCGGGCGTCGTCGGGCATCTGGGAGGCGGAGGTGCCGGGCGCCGCCCCCGGCCACGTCTACAAGTACGCCGTGACCACGGCCGGCGCCTCCCGCGTCGAGAAGGCCGACCCCTTCGCCTTCCACTGCGAGGTGCCGCCGCGGACGGGCTCGGTGGTGTGGGACCTGGCCTACGACTGGGGCGACGCGGAATGGATGCGGCGGCGAGGGGCGCACGCCGCCCTCGACGCCCCCGTCTCGATCTACGAGGTGCACCTCGGGTCGTGGCGCCGTTCACCCCAGCATCCGCGCCAGGTGCTCGGCTATCGCGACCTGGCGCCGTTGCTCGTCCGTCACGTGCTGGACATGGGGTTCACCCACGTCGAGCTCCTCCCGGTCATGGAGCACCCCTTCTACGGCAGCTGGGGGTACCAGACCACTGGCTATTTCGCGCCCACCTCGCGTCATGGGACGCCGCAGGACTTCATGTTCCTGGTCGACGAGCTGCACCAGGCCGGCATCGGCGTCATCCTCGACTGGGTGCCATCGCACTTCGCGACCGACGCCTTCGCGCTCGGCGAGTTCGACGGTACCCATCTGTACGAGCATGCCGACCCCCGCCAGGGCATCCACCCCGACTGGGACAGCTACATCTTCAACTACGGCCGCAACGAGGTCCGCAGCTTCCTGGCGTCGTCGGCCGAACACTGGCTGGCCACCTACCACGCCGACGGCCTCCGGGTCGACGCGGTGGCGTCGATGCTCTACCTCGACTACTCGCGTCAGGCGGGGGAGTGGATCCCGAACCGCTTCGGGGGGCGCGAGAACCTCGAGGCCATCGACTTCCTCCGTCAGCTCAACGTCGGGGTGTACGCGGACCACCCTGACGTCCAGACCATCGCCGAGGAATCGACGGCCTGGCCCGGCGTGTCGCGGCCCACCGACGTCGGCGGGCTCGGCTTCGGCTACAAGTGGGACATGGGGTGGATGCACGACACCCTCACCTACCTGCACCACGACCCGGTACACCGGCGCTACCACCACGACCAGCTGACGTTCCGCGGCCTCTACGCTTTCACGGAGAACTACGTGCTCCCCCTGTCCCACGACGAGGTCGTCCACGGCAAGGGCTCGCTCCTGTCGCAGATGCCCGGTGACGACTGGCAGAAGTTCGCCAACCTCCGGTTGCTCTTCGGCTACCAGTACGCGCTGCCGGGCAAGAAGCTGCTGTTCATGGGGAGCGAGATCGGCCAACGGGGGGAGTGGAGCCACGAGCACTCGCTCGACTGGCACCTGCTCGAGGACGAGCGCCACGCCTCGCTGTGTCGCTGGCTCGCCGACCTCAACCGCGCGTACCGCGCTGAACCGGCCCTCCACGACCTTGACGTGGAGCCGTCCGGCTTCGCGTGGGTGCACTCCGGCGACGCCCCTGGCTCGACGCTCGGCTTCCTGCGCCGCTCCGAGGAGGGCGAGACCGTGCTCGTGGTGTGCAACTTCACCCCGGTGCCCCGCCACCACCTGCGTATGGGGGTCCCGGCGGCCGGCCGCTGGCAAGAGCTGCTCAACGGCGACGCCACCGAGTACGGTGGCGGCGGGATGGGGAATCTCGGCGGCGTGACCGCCAACACCGTCCCCCACGACGGGTGGGCGGCGAGCCTCGAGGTGACCGCACCTCCGTTGGCCGTCGTCATGTTCAAGCACGTGGCGACGTGAGCGTGCGGGTCTGGCCGGGGTCGCCGCTGCCGCTGGGGGCGACGTGGGACGGCGAAGGGGTCAACTTCTCGCTGTTCTCGGAACACGCCACCGCCGTCGAGCTGTGCATTTTCGACCATCCCGACGACGCCGTGCCGGCGGAGACCGTCGCCATGCCGGAGGTCACCGACCGGATCTGGCACTGCTACCTGCCTGACGTGCGCCCGGGGCGGGCGTACGGCTATCGGGTCGACGGTCCGTGGGACCCAGAGGCCGGGCACCGCTTCAACCGGGCCAAGCTGCTCATCGACCCCCATGCCACGGCGGTGAGCGGGGCCATCCGCTGGAGCGACGAGCTGTTCGGCCACAGCGCCGAGGCCGACGACGGCGATCTGCTGCTCGACAAGCGCGACTCGGCCGGGGCCATGCCGAAGTGCATCGTGACGGACCCGGCGTTCACCTGGGGCGACGACCGGCCACCCCGCACCCCGTGGAACCGCACCGTCATCTATGAATGCCACGTCCGGGGCATGACCATGCGCCATCCGGCGGTCCCCGAGGCGCTGCGGGGGACCTATCTCGGCCTGTCGTCCGACGCCGTCATCGACTACCTGGTCGGGCTGGGCGTGACCGCCGTCGAGCTCATGCCCGTGCACCAGTTCGTCGCTGATCGTCACCTCGTCGAGCGGGGCCTGACCAACTACTGGGGCTACAACTCCGTCGCCTACTTCGCACCGCACGTGGGGTATGCCACCGGCGGACTCGGCCAGCAGGTGAGCGAGTTCAAGTCGATGGTGAAGACCCTGCACCGGGCCGGATTGGAGGTGATCCTCGACGTCGTCTACAACCACACCGCCGAGGGCAACCACCGCGGACCGACCTTGTCGCTGCGCGGCGTCGACAACTCCGTCTACTACCGCCTCGACCCGGGAAGCCCTCGCTTCAACCTCGACTTCACCGGCACGGGGAACAGCCTCAACATCGTCCATCCCCGGACCATGGCGCTGATCATGGACAGCCTCCGGTACTGGGTGACCGACATGCACGTGGACGGTTTCCGCTTCGACCTCGCGCCGGTGCTCACCCGCGGGTTCGACGGTCACCCGAGCGCCTTCTTCGAGGTGCTCCAGCAGGACCCTGTGCTCTCCCAGGTGAAGCTGATCGCCGAGCCCTGGGACCTCGGGCCCGACGGCTACCAGCTGGGGAGGTTCCCCCACGGCTGGGCCGAGTGGAACGGCGCCTTCCGGGACTGCGTCCGGCGCTTTTGGCGGGGGGACGCCGGCCAGGTGCCCGAGCTGGCGTCGCGCCTCACCGGCTCGAGCGACATCTATTCGCCGAGCGGCCGGCGCACCTATGCCAGCGTGAACTTCATCACCTGCCACGACGGCTTCACCCTCAGCGACCTGGTCGGCTTCGAGGAGCGCCACAACTGGGCCAACGGGGAGGACAACCAGGACGGACGGGAAGAGAACTTCAGCCGCAACTGGGGGGTGGAGGGGCCGACCGACTCACTTCGGATCCAGAGGATGCGCGAGCGCATCAAGCACAACATGCTGGCCACGTTGTTCTTCTCGCAGGGAGTCCGGATGCTGCTAGCGGGCGACGAGTTCGGTCGAAGCCAGCAGGGCAACAACAACCCCTACTGCCAGGACAACGAGATCAGCTGGCTGAACTGGGACCTCGACGACGCCGGTCGGGAAATCCTGGAGTACACCCGGGAGCTCATCCGGATTCTCAAGACCAACCCGATCCTGCGGCGCCGGAGCTTCTTCGACGGCCGTCCGTTCACCTCAGGGGGGACCAAGGACGTCACCTGGATCCGGACCGACGGGACCGAGATGACCGAGGCGGACTGGGCTGATCGAGAGCTCCGGACGATCGGCATGCTCCTGTCGGGCCGGGCCACCGATGAGCTCGACGAGCGGGGCCGAGTCGTCTACGGCGACACCGTGCTGCTGCTCCTCAACGGCGGGAACCGCTCCCGGCTGTGTACACTGCCGCGGATCGAGTGGCCGGGAGCCTGGGAAGCGCTGCTCAACACCGCCCAGGCGCCCGGCGCCCGGCCGGTGCGTGGTCCGACCGTCAATCTGACGGCCCACTCGGCGATCCTGCTCCGCCACAACGACCGATTGTGAGGCGCCTTCGCCCGGCGGCGGTCTTGACACGGCCCCCGCGGGGGGTAGGTTTCCCAGGGTCGTCATGAAGGTCGCCCTCCTCTCTCGCGAATACCCGCCAGACGTCTACGGCGGTGCCGGCGTCCATGTCCAGTACCTCGCCGCCGCCCTCGCCGCCCAGGTCGACGTGGAGGTGCACTGCTTCGGGTCGCCGCGCCCGGCGACGCCGCCAGTGGACGTCTTCGCCTACCAGCCGTGGGACGCGCTCGGAGGCGAGGCGCCGCTGCTGGGCGCACTGCGGGCCATGTCGGTCGATCTGCGCATGGCGGCGGCGCTCGACAGGGTCGACGTGGTCCACAGCCACACCTGGTACGCGAATTTGGCCGGCTACCTGGCCAGGGTGCTCTACGACATCCCGCACGTCCTCACGGTGCACAGCCTCGAGCCCATGCGCCCGTGGAAGGCGGAGCAGCTCGGAACCGGGTACCGCCTGTCGAGCCTCTGCGAGCGCATGGGCATCGAAGCGGCCGATGCCGTCGTCGCCGTCTCCAAGGCCGTCGCCGCGGACATCGCGGCGTGCTATCCGGCGGTGGACCCGGCCCGGATCGTCGTCATCCCCAATGCGGTCGACCCAGACGAGTTCCGCCCCAGCCCGCAGACGGACCTCCTGGAGCGCTACGCGATCGACCCGGACCGCCCGATCGTCGTGTACTTCGGGCGCGTCACCCGCCAGAAGGGTATCGGCCACCTGCTCGAGGCGGCCCTCCACCTCGAGCCGTCCGCCCAGCTGGTCCTGCGAGCAGGCTCGGCCGACACCCCCGAGCTCGACCGCGAGCTCGACGAGGGGGTCGCCGCGCTGAGTCGTCAGCGCGAGGGGGTCACCTGGATAAGGCAATCGCTGAGTCGTCAAGAGCTCGCCGCGTTGCTGTCGCACGCCACCGTCACGTGCTGCCCGTCGGTGTACGAGCCGTCGGGCCTGGTGAACCTCGAAGCCATGGCGTGCGAAGCGCCGGTTGTGGCCGCGGCGGTGGGTGGGATTCCAGAGATCGTCGAGCACGGCCTCACGGGCCTGCTGGTGCCGTTCGAGCCGTCGGGCCCCGCCGACCCGGAGCCGGCCGATCCAGCCCGGTACGCCGGTGATCTGGCGGCGGCGCTCAACGAGCTGATCGGAGATCCGGCCTTGGCCCGGAAGATGGGCCAGGCAGGACGACGGCGGGTCGTCGAGGAGTTCAGCTGGACAGCCGTGGCGGCGCGCACCGTCGGCTTGTACCGCTCGCTGGTCGCGTCACGGGGCGTCACGATCGGCGTGGCAGATGAACGGCAGATGAACGTCAGGTGAACTCCCGAGTCGTGCCCGACAGGTGGTCGCCGGCCATTGGAGAATGTCGAGGGGTCGCATGAAAGGACGGTTCGAGTGCTGATCAAGAAGAAGGCGGCGGACGGTCGGGTCCGCGTCGGTTTCTCCCTTCCGCCCGAGGTCGAGGCGGAGAAGGTGGTCGTCAGCGGCGAGTTCAACGGCTGGAGCGCCAACCTCCCGATGAAGCGGATCAAGAGCGGCGAGTGGCGGGCGTCGGTGGCGCTCGACCCCGGCCGCCGCTACCGGTTCCGGTACCTGCTCGACGGAGTGCGCTGGGAGAACGACTGGGCCGCCGACGACTACGAGTCCAATCCCTTCGGGAGCGACGATTCGGTCGTGAGCGTCTGATCCGTCGCATCGACGGAGGGCGGAGGGTTTCTGTTCCCAAAGCAGGTGCGCTGCCAGGCTGCGCTACTCCCCGGTCGGGCCAGCCTCGCACAGGCCGCTGAGCAGGGGCGTCGCCGGTCGGACGCCCGGCGCGCCGGTTCTCCTCGTGGCATGGTGATCCGCAGGGCCGACGCTTGACGCAGGCGGCAGCGGAGGGCCGCCGGGGTCAATTCGACGTGAGGCGAGCCCGACGGTGGCTGTCGGTGGGGATCGTCGCGGTGCCGGCGGCCAGCGCGGTGTCGTCGGCGGCCACGCGGGCCAAGGTGGCGGCGTCGAGCTGCTCGCACAGGGCGGTGCGGGCCGAGGACCAGACCCAGTGCAGGGCGCAGACGTCGTCCCAGTGGCAGGGCCCGCCGCGCAGCGCGCACTCCGAGGCGCCGATCGGGCCCTCGAGCGCCTCGACGATCTCGCGGATCGTGATCGAATCGGGTTCGCGGGCGAGGGCGTAGCCACCCGAGGGGCCCGAGCGCGAGGTCACCAGCCGGGCGCGCTGGAGCTCCTGGAGGACCTGCTGGAGGAAGCCGGTGGGGATCTCCATCGCCGCGCCGATGGCACTTGCCTTGGCGTGTGCGCCGGGGTCGCGGGCGAGGAAGATCAGGGCCCGGATCCCGTAGTCCGTCCGCCGGGTGGGGACGAGCTTCATGCCTTGACCATCATATAGTTCATCACTATACAATATCGGTAATTGGCCTGAGCACGTTTCCGAGGAGGGTGCCATGCGATCCACCGCTGCGTTCGTCGCATCGTCGTGCGAGCAGGTGCCGGTGCAGTTCCCGGCCCTGTTGAGCTGGGACTACGCCCATGCGGACGACCGCCTGGTGCGCCTGTACGAAAAGGCGAAGAAGGCACAGTGGAACGTCACCACCGACATCGACTGGGACCGCGACGTCGATCCCACCCACGTCGACCCGGCCATGCTCGAGCCCCTGCGCGCCGACCCGGCGTCGCCGTTCGCCAAGCTCGACGACAAGGCCCTGGGCGAACTGGCCTGGGAGCAGCAGGCCTGGACGCTGTCGCAGTTCCTCCATGGCGAGCAGGGGGCGCTCATGGCGTCGGCCAAGATCGTCGACACCGTGCCCGACAACGACGCCAAGCTGTACGCGGCGACGCAGGTCATGGACGAGGCCCGGCACGTCGAGGTCTACGACCGCTACCTGTCGGAGAAGCTCGGCCGGACCTACCCGATCAACGGCTCATTGAAGGCGCTGGTCGAGAACCTTCTCGGCGACTCCCGCTGGGACATGACGTATCTCGGCATGCAGATCATGATCGAGAGCCTGGCTCTCGCCGCCTTCGGCTTCATCTACCAGACGACCAGCGAGCCGCTGCTGCGCGACATCACCTTCCACGTGATGTCGGACGAGGCCCGCCACGTCGCCTTCGGGATCGCCTCCCTCGACTCGATCTACGAGGACATGCCCGAGGCCGAGCGCCGCGACCGCGAGGAGTTCGTCTGCGAGGCAGCCGAGCTCATGCGCGACCGGTTCCTCATGCGCGAGGTGTTCGAGCGCATGGAGATGCCCGTCGACGCCTGCGAGGCGGCGATGCGCGACCACCCCCTACAGGTGCAGTTCCGGGCACTCCTCTTCTCCAAGGTGGTGCCCAACGTCAAGCGGATCGGGCTGCTCACGCCGTACGTGCGCTCGCAGTTCGAGCGCCTCGGGATCCTGGAGTTCGAGTCCATGCCGGCATCGGCATAGGAGGAGGGAGGTGGCCATGCTGTTCGGTCGGAGGAACGCCGTGCGGGTGGGGCAGGACCAAGCGGTCGGATGGCCCGAACGGGAGCCGCCGGGCGGCACCAACCCGGGGCACCGGCGTCGCCTGCTCGTCGAGAGCGAGGACGGCGCGGAGGCCGTGGCCATCTGGAAGCTGCTCGAGCGGCGGGGCATCGACGTGTCGTGGTGCCCCGGCCCCGACGCCCGGAGGAGCTCACGCTGCCCGCTGGTCCACACCGGGAGCTGCCGGCTGGTCGACCAGGCGGACGCGGTCCTCTGCGCCCTTGACCTCGAGGACCCGAAGCAGCGGGCGGTGCTCGAGGCGCTCAACACGGCGCACCCGGAGAAGCCGGTCGTCGTCGCGGCCTCGTCCGGGGCGCAGCGGCGCTGGCGGCGCCTGCTCGCGGAACGCCGGACGCTGCGGCGGGGTCCGCAGCCGATGGAGCTCGTGACCTCGGTGGAGGACGCCCTGGCCGGGTAGGCGTCGGCCGCGGGCTCGACGTCGCCGCTCGCCACGCCGGGCGGACCGTAACTTCTCGACATTCTCAGGTCAAGAACTAGACAACTACGAGAACGCGTTCTACTATCGGGGAGCCGCGTGCCCGCCGCCGACGGGGGACGAGCGCCGGCGGCGGCCCGGACGGCGTCCGGGGCGCGCGACCCGATGGCCGCCGATCGAGGAGGACCCGGCATGTCGAGAAGTCTCAGCGCCCGCCCCACCTGCGACGTCGACGTCCTCGACCGGGTCTTCTACCGGGACCCCCACCCGGTCTACGCGTGGCTGCGGGCCGAGCGGCCCATCTACTGGGACGAGGCCAACGGGCTGTGGGTGCTGTCGCGCCACGCGGACGTGGGGTACGTGTCGACCCACCCGGAGCTGTTCTGCTCGGGCCGGGGCATCCGACCGTTCGGGGACCTGAATCTGTCGCTCGCCGGGCTCGACGGGCAGCGCCACATCCAGCAGCGGCGCCTGGTGAACAAGGGCTTCTCGCCGCGCATGATGCACGAGCTCGAGCCGCGGGTGCGCGAGGTGGTGGGGGAGACCCTCGACAGGCTCGAGGGCCGGGGGGCCTGCGACTTCCTGGCCGAGGTCGCCGTGCCGATCCCGCTGGTGGTGATCGCCGAGCTCATGGGTCTGCCTGTGGAGGACCGCGAGCGCTTCTGGCATTGGTCGGACCGGATGATGGGCGGCGAGGGACGCACGGACCCCGGCGACCCCAAGCTGCTCGACGCGGCCGCCGCCTTCGCCGAGTACGTCGACTACGTGAGCCGGATCATCGAGGAGCGCCGCAGCGCGCTCCACGCCCACGCCGGCGCCGCCCCCGAGGCGACCGACCTGATCAGCGTGCTGGTGGCGGCGTCGGAGGAGGGGGTGCTCGCCTCCGACGAGGAGCTGGGCAAGGACGAGCTCATCATGTTCCTGGTCCTGCTCGTGGTGGCCGGCAACGAGACGACCCGCAACGCCATGGCCGGCGGCATGTGGGCGCTGAGCCGGTTCCCGGACCAGTGGGCGCGCCTGGGGCGCGAGCCCGCCCTGCTCGAGACCGCCGCTGACGAGATCGTCCGCTACGTGTCGCCGGTCATCAGCTTCGCCCGGACGGCCACCCGGGACACCGAGCTGCGGGGCCAGCGGATCAGTGAGGGCGAGCGCGTGCTGCTGCTGTACCAGTCGGCCAACCGGGACGAGGACGTCTTCGAGGGCCCCGACGCCCTGCGCCTCGACCGCTCGCCGAACCCGCACCTCGGCTTCGGGGTGGGCCCGCACGTGTGCCTCGGGATCAACCTGGCCCGGCTCGAGATCCGGGTCCTCCTCGAGGAGCTGGTCCGCCGGTTCCCGGACATGGAGGTCGAGCCGGGGTTCGCCCCCGCCTACGGCGACTCGCTCCTCGTCCACGCCATGGAGTCGCTGCCCGTGCGGTTCTCGGGGGGCCGGCCGTGAGCGCGCCGGCCACCGCTCCGGCCGGTGCCCCCGGGGGCAGCGGCGGCCCCGAGGACGCAGGAGGCGTCGGCGACGGCGCCTTCCCCGGCATCGTGTCGGTCGACGACCACGTCGTCGAGCCGCCCCACCTCTGGCAGGAGCGCCTCCCGGCCCGGTTCCGCGCCGAGGGCCCCCGCGTCGAGCGCTCGGGCGTCGCCGCCATGGGCAGCGTCGGCGGCGTCTACGCCTGGGAGGAGGACCCGAGGGGCACGCCGTGCGACTTCTGGCTCTTCGAGGACCTGCGCTACCCGATGACCCGCGTCATGGCGGCCGCCGGGCTGCCCCGCGACCAGGTCACGGTGTCGCCGGTCACCTTCGACGACATGCGGCCCGGCTGCTACGACCCGAAGAGCCGGCTCTTCGACATGGACGAGGCGGGCATCGAGGCCGCGCTCAACTTCCCCACGTTCCCGCGCTTCGCGGGCCAGGCCTTCAGCGAGGCGAAGGACAAGGAGCTGGGGTTCGCCTGCATCCGCGCCTACAACGACTGGATGGTGGAAGAGTGGTGCGCGGACGCGCGCCTGGCGCCGATCTGCCTGATCCCGTTCTGGGACCCGTCCCTGGCCGCGGCCGAGGTGCGCCGCAACGCAGCCCGGGGCGTGTCGGCCATCACCTTCTCGGAGATCCCCGCCTACCTCGGCTGGCCCTCGATCCACGACAAGGACCGCTACTGGGACCCGCTGTTCGCGGCGTGTGCCGAGACCGGCACGGTCGTGTGCATGCACATCGGGTCGGGTTCGAAGATGCCCTCGACCTCCGCCGACGCGCCGGCCGCGGTCCAGTCCACCGCCACCTTCACCAACTGCATGCTCTCGATGTGCGACTGGCTCTTCTCCGGCCTGCTGGAGCGGTTCCCCGCCCTGCGGATCGCGTACAGCGAGGGGCAGATCGGCTGGATCCCCTACATCCTCGAGCGTGCCGACCACATCTGGGAGACGAACCGGGCCTGGGGCGGGGTGGCCGAGCTCGTGCCGGAGAAGCCGTCGCACTACTTCGCCCGCCAGATTTACGGCTGCTTCTTCTCCGACCGCTTCGGCCTGCACAACCTGGCCGCCATCGGCGAAGACAACGTCCTGTTCGAGTGCGACTACCCGCACGCCGACAGCACGTGGCCCGCCACGGCCACCGTGGCCCGGGACATGACCGCCGGGCTCGACCCGGCGGTGGTCGAGAAGATCATGCGGGGCAATGCCATCCGCCTCTTCCGGCTCGACGAGCGCCTGGGGCAGGAGGGGCGATGACCGAGCACTACCAGCTCCTCGTCCGTGGCGGCATGCTGATCGACGGCACCGGCAACCCGCGCCGCCGTGCGGACGTGGCCGTGCGCGACGGCCGGATCGCAGCCGTGGGGCGGATCGCGGCCACCGCCGGCGCCGACGAGGTCGTCGACGCGGACGGCCTGGTGGTGGCCCCCGGCATCATCGACCCCCACACCCACTACGACCCCCAGATCACCTGGGACCCCTACGCCACCGCCTCGTGCTTCCACGGGGTCACGACCGTGCTCGCCGGCAACTGCGGGTTCTCGGTCGCCCCCGTGCACCCCGAGGACCGGCGCTTCTTCGCCGGGCTCTTCGCCAAGGTCGAGGGGATGGCACCCGTGGCGCTCGACGGCATCTGCTGGGAGTTCGACACCTTCCCCGAGTACCTCGCCACGCGGCGGGGGAAGCTGGGGGTGAACCTGGCCTGCTACGTCGGCCACAGCAACCTGCGGCGCTGGGTCATGGGCCCCGACGGCTCGGCCCGCGCGGCCACGCCCGACGAGGTCGTGGAGATGGGCCGGGTCCTGCGCGAGGCGATGGACGCGGGCGCGGCCGGCCTGTCGTCGACCCATGCACCCACCCACAACGACGGGGACAACCACCCGGCCCCGAGCCGCTTCGCCGACGACGACGAGCTCCTCGCCCTGGCCGACGAGGTGGGCCGGGCCAACCGCGGCACCATCACCTACCTGCCGCGAAGCGCCGTGGGCGGGCTCGACGCGCCGGACATGGACCTGCTGATCGAGCTGGGCCGAGTGAGCGGCCTCCCCGTGATCATCCAGGGCCTCGGCGGGCGCAACAAGGTGGACGCCCCCGGCGCGCAGTGGGG
>Ga0187780_10002001_pt1 | contig 15362 bp, 20 predicted proteins | sample 1015_Q2_SP10_20__FD_132429 | JGI IMG/M metagenome (GOLD analysis project Ga0187780, IMG submission 132429) | Tropical peat soil microbial communities from peatlands in Department of Meta, Colombia - 1015_Q2_SP10_20_MG | ecosystem: Environmental > Terrestrial > Soil > Wetlands > Peat | place... | reverse complement strand
CCCACAGCGGCCTGCCGCCGCAGGCGCTCACGCTCGAGATCACCGAGACCACGCTCATGCGCAACCCCGAGCAGACCGCGCTGCGCCTGCACGCGATCAAGGCGCTCGGCGTGCGCATAGCGATCGACGACTTCGGCACCGGCTACTCGTCGTTCACGCACCTGCAGCAGTTCCCCGTCGACTCGCTCAAGATCGACCGCTCGTTCCTCACGCAGCTGAGCGAGAACCCCGAAGGCGAGACGCTGCTGCGCACGCTCGTGCAGCTCGGCAAGACACTCGCGATCGAGACGCTCGCCGAGGGCATCGAGCTGCACGACCAGCTCGCGCTGCTGCGGGAGGAGCACTGCGACAGCGGCCAGGGCTACCTGTTCGCGCGCCCACTCGGCGCCGGCGCCGCCGAGCTGTTCCTGCGCAACTGGCGTGTGGGCGCCCCCTCGCAGGACAGCGCCGAGCCCGCCGGCCGCCAGCCGTGCGAAGCGCCCGCGCTGGCGCAGAGCGCCGGCGTGCGGAGCACGCGCGGGCGCACGCTCGCCGCGGCAAGGACGGGCGACTGACTCAGCCTCAGTGACGCGCTGGGCCTGTCGCCCAGTCCCGCGGCGGCGCACAGTCCGAGAACCGCCGCGAGCGTGAGCAGCCAGAGTGAGCTCACGATCATGATCAGCATGGTCATCGTGTCGACTCCTCAGCTGCGGTCGCCGAGTGCCTGCGCGAGCGGGCGCGTCCGCCGCACCCGAATCGGCGCCTGCGCGCGGACCGCGCGCACGTCCGGTCTGTCCGCGGAGGGCCGACGCGCGAGATCGGACTCCGAGGTCTCGGCGTCGAGAATCGCCCAGGCGAGGCGCTCGATCAGCTGACTGGCGGCATGATCGGTGCTCAGGTGGACTGACTGGACACGCTCATCGAGCAGGATCGTGGGATCGCCCAGCTCTGCGTGAGGATCGGTGGTGACTGTGATGCGCGGCATGGCCTACTCCTTCCGGGGGATCTGGGATGTGCTGGCTGCGCCTCGCACGGACGGAGGAGCAGCAGCAGCGAGCGGGAGGCTCTCCGAGGCGGCAGGGGAACCACCTCGGAGAGCGTGGAGGATGAGACGTCAGCGTTCGGAGCGTGGGGGTGCTCCGCCGCACACCGGACATCGGCCGCCGTACGGCGGGGAACACCGGACGGCAGCCGAGATCGTTCTGTGAGCAAACGCCATTGCTCACTTAGTGTATCAACAAACTGGAGGACGTCAAGTACCCCTAGTGCTTGGCCCGTTTCTTGCCGTGCTTGCCGGGCGACTTGCCGTGTTTCTTGTGGCTGATGATCTTCGGCCTGGGGGCCAGCCGCGTGCCGCCCGAGTAGGCGTCCGGCGGGCAACCCTGCGGGCGTCCGAGGTCGAACGGTCCTGCGAGCGCCTGCACGACCGCGCCCTTTTCGATCGTGGCGTAGGCGACCGTCAGCAGCGGATCGACGCGCGGCTCCTTGCAGAGCGCGGTGTCGATCGAGAACTGCCCGGTGATCGTCTCATAGCCAGCCTTGGCCGAGCCGACGCAGTTGAGCGCGTAGCCGGGGAATTCGCCGGCGCACGAGAACGTGTCGGTCAGCGGCTTGCCGGTCGCGTTGGACGTCACGAGCGGCTGGCCTTCGGCGCCCGACACTGGGATCTGCGCCTGCAGCTGGTAGCCGGTGATCGGGCTGTTGCAGTAGAAACTGTACTTGACCTGCTGTGCTTCGTTGCCCGGTTCGGGCGTGCCGGCGGCGATGCTGCCAATGCAGTTGGCATTGTTCGGATTGGTTTCTTCGGCACGGCCGACCGCCGGAATCGAGAGCAGCAGGGCGATGAAGCCCACGATCGCGGCGAGCCACCATGTCGCTTTGCGGTGGGCTGTTTGCGTTGCGTGCAACGGGTGTCTCCGTTCGTTGGTTGTGGGGCCTGTCATCGGCGCAGCAGCTTTTGCAGGCTGTGCGTCGGCGCAGTGGGGTCGAAAACGGCCGAGGACTTGGCGCCGGCCGCGACGAAGGGCGAGATCAGCAGCACGCCCACGGGCGGCTGCGAGGTCAGCGTGGCGGTCGCCGCGCCGGCGGGCAGTCCGGTGGCGGTCGCGTTCACGACCGACGCGAACGTGATGACCACGAGACCGTTTTCGCGATAGGCCGCGGTCGAGGTGATCGTCGGCAGCGACGCCTTGAGGAATTCGTCGGCCGCGGCGACCGCGCCCGGCGTGTTCGGCGCGCAGCCGGCGCCGGCCGCACCTTCGGGGCACGGGGGCTGCGCGATCGTGTCGAGCAGCTGCGGCGGTGAGCTGGCGACCAGCGCCGCGTCGCTCGCGAGCGCGCTTGCGTCGATCGCCGACCAGCCGCCGAGCAGCGTGCCCGACGGCACGGCCTGGCTGTCGATGTACGCACCGGCGGCGGGCTGAGCGGCGGCTTCCGCGAAGCTCGAGCCGGCGAGCTCGATCAGCCAGACTTTCGTGACCGGCGGCAGCGCGGCCGCGCGCTTCTTCGTTTCACCGCTCGTGGGCGCCGTGGCCGCGGGCTTGGTCGTTTCCGTCCCCGATGTTTCCGATGCGGAGGGCGTGGTCGCGGCTTCGGCTTCCGAGGGGCGCCGGCGGCGTTTGCGCCGCCGTTTCGAGGCGCCTCCGCTCGTTTCGGCTTCCGAGGTCGCGATCGCGGCGGAGGCGCTGGCCTGCCGCTGCGCGCCCGTCGCGCCGGGACGCGAGAGCGCGTCGCGCAACACGGGCAGCAGCGTCGCCAGCCGACCCACGGCGAACGACGCGGTCGGCGCCGGGCCAATGGCCGCGCCGACGACGACGCCGATCGCGAGCATCGCCGCGGCGAGCGCGGCGGTCACGCGCGCCGACGGTGCGCGCAGGCGCGACGCGCGGTCTTCGGACACACGCGGGCGCGCCTCTTGGCCCTCGGGCGCATACGAGCGCGACTCCTGATCCTGGGGTGTGTTGTTCATCAAGCGGAGCGAAATTCTCGTGAATTGAGCGACTTGGGTTGGTCAGTTTTCTGACCTTGTCTACCTTATCGACAAATTGCCTAATGTCGATCAAATCTATCGGGATATGCTATGTTCGCCGCCGCGAGTTGTCAACTCGTCGCCAATCAACCGAAACGGAGCCTCTCTCAAAATGCATCGAATCAGCCGTCTCTCCGTCGCCCTCGCGGTGGCTGGTGTGCTCGGGGTTGCGGCGCCTGCGGCCGCCAACGCCACCGCACTGGTCACGATCAGCGGTGCGACATCCTCCTACCCGCTCGTGTCGCTGCTCGCGGCCAAGTACGTCAAGCTGCACCCGCACAAGATCCGCTTCAAGATCACCCAGGGCGGGACGTCCGTCGGCCTCAGCGACGTGAAACGGGGCGCCGACACGATCGCCGACGTCGCGCAGGAACCGAACAGCAGCGACGCGGGCCTCGTCTTCTACCCGATCGCGAAGTACGCGATCTGCGTGGTCACCAACAAATCCAACCCGGTCAGCAACCTCACGAGCGCCCAGGTCAGCTCGATCTTCACGGGCAAGACCAAGACCTGGAGCTCGGTTCCCGGCGCCACCGCGCCCGGTCCGATCGAAGTGTTCACGCGCACGGCCGTCGCCGGTGTGCTGACGAGCTTCAAGTCGCTGCTGCTGGAAGGCAAGAGCGTGGTCTCCAGCGCAACCGAAGAGTCGACCGAGGGTCTGATGCGCCAGGCCGTCGAAAGCGCCCCGAGCGGAATCGGCTTCCTGTCCAACTACCAGGCCAACAAAGGCGGGCTGAACGTGGCTTCGATCAACGGCGTCGCGTGCAACCAGTCGACCGGCGCGTCCGGACAGTACCCGGGCGTCTCGGTCTTCTACGAGGTCACCAAAGGCACCGCCACCGGCGGCGCGGCGGCGTTCATCAACTGGATCGACAAGTCCGCGCCAGCGAAGAAAATCATCGCCAGCCAGTGGATCCCGCTCGCCGGCTAGGGGCACGTCGATGGCGCGACCCCGAGCATCCGAGCATGTTCAGCGGCCGATGAGGCCCTGGCCGATGGAGATGCCGTGAGGCGATCCACAAAGCCAGGGCGACCGCAGAAGCCATGGCTTCGGCAGCTGCTGTCGTGAAGCAGCTCGGGCGTCTCGAGCGGCTGAAACAGCCGTGGCCCGACCGCCGCGCCGAGCGTTCGCTCGGCGCGGCGTCGTGCCTGATCGGCGTCGGCGTTATCGCGATGATCGTGTTCGTCGCGATCAGCGCGTGGCCGACCTTCCAGCACAACGGACTCGCTTGGCTGGGCGGCGGCGGCGACCTCGAAGCGGAGATCAACAAGATGGTCGCCGCCACGACCAACCCGTCGGCGTCCGTCTATCACCTGCGGGCCTGGCCACTCATCTACGACACGCTGCTGAGCACCGCGGCCGCGGTCGTGCTGGGAATCGTGATCGCGGTGCTCTCCTCGATCTTCATCGTCGAGCTCGCGCCCGCGCGCGTGAGCCGGACGGTGATCCCGATGGTGCGACTGCTCGCGTCGGTGCCGTCGGTCATCTACGGGCTTATCGGCATCCTCGTGCTCGTGCCGTTCGTGGGCAACCACCTGATCAACACGCGGGAGCGAGAGTCGGTACAGGGTGTCGTGCAGTTGACGGGCGCGGGCCTGCTCGTGACGGTCGCGATCCTCACGATCATGATCACGCCGATCATGGTCGCGCTCGTGTGCGATGCGCTGGCCTCGGTGCCGCCGTCGTGGAAGGAGGGGGCTGTGGCGCTCGGGCTCAACCCGCTGCGCGCAGTCCGCGCGGTGACGCTGCGCGCGATCCGCCCCGCGATCGTCGCCGCGGCCGTGCTCGCCGCAGCACGCGCCTTGGGCGAGGCGGTCATGATCCAGATGGTCTCCGGCGGCAAGTTCTTCACGCCCAACCTCGACCACGGGATCCTCACGGGTCTCTTCGAGCCGCTGCGCACGCTCGCCTCGACGATCATCGACTACCACGACGCGATCAACGCACCGGCGCTCAAAGCCACGCTCTACTCGTTCGCGCTGCTGCTGTTGTTCGCGGCGTTCACGCTGTCGGTCGCCGGCTACCTCGTCAAGTTGCCCCTACGCAAGTACCAGACGCGCGGATGAGCGCCTCCTCACCAGCTCCGCCTCCGCAGCGCACGCCACGGATGTGGACGTGGCGCGACCCGCAGCCCGGCAGGCTCAAAGGCGGCTCATCCGGGCGCGGGCGGCGCTCCTCGCCGCTGAGCTGGCGCATCGGCGACATGTTGGTGCTCGCGCTCGCCTGGACCGCCGGGATCTTTCTATGCGCGATCTCGGCGGCGATCGTCATCTACATGGGCTACCGCGGCATCCAGTATCTGCGCCCGGGCCTGATCTTCAGCCGCCCGCAGCTCAGCAGCACCGGCACGCAGGCAGGGCCGGGCGGCTTCTTGGACCCGCTCATCGGCACGATCGTGCTGACAGTGATCGGCATCGCGATCGCGCTGCCGCTCGCGCTGTGCAGCGCCGTGTGGATCACCGAGTACGGGCGTCCGAGCTGGCTGGCGCGCGTGGTGGAGTCGAGCATCGAGATCGTCGCCGGCACGCCCGACATCGTGATCGCGATCTTCGGCCTGGCGATCTTCCAGCTGCAGCTGCTCGCGCCGTTCTCGTTCACGGCCGAAGGCGGCGGCGTGTTCGGGCGCTCGTTCATCGCCGCCGGGGCGATGATGTCGCTGCTGGCGCTGCCGCCGCTGTACGTGGCCACGCGCGACGGCCTGCAGGCGGTGCCCGGCCACCTGCGCGAGGCGGCGTTCGCGCTTGGCAAGACGCGTATCACGACGATCCGCCGCGTGCTCGTGCCGAGCGTGCGCTCGAACATCGCCACCGGCACGACGCTCGGTATCAGCCGCATCATCGGCTCGACCGCGATCGTGCTGATCCTGCTCGGCAGCACGCTGCGCATCGAAACCCAGGGCTCATTCCCGGGCGTCAGCCTGCTGCGCGGCACCGGCTCCTCGCTGACGAGCTACATCTACGAAAACTCGCCAGCCGGCGAAGGCGGCGCGCCGCAGAAGGCCTACGCGGCGGCGTTCGTGCTGCTGATCTTCGTGCTGGCGCTGAACCTGCTCGTCGACAGGTTCGGCAGGGCGCAGACACGCTCGATGGGGTTGACGGCGGCGGGCGTCGTGTGAGCCCGAGCGGCAGGCCGGGCTGCCCGTGCTCGGCGCTCCATGCAAGCCCCGGCTCCCCGCCGGGCAAGAACTTGCACGAACCGGTCGGAAACGCGCTAATCTCCAGTATGTCGATGAGCAATGTCCAGCCAATGGAGATAGTGCAAGATGTACGCTGAGGAGATAGTGCTCGACCCGTGGAGCCCTACGGATGCTCGCGAGCCGCTGACGCCGGCGGTGCCGCCGGTGCGCACGATCGTGCTCGATCGGCCACCCACGCCTGCGCGCCCCGTGCGCGAGCGCGAGGCGGTGCGCATCCACCCCTCGACCGCGGGTCCCGAACGCCTGACGCTGCGCGATGTGGGCGTCTCCTACGCGGGCAAGGAGGCCGTGCGCTCAGTCTCACTGTCGATCCACCAGGGCGAGGTGCTCGCACTGATCGGCCCCTCCGGGTGCGGCAAGACGACGCTACTGCGCACGCTCAACCGCCTGACCGAGCTGACCGCGAGCGCCTCGCGCACAGGCGAGATCCTGCTCGACGGGCAGGACATCCACGACCTCGTCGACACCACGCTGCGCTCGCGCGTGGCGATGGTCTTCCAACAGCCCAACCCGTTTCCAATGTCGATCTTCGACAACGTGGCATTCGCGCTGCGCGAGCAGGGCCGCAAGCGCCCGAGCCGGCGCGAGCTCGAGCCGCTGGTGAACGACGCGCTGCGCCGTGCGGGCCTCTACGACGAGGTCAAGGACGATCTCGACCGCCCGGCGTTGCGTCTGTCCGGCGGCCAGCAGCAGCGGCTGTGCATCGCGCGCGCGATCGCGCCGCGGCCCGAGGTGCTGCTGATGGACGAGCCGTGCAGCGCGCTGGACCCGATCTCCACGGGCGTGATCGAGGAGCTGATCGGCGAACTGCGCCGCGACCTGGCGGTCGTGATCGTCACGCACAACCTCGCGCAGGCACAGCGCGTCGCCGACAAGGTCGCGTTCATGTACCTCGGCGACCTGATCGAGTACGGCAGCGCGCAGGAGATCTTCGAGGACCCGCGCGCCACGCGCACCCGCGACTACGTGCGCGGCGCCTTCGGGTAGGGCGCGATGACGAACCTCGCGCCGGTCCCGTCCGAGAGCTCGACGTGCCCCAACTGCTCGGCCACGCTCGTGCCCGACCAGCGCTACTGCCTCTCCTGCGGGCAACCGGTCTCCCCCGTCAGGCTCGCGTTCCTCGACGTGCTCGACAGCGAGCGCCAGCCGCAACTGCCGGCGGGCGTCGTGAGCGCGACCCCCGTCGCCTACGCGACCCACTACGAGCCCGCGGCCGGGCCCACGTGGCTGCGCCGCTACGCGCCGCTGCTGAGCGTCGCCTCGGTGTTGCTGCTGGCGATGATCGTCGGGCTGCTCGTCGGTCACTGGGTCACGCAGAGCAAAGGCAGCTCCGGTCCGACGATCGTCAAAGTCGAAGGTCTCGCGGGCGCGCCGGCGGTCGCGTCGGCCGCGACCACGCCGGCGGGCAGTTCCACGACGTCCGCGACCGCGAGCAAGTCCAAGGCGTCCGCCAAGAGCGAAGAAGAAAAGGAACAGGCCGAAGCCAAGGCTGAAGAAAAGGCCGAAGAAAAGAAGCCCCCGAAACCGCACGCGAAAGCGCTGAGCACGCAGGCCGTGAACAAACTGGGAACGAGCACGGGCCGGGCCAAAGAGCAGGAAATCAGCAAAATCACCACCACGGGGATCGAAGTCAAGTGAGCGCGAACGGCGGATCTGGGGGCGGACCGTCGGGCTCCATGCCCGCGCCGGCGCCCGCGCCCCGCGGCGTGGTGCTGCCCGCGGGTGGGCTGCCGGCTCCCAGCGGCTCCATGCCCGAGCTGCGCCGCCGACGCATCGAGCTGGCCGAGCGCGCCGCGGCGCTCACGTGGGACCTCGGCGGGCTCGCCTACGAGATGGCGATTCGCGACCACTACCGCCTAGACGTGCTCGCACGCAAAGCCGCAGAACTGCAGGAGGTCGACGCGCAGCTAGGCGAGGTGCAGCGGCTGCTCGCGAACGCCGAGTCGGGCATCGACGGCCAATGCCGCTCGTGCGGCGCCGTGCACAGCCGCGGCGCCGCCTACTGCTGGCACTGCGGCGCCCCGCTGCTCGCCGAGGCGCGCCCGTCGGTGCTGGCGGCTGAGCGGGTGGAGTGAAGCGGCCGTACCGCGTCGCTCGCGGTTTCCCCCAGTTTGGGTGATGTCGACGGGTGGGTCGTATGGTCGACTGCCTGTGTGAGCGGGAGCGCCCACTTCACTGCCGAGGAAGCCAGCAAGGCCGGCGAGCAGATCGGCATCGACTGGGCGAGGTCGGCGTTCGATGTCGAGCAGTTTCGGATGGGCATGGACGTCGAGCTCGAGCACGGCACGCACGATCCCGACACGAACGTCACCGACGACGACCTGACGATGACAGCGAAGATCGCGCGAGCGCACTTGAACGAGTTCCCCGACTACTACTCTCGCCTGGCGGTCATGGAGGCCGAGGCAGAGGCTTACTGGGCGAGGCAGGGCCAGTAAGCCACGCGTGTGAGTTGTGGAGTGGACCCGGTTTGACGGACAGTTTGATCTGGTCTGGGTTTAGCGGAGTCGTGATCTGGCCTGGGTTTAGCGGAGTCGTGATCTGGCCTGGGTGGCTTGGACGCGAGAGGATGTATTCATGCCGCAGCAGACCGCCGTATCCCGAGGAGTTCCGCCGTGAGGCCGTGCAGCTGGTTCGTGGTGGGCGATCGGTCAAAGACGTCGCACAGAGCCTGGGTTGTAGCGAGCAGACGCTTTACGAGTGGGTGAAACGACACCAGCTCGATCATCGTGAGCGCGATGATGGGCTGACGAGCGCCGAGCGTGAGGAGCTACGGCGGCTGCTGCGGGAGAACGCGCGTTTGAAGCAGGAGCGCGAGATCCTCAAGCGAGCCGCGGTTCTCTTCGCAGTGAAGACCGAGACCCGGTGAGGCGTCCACCGGATCATCTCGGCGGAGAGGGCCAGCTTTCCAGTCTCTGTAATGCGCGAAGTGCTTGGCGTGTCGCGTTCGGGCCACCGCGCCTGGGAGCGTCGCGTCCCGAGCGACAGGGCGCTCTCTGACGCGTGGCTGCTCGGGAAGATCAAACAGGTCCACGAGCAAGCCAGAGGCATCTACGGCTCCCGCAGGGTGCAGGCCGAGCTGCGCCTCGGCTATGGCATCGAGATCTCGCGCAAGCGGGTGCGTCGGCTGAAGCGAGCGGCCGGGATCTCAGGGTTCGTGCGTGTCAAGCGTGGTCGCACAACGATCCGCGTGCCCGGAGCCCGAGCGATGAGCGCCGGCGTCGAATCAACTACGAAGTCAGGCGTATCCGCCGTGTGCCGCTCGCCGATCAGGCGGCCGCGGCACTGGACCATCTGAGCCGGCGCGAGCACTTCACGGCGCCCAGCGAGCTTGTGTTCTGCAATGTGCTCGGACGTCTGCGGCACACATTCGGCTCGCTGCTCGCGGCCTCGCGGCGTTGATGTGGTGACGATGCAGAAGGCGATGGGTCATAGCGCGTATCTACGACGAGCCGGTATCTGCACGCACGCTCAGCGACGGAGCAGGCCCAGGCATTTACCTCGGCATTTATGCCAAAGATCGATGAGCCGAGTGAGCACCCCGTAAAAATGTAGACAGGACAATCTTGCCTGCGGATTCTTACCGCTTCAGCTCCAGCCGCAGCTTGTGGTACGCGCCCGAGTACTGCTTCCAGGCATCAGGAATGTCCGTCTGGACAGCGGCTGAGTAAGCGTCGCACATCATCTCAACGGGTGGCCTAGACGTCGTGATCTCGTTAAAGAACTGGCCATGAGGAGACTCCCCCATCCTCACCCTCAACTCGAAGCCCTGAATAAAAGCGGAGTACCAGCTGACACGAGCATCGCCGGGGCTTGCAACAATCAGGTATTTCCGAATACCTTCGCAGTAGTCGACAAAAGCAGCAAGCTCTCGTCGTTTGAGATAACCGCTCTTTTTCACCTCTGAGAGAGCGTCGGCGAACGCTTCGCGGTCCTTACGCTGATTAAGAAACACCAATCGTTTCATCTTGAGCAACTCGATAGTCCGTTCGAGATCTTCTCCGGAGCGCAACAGATCACGTAGCTCCACGAAGCTCTCCATGTAGTCCTTGTTGATCGCCACCATATGCGCGTGGGCTGGAGCGATCTCTCGATCGAAGAAGTCGCTACGTCTTTGTTGACGACGATCCGAGGGCTCCTGCACGAGGGCCGCGAGTTCTCGCAACATGCGGGGTATTTGGCTGAGGAAATCAACGGTAACCACCATTTCGGCAACGAAGTGTATACGGACAGCGACTGCGGAAGGAAGCGCTTTGCCCGAGGGATCCAGCACGCTTCGCAACGTGCTCATGTCGGCAGAGGTTGTGCTGCGATCCCTGGTTAGCACTGCTTCGATGCTCTGACGGATGTAGAGCCTGCGCCTGCCGACCTTGACGCTCGGCAGGATGCCTCTGCGTACCCAGTCTTCGACTGTTGAGATAGGGGCGTGCAGGAGCAGAGTGACATCGCGGGCGGTCATCACATCATCCGCTGTGAGTCTGCGCGACCGGCCGATCGCGGGTCGCCATGCGGCTTTCGCCCCGGGTTGTGCTCGCGGAACGCTCATCGTGTTCCCACGGGCGCGCTCGGGTCGTGCATCATGTCTGTTTGGTCGTTGTCGACACCGCGTAGGGCTACTGGCGACAAGAAAGCTGCGGCCGAGCCAGGCCGTCACGTCGGGAGCGTCGGTGCGCTGTTGTAGCGTCTTGTCTCGTGGCGTCGGAATCGCTTAGGGAGTGGCAGACGGATGCGTGGGCGGCGTTCGATGAGATCGAGTACGCGCACCGCGCGGTCGGCGGGACGAAGCCGGGTAGGCGCTTTTTGACGCAGCAGCTGAACTACGCCTACACGGCCTTGCTCGCGGCACGGTTCCAAGGGTTCGCCCGCTCGCTGCACACCCAGGCGGTGAACGCGGTCGCGCTCGGCGCACACAATGCGACCTACCGACTCTTGCTGCAGAGGAACCTCACGCGCCATAGGGCGCTGGAACGGCACAACGCCCATCCCAACTCGATCGCGGAGGATTTCGCGCGTCTCGGGCTGGATATCTGGACCCTGGTCGACCAGGAGCGCAGCGGCAACGAGGAGCGTCGCAGGAAGCTGTGGGCGCTGATCACGTGGCGCAACGCGATTGCGCACGACGACATCAACGGCAAACTCGAAAAGGGAGCGCTGGAACCGACGACGATCAGCCTTGGGACGTGCCGTGGCTGGCGAAGCGCGCTCAACGTCCTGGCGACATCGCTCGATAAGGTCGCAGCGGACCAATGCCAGACGCTGGGACTTCCTCGCCCCTGGTGATAGCTTGAAGACCATGGCCCACGCTCAGCAAGCCCGTCACAAGTCGCTCAAGGTCGGCGACCACGTGGTCGCGAACGTTCCTGGCTTCAACTGGAGCGGCGTCGTTATCGAGGATCGAGGCAACCTCGGGATCGACGGCGGCCAGATCGTCATGATCCGCATCGGCGACGAGGACGACGGTGAGCAGTTCGAGGTTCGCGCCGACGACCTCGACCGTGTAGCTGCGTAACCAGCTCGCTGCGGCGATCATTCGTGCGCGTGGTCGACGGCCGGCAACGATGGCGCGCGGAACGACAAAGCCCCGGCCGCATAACCCACGAGGGGTCCTAGGCGGTACCGGGGCGTCTGGTGTAGCGTAGCCAGCCAGTGGCACGCACCAAGGAGCCGTCACCCGCTACCTCGCTGAAAGTCGGCGACCACGTCGCCTCGAACCTCCCAGCCTTCAGCTGGAGGGGCGTCGTCGTCAGCGACCACGGCGCAATCGGACTCGACCGTAGACAACTTGTCACCGTCCGTGTCGAGAATGAGGAAGGAGCGTGCCGAACGTTTGATGCCAGCGCCGAGAACGTCGACCGCGTGCCGGCAGAGCGCAGGTTCGACATCGTGATGGTCGCCGAGCCGGAAGGCAGCTACAGCGTGTTCGTCCCCGAGCTGCCGAGCGTTGCCAGCCAGGGCGAGACGATCGCGGCCGCGCGAGCCAACGCTCAAGAGGCGATCGAGGACTACCTCAAGGCCCTACATGACGATGGCCTGCCCGTTCCCAAGGTGCAGCGCGACCGCGTGGCGGCCCGCACGGAGTGGTGAGTCGCGCGTCGTTAAGGCGCGAGTCTGTAGCCGACGCCCCGCGAAGCACGCATCCATCCGAGCGCTCCAGCTTGCGCGAGCGCTCGGCGAAGACGGGACGGATGACTGTCGAGCGTCCGCGTCGCTCCTTCTGATCGGTAGCCCCACACGTCCCGCAGCAGTTCGTGCCGTGTGTAGACGCGAGCGGGATCGCCAGCCAGGTGGGCGAGCAGCTCGTACTCGCGTCGCCGAAGCCGGATCGGAATGGACGCGAATGTAGCGGCACGTGCGGCGGTGTCGATGCTGAGCTTCCCATGGCTGAGGATGCGGGCACCGGGTCCCGCAAGCTCGCCCCCGCGCAGGGTGCGTTTGACGCCACACTCTGCGCTGCCTGTAGGCGTGCGGAGCACGATTGCGTGCTTGAGCGACCGCACGTCATAGCCATCTTGCGCCAGCGTTCGAGCCAGCGTGTCCTTGTCGCACTCCTGGCCATAGACGGCTATGACCAGGGGCGCAGCTCGCGGGATATCCTCCGGCTGCATGGAAGGTGCGGGTGCTCTCAATCCGTCGGCGCAACACTCCACGATTTTGTTTTCGAGCTGAGGGGGTTGCGGTGGCGAGGAAGCGCAGGGAGTATTCGGTGGCTGAGCGTCGGGAGCTGTGGGAGCACTGGCGGCGAGGAGAGTCCTATGCGGATATCGCGAGGGCGCTGGATCGTGCGCCAGCGACGATCTACTGCACGATCCGCCAGCAGGGCGGCGTTGCTCCGCGTGAACGGCGGCGCGGTCGTCTGGCGTTGACGTTTGCTGAGCGGGATGAGATCTCGCGCGGGATCGCCGCCGGAAGATCAGCTCGTGGGATCGCGGCCGCCCTGGGGAGATCGCCGTCGACCGTGACGCGGGAGATCGGCCGTCACGGTGGCCGAAGCAGCTATCGCGCTGCGGAGGCTGACGAGCGGGCGTGGCAGCGCGCGAGACGGCCACAGCTGTGCAAGCTGGCGCGTGACCGGGCCTTGTGTCAGCTGGTCGCGTCAAAGCTCGCGGCAGATTGGTCTCCCGAGCAGATCGCCGGCTGGCTGAAGGCCGAGTTCCCGGCCGATCAGACTATGAGGGTGTCTCACGAGACGATCTACCTGACGTTGTTCATCCAGGCGCGAGGAGCCTTGAAGCGCGAGCTTGTCCTGCACCTGCGACGCCAGCGCTATCTGCGCCGACCCCAGGGCGCCAAGCGAAACCGTGGCCAGGGCCAGATCATCGGCGCGGTCTCGATCAGAGAGCGTCCGGCTGAGGCCGAGGACCGCGCGATCCCCGGTCACTGGGAGGGGGATCTGATCTCCGGCGCGGCGCACAGCCACCTTGCCACGCTCGTTGAGCGGCACTCGCGGTTCTTGATGCTCGTCCCTGTGGCGGGCAAGGACACGCGATCGGTCACTGACGCTCTGAGCCAGCACGTTTGCCGGCTGCCCGGGCAGCTACGCGCCTCGTTGACATGGGACCGCGGGACCGAGATGGCCGACCACGCGAAATTCACAGTCGCAACCGACGTGAAGGTCTACTGCTGCGACCCGCAAAGCCCTTGGCAACGGGGCTCCAACGAGAACACCAACGGCCTCCTACGCCAGTACCTGCCGAAAGGCACCGACCTCTCCAAGCTCACCCAAACACAGCTCGACGAGATCGCCACAAAGCTGAACTCCAGACCCCGGGAGACGCTCGCCTTCAAGACGCCCGCAGATATTCTCGAGGCCGCGTTGCAATGACGGGCTGAGGCCGCAGCGTCCTTTCCGTGCCGGCCCCCGGCTGTTAGCGCAGCGCGGCGGCACTTACGTTGAACTGCGACGCGACTTATAGTGTATGGACTCATAGTAGTCAACCCGCAAGTCTGCCGGGCATGGCTGCGCCCCTATCCCCCATGCACAAGGCGTTCGGCGACGCCCTGCGTGAACTGCGCGCCGAACGCGACATCTCCCAGGAAGCCGTGGCGTTGGAGGCGGGCCTGAATCGCGGCTACTACTCGGGCATCGAGCGCGGCGTCCGCAACGTCGCCCTGGCAAACATCGTCAAGATCGCCGCCGCCCTCGAAGTGGCGGCATCCGAACTGCTAATCCGCGCCGAGCAACACCTGGATCGCGGGATAAGTTCGCCAGCTAGCCGGCATGACTCGCGCTGAGCCGTAGGGCTCAATGACTACCGCGGCGAGCAGCGCCGCGCATCCAGAATGCGGCGCTGTGCCGGCCAGGCGGACGCCCGACCGGCACAGCAACCCGCTACAGCCAGCCGTTGCGCCGCCCCGTGTTGAGCAGCGCGAGAATGCCAACGGTGGCGCCAACTAGACGAAACAGCCATTCGTTACGCGGTGTCATGGAACTCCTCTGCGAGATTATGTCGGTTGTGATGGTGGTTATGGACCAACTGCGCTCGCGCGCACCATCCTTGTTAGCACGACCAATAACGGCTGCGCAGAGAAACCAAGAGGCTTGCGACTTATGGCGGGCGCGATTAGGGCCATGACCATAGTTTGCGATTTAGGACCGCTATCATGCGGGGTTATGCACACCGAGCAGCCGGCTGTGGACGCACGCGTCCTTCGGCAGATTGCAGCCGAACACGCAGTCAACCCACGGACCCTTGAACACTGGCGAAAGAAGGGCCTGCTCCCCTCCCCGGTACGCCAGCCGCACGGTCGAGCGGTTTGGCACTACCCGGCCGGCAGCGAGGATCAACTTCGACGGCTCATCTACTGGCGGAATCGCACGACGAGCCTCGAGTTGATCGCTATCGCCCTATGGGTCGAGGGCTTTCCTCTCGGCCCGCAGAGGGTCCGCGGCGCCTTGCTAGCGGTCATCGATGCGATAGCTGGCGAACTCGCTCCCCATCACGACCTGCACGCCTATATCGAGACGACCGCACGCAGGCTTGCTGGAGCGCGGGGCGAGCAAGCGCTGCCGAGGGTCGCCCGGATGAGAAGCGAGGAACGTGTGCGGGCGTGCGCCTACATGCTTGCTGTCGTGCTCGATGCCAAGGACGAGATTCGAGCCCGTGAGGGTGATGCGGTGCTTGTCGAGAGGATGCTCGGACTCCGAAGCGGCAACGGTG
>Ga0187780_10002000_pt1 | contig 15363 bp, 14 predicted proteins | sample 1015_Q2_SP10_20__FD_132429 | JGI IMG/M metagenome (GOLD analysis project Ga0187780, IMG submission 132429) | Tropical peat soil microbial communities from peatlands in Department of Meta, Colombia - 1015_Q2_SP10_20_MG | ecosystem: Environmental > Terrestrial > Soil > Wetlands > Peat | place... | reverse complement strand
GTCCTGGGATTTATATACTGAAACAGGAACAGAAAATCACTATCGCATTACGCAAGATTTCTTTTTAACACTCTACGATAAAGGTTACATCTATAAAGACTTTATGGAATCTCCCTATTGCCCTACAGACCATCGCTTCCTGCCTGACCGGTATGTTGAGGGCACCTGCCCGCACTGCGGTTATCCATCCGCACGTGGTGATCAGTGCGATAATTGCGGTCGAACACTTGATCCCATAGATCTTATAGCTCCTCGTTGTCGTCTTTGCGGAAGTAAAGAAACCAGTCTGGAAATACTCAAGACAGAACACTTCTTTCTGGATCTACCCAAGTTGCAAGAGCCGTTGATGGCCTGGCTTTCAGATGGTAAGGATTTTTGGCGAACTAATACCCTGGGATTTGCTATGAACTGGCTCAAAGAAGGGCTGCGCCCAAGAGCCATCACGCGCGATCTTGATTGGGGTGTTCCTATTCCAATTGACGGCTACGAGGATAAACGCATTTATGTATGGTTTGATGCTGTTATTGGTTATTTCTCGGCTTCGGTTGAATGGGCAGAAAGGCGCGGTACACCGGAAGCATGGAAGACATGGTGGGTACCAGGACAGGTAGAACCACCAGTAAAATCCTACTACTTTATTGGAAAGGACAATATTCCTTTCCACGCAATTATCTGGCCCGCGATGTTGATGGGCTATGGCAATCGAAATTTACCTTATGATGTACCGGCAAACGAATTTATGACTATGAGCGGGGCAAAGGCATCGAGCAGTCGCGGCAATGTGATATGGACAAAAGATGTTTTAGATCTTTTTGATGCTGATGCGCTACGTTATTATCTCTCGGTAACTGCTCCTGAAGGGCGCGATACCGATTTTACCTATGAGGAATTGATCCGGAGAAATAATGATGAACTGGTAGCCACCTATGGAAACGCAGTCCATCGCACGCTTACTTTTCTACAGAGTAAGTTCGGTGGTGTTGTGCCACATCCACAGACCTTATGCCAGGCTGATCGCGAAATTCTGCAAGAAGTGGAGCGAGGCTTCATGGTAGTTGGGCATAACATAGCAAATTGCCATTTGAAAGATGGCATTAACGCCGCTATGGCAGTTGCACATGCGGCAAACCGTTACCTGGATGAACAGGCGCCCTGGAAACAGATAAAAGTAGATCGCGAGGCTGCTGGGACTACGATCTATGTAATGCTTCAGGTATTGAGTGGCTTGCGGGTGCTTTTCTGCCCATATCTGCCATTCTCATCTCAAAAGCTGCACCATTTCCTGGGCTTCGAGGGCCAGGTAGATAAAGTCAGCTGGAAACTTGCTGGAGTTCCAGGTGGCATGAAATTACCCGTTCCAATACCATTGTTCCCGAAATTGGAAGAGTTCGCAATCGCCCAGTAGTATCGCGGTCCTTTTTACCCTGAAGAGGCTTCCTGTCGATCATCATCTGAGTGCTGCTCGACTGTTTGGTCACTATGTGTATGCGTGTGGCTGTGGCGGACAGGTATCTTCTTCCTGTGATCGATGATAATATGTGTGATCTCATCGAGCTTTTCAGGTGACCATTCAGCAAAATGATCCCAGGCGCTTGTTTGCCAGTCATCGACTGTCTTTGTCGCATGAATCCAGGGAGGAAGATTCACAAGCAGATGATCTGCAAGTGAATTAACAAAAGGCTCATACGACCGTCGAATTTCATAGAGATGTTGTTCAGCATCCTCACCAAGACGTAATTCTAACCCAACCTCGGCAAGAGCATCATGCATCTTGCCAAAATCCTCATGCGAGAGGCGACTGAGTTTGGGAATTATAGGCGGGGTCCCGTAGATCTGAGCAAGATCAACGGCAGCGTGACGAGCGATAGCGAAAGTGAACCGTATCGTGGGTGCTGAAATATCCTCAAAGCCAACGATGAGTAGCGCGCACGTATCCAGGATGGTGGTTAAAGCAGCCAGCCATGACTGCCGTTCATGCTGGGAGCGATAGTAAGTTAAAACTGGATAGGAGAGATGGCTCTCCAACAATTCGGCACTCCATCGTTCCCATTCACGCATGAACTGGATAAGTTCATCTATTTTCCGGTCCCTATAACTCCTGCGCAATAATTCGGTCGCGCATGATGGTGAGCCGGCCCGCGCATCCAGCAGAGAGATATTGATCTCCCGGCGCGAAAAGGCTTGATAGATGACAGGGACATAACCGATAATCAGGGCGAGAAAGAGAAAGCCCAAGCCGGCCTCTGCAACAGTCAGAAAACGATCCAGCCCCAATGTTGGTACCACATCTCCTAACCCGAGTGTGAAAAATGTCGTCCCGCTCATGTAGAGATAGGTTCCAAAATTGACAAGTTTCTCTGGCACATTCAGAGGTGAACTTAGTCCCCATTGTAGAAGTGCGAAACCAATGACAAGTACTGCTGCCCAGAAAACAAGTAAGACGATGAGCGATGCCGGACCATAGATACTCAGATAAAACTCGCGTCGATTTCCTGGACGTATCTTTCTTGCTATTGACGACCACAACAACCAGGTCGATGCATAGAAAAAACGCGATAGTCTGAAGCGCCTTGATACCCTGCGTGGCAAGACGATCGTCTCAAAACTATCTTCCAGCATAGTAATGATTAATATAACACCGGCGATGGCTGCAAGAATTTTCATGAACGCTCCTTCGTTCTCACCTCAGCTTTTTCCCCATAAAAATCGCCACTTCGTGCTCAATCAGACCTGGAGGATAGAAGTGTTGATGGACGCTCCACGCTTCGAAGCCATTACGCAAATAAAATTGTATGGCTGGATGATTGACGTTCTGGGTCTCTAATACAATTGCCCAGCAGCCCCGGTTGCGTGCCCAGTCTGAAGCGCAATTGAGTAGTAATGATCCAATACCATAACGCCGGAACTGACGACCGACGATGATATCCTCAATTCTCGCAACGGAACGCCAACGTTCTACGTTGAGCAAAACTGCTCCTGCTATTTGCCCACCTGCCAGGGCAACGTACCCACCTTCAACACTCCTTAACCTGGTTTCAACTTCCTCCAGCTTATGTTCATACTCGCGAAAGCTTTTATAAATAGGCGGGTCGACTGCCGTCTCCCAGAGTTCAAAAGCTATTGCTGGTTTATCCAGACTTTGCAAGGCGTCTTCATTTTGCGCCAACTTTCCATATACACGCAAGGTGTAGATTCGATCTGTCTCAAAACTGTAGTCCAGTTTGTGCAGGTCAGGCGCATCTGCAAATGTTACAGATCGTACATCGATTGCGGGTAATGTTTCATTCATAAACTTCCCCCATGCCCGGGGCTGTCTTTAAGCCTTTTCCCTACCGGACACCAAAACTCTATCCCTTATCACTCCTGCTCCTTTGACTATTGGAGGGGAAATGTAAAACCTGCTGCCTGTGCCCCAAGACAGGCAGCGCCGACGACGCCAGAAAAATCTCCCAATTTTGCTCGTATAATCTTCGTTTTGTGTCCTGGATCTGACAATGCAGTAATACGAGCACGATGAACTGCATGTTCAAAGAGCAGGTCGACGGCTTCAATAACTCCTCCACCTAGAATGATGCACTCGGGATTGTAGAAGTTCATTACTGATGCCAGACCATATCCCAGGAAATCAGCCGCTTCTGTCACAATTTCGCTGACCAGGGCATCAGCACGACTAAGCGCATTTGCCAGTAATCCAGAACGAATAATAGTTTCTCCCTCGGACAGTTGCAGTTCAGCTTCCCCTGTTAGAACTGAGGTACGCCCGTGATGTATTTCTGCCATAATTGCTCTTGTGATAGCAGTACGAGAAGCATACGCTTCTAAACAGCCACGACTGCCACACGGGCAGATACGCCCACCTGCTTGAATGGTCATATGTCCGATTTCACCAGCAGTACCTGTCAGGCCCGAATACAAACGACCGTTTTGTACAATGCCACCACCAATACCTGTACCAACGAAAATAACTACGAAGGTAGAATACCCTCGACCAGCACCAAATATATATTCTCCCAGAGCTGCCACTTCGACATCATTACCAACCGCGACTGGTTTCCCAAATTGTTTACTGAGTATATCAGCCATTGGCATATCTTTGACTCCCAGATTCGGCGCATCCAGGACAAGCCCATTTTTGCGATCAATTTGCCCGGCTGCTCCAATACCCACCCCAGTAATTTTGGCCCCGGAGGGCAATTTTGCAGATTCTACTGCGGCCGTTGATACGTTTATGATCTGCTGGGACACATATTCCTGCCCCTTTTCGGCTCGTGTGCGTTTCCGTTCTGTACTTACTACTTCACCTGTGGTGACATCCACAACAGAAGCCAACGTTTTCGTTCCGCCCAGGTCTATACCTAGAGCATATACTTTTTGTTTTGTCATACGATACTCTCACTTCTTTGAAAATGGTAGGCTCAATCCCGGCTCTACATCCAGGTCAAGTCCATGTTGTTCACCTCTAAGCAGGTGAAAAAATGCCGCGCTTGCAATCATCGCAGCATTGTCCGTACAAAACTCAATCGCTGGACACTTAAGACGGATATTAAGTGGGCCTAACTCTCGCTCCAGGCGCGCTCTCAGGTTGATATTTGCAGCTACCCCACCCGCAAGCACTACTTGCTTAACATGATATTCTTGTGCTGCAAGACGAGTCTTTACCGCAAGGACATCTACAACAGCTTCCTGAAAACTCGCGGCAAGTAACCCAACATTTACATCGCCCTTCTCTGCTGCCTGCACGCCCATACGCGTGTACAGACTCACTTGCTTCCCGGCATTTCCCGATGAACGGGAAGCAGGAGCATTCTGCTCTCCTACCACGCCCTCAGCCAGGTGAAGCACCGCTGTCTTAAGGCCGCTAAAGCTAAAATCATACGTACCGCGTAACCAGGATCGTGGCAAACGATAGGCGTTGAGTGCTTGTGAAGCTGATTTACCTTGCCGTTCTAATGCTTCCTGTGCATGTTGGGCAGCTTTCTGAATCGCCGGGCCACCCGGGTAGCTTAAACCAAGAATACGCGCTACTTTGTCAAAAGCTTCCCCGGCTGCGTCATCGCGACTACGACCCAACAATTCATATTGGCCATGGCCACGCGCAAGCACAAGCTCACTATGAGCGCCTGAGATGACAAGGCACATCAAAGGAAAGACGGGATCTCCTTCTTGATATTCCCAATCAGAATCCTCCTTTTCCTTAGCGGTTCCTTCACTTTTTCCTCTCAACCAACTGGCATACATATGCGCTTCAAGATGATTGACGCCAAGAAATGGGAGATTGTGAGCCATAGCCACAGTTTTGCCTACAGTAAGACCTACAAGTAGCGATCCAGCCAGGCCAGGACCATAAGTGGCCGCAATAGCATCGATGTTTTCCCATCCGCATCCTGCCTGGTCAAATGCCATGTCCAGTACTGGAATGATGGCAGCAAGTTGCTGGCGTGAGGCAACTTCTGGTACCACACCACCGTAGCGATCATGAATTTCAGCTTGCGAGGCCAGCACATTTGAGAGCAGATACCGGCCATCTTTGATAATGGCAGCACCTGTTTCATCACATGAACTTTCAATTCCTAGTACGAGCATAAAAGATGATCCTGGTTATTATACTTTCAAAAAGGAAAATGAAATCACTACTGGGCTTCAATTTTTTGCTTGAGCGTGGATTTCATTTCCTGGAATTTTTGCAAAAAGGTAGGTGATTTGATCTCATCCGTCCACATGATCAAGGCATCTTCCTGGTTGTCACTATAATAGCGATGACGCAACCCTGCTTCGCGGAATCCATATTTCCGATAGAGATTCTGCGCAGAGTAGTTAGAAACTCGAACTTCGAGAGTAACCCACCTGGCATTGATGTCATAAGCAATATCAATCAGGCTGACCAGCATAAATTCTCCTAAGCCACGACGGCGGAAATCCGGATGCATTGCTATGGTAGTAATATGCGCCTCGTCAACCATCAACCACAATCCAGCAAAACCAATGATCGAAGCCAGGCTGGGCGTCGAAACACTAGCTGAGGAGCGAACCGGCAATAACGTCAGTGGAAAGAATCGACGATGCCGTTCCGGCCCTTGCACTGAGGCTGACATCTGCTCCTCGGCAATGTGTTTATCACGTAATACAATGTAATGTGCCCAACGATTTTCCTGTAACTCTTTGCGATAGGCGCTGGGAGGCCAGGTTGATGGATAGGCTAGACGCTCGATCTCTACGATACGAGGCACATCTGACATTGTCATGCGATCAATGGCGTAACGCACCCTCTTCCCTTTCTGTCTGACTCAGATCGGACGACTGATCCGTTTTCTGCCCCAGGAGCGGCTGTTTACGAGTGCTCGTAGTGATGGAAGGACGCCGCAAATACAATGGTTCAAGTAACATAGAGTCTTCAATCTTGCCCTCATTCAAACGTTGAATCCCAAGTAAAGCCAGGGTAGAAGCGCGTCGTATTGATTGCAAGTTGTCAATAAAGAGGCTTTTCCCTTGCATTTGCTCGTTTAGCACTTGTCGAGTTGTTTCGCTCATTTCTCCACAAAAGAGAATTGGCGGGACTTGACGCTTACCGGGTACTCCAGCCCATTGATCCATATGTTCGCGTATATGAGCAACGAGTTGTTGCGGAGAAAGCATGAGATATTCACTGAGTTGCCTGGTAAGGTACGTGATCATGCCATCATTAGCTACTTCGTCAAAAAGATAGCAAGCCCCAAAAAGTTCAGACCGTCCAGCTTCGAGAATGGAACACACAGGACCGCGCCACTTATCATGTTGTGCAGCAATAATCTCAAGGGTGCTTACTCCTACTAGTGGCTTCTGTAAAGCAAAGGCGAGGGCTTTAGCAGTAGCAACTGCAACTCTTACTCCATTGAATGAACCAGGCCCTGTAGCTACCGTCACGCCATCAATAGCTTGCAAGCTGCTTCCACAGTCAACTACTACCAGGCGTTGGATGCGTTCCAGCAACTCCACACTGTGGTTGTTCCCTATTTGCCAGGTATATTCGCCATAAAGCATTTGCTCATCGCATAGCGCAACACTCGCCTGGCGAGTAGATGTATCAAGAGCCAGTAGTAACATAAGCATTCTTCTGAAATTGTCGCAGTAGTTCGCGGTAGTGCTCGCCATTTGCGATAAACAACAAACCTCGTTTTGTTTCGGACATCATTTTCAAGCGTATATTCAGGTGTTCTTCTGGCCAGAACGAAGCGGCTTTTTCTGCCCATTCAATAACAGAGATACCATCACTGAAAAAATAGTCTTCAAAACCAAGATCAACTATTTCATCGGGATTATCCAGTCGATACAAATCAAAGTGGTAGAGTGCTAGCCTTCTATATGACAAAGCACCCGTTGAATCTCCAGATTGAGTTTGAGCCATATATTCCTTTAGCAAGGTAAAGGTAGGACTATTAATATTTTCAACTATACCCAAACCCTGTGCCAGACCTTGAGTAAAAGTTGTTTTCCCTGTTCCCAGTTGTCCATCGAGCAAGATGAGCTCTCCCCCCTGGACTAGCTCCCCCAAACGCACACCTAGTCGCTGTGTCTGGGCCGAGCTGTGACTGATACAGTCGAGGGTAAGGGGCATTTCCCCCTGAGAACGCCTTGTCAATAGAGCACCCTTCAAGTTGCTTACCTGTCCACTATGTCTACAAAAGTTGGTACCACGCAAAAAGCTACTGAAGTTCATTGACAATAGCTTTCAGAGGCATCAATCATTGTAACACACAGTTATACGCCAATCAACGCAATTTTGTACCACAACTACGACAATAAAGAGCATTTGGGCGTATAGTAGTGCCACATACCGGACAAAGCAGAGACTTCGCGCCTGCTTTTGAAGTTTGAGAAGGTGAAGATGGCGAAGGTGAGACTGGTGGAGTATAATCCGGAGTCGATGCTGGCGCAAATTGATTAGCCTGGTAGACTTCGCTTTTAATATCCTGTAATTGAGCCTCACGGTTCTGTGCATCATGATCCAACTCTTGAATGCTGGCACAGAGGCGTGAGAGTTGCTGATCGGTCAACTTCCCTTGTTGGTAAAGGTTTATGGCGATGTGTCCAAGTTCGTCGAGTAACTGCTGGCGTTGCTCTAAGAGTTTATCGATCTCGGTTTGTTTGCTCCGAATGCGCATTTGTTTCTGCGCTTCCCAACTTGTGCGGCTTACTGCCGCATTCACCATACTTTTTGCGGATTCCAAGAAGTCTGCCATGTACTTCCTCCCATTCTAATATTTCTGTATCTATCTGGTTTGAGCTAATATATTCTATTCGATATCTGTAACGGCATGCTTATATATTCTTATCTCTTCAAGTTTTCCACTGCTGCTGAACTGCACCGCTACCACATCGATTCTCCATGAGCGATCCGAACATGCATGAAAGTCCAGGTAATAGGATGCAAGCTCCACCAACTTGCGACATTTGCGCAACGTAAGCGCATCTTCGGGCAAGCCAAAAGAAACGCCACGTCTGGCCTTGACTTCCACAAAGATGATATCTTGCTCATCCTCAGCCACAAGGTCAATTTCGCCTTGACGACAGCGAAAATTTCGCTCCAGGATCCGATATCCTTTGCTTATGAGTGCTTCCGCAGCAAGACGCTCACCTGTACGACCAAGACCCTGACGCGCTGTAGTAACTGGCTGTCTCTTAACCGTAGTATCTTTCTTCAAGAGTTTACACTTTCTTCAAGTAATACGTTCTGCTTAGGGAACGAGTTGTACAGGTTCTGGCTGTATAATTGAAGTGAGTGCAAGTGGCAGCTGCCATTTGCACCAATGCTTAGTGACAAGGATATATCAGAGCGAATGTGATTACAAGAGGTTTATTGAACCACTCGACGCTCCGATGGCATTCATGTTACAATGCTAACAACGAGATTTCACAAAACTCAAGCACAAAACACACATATTTTGTAATTGTTTAACCTAAAAATACCGGGGGGCGATAGTATGTCAGGTCATTCTAAATGGGCACAAATACGCCGTTCCAAAGGAGTTAACGACGCTCGAAGAGGCCAATTATTTACCCGGCTGGGACGTGAAATTGTAGTTGCCGTGCGCGAAGGAGGCAGCGGAGATCCTAATGCTAACTTTCGACTGCGCATGGCAGTGCAACGCGCAAGAGATGCCAATATGCCGGCGGATAATATCGAGCGTACAATCAAGCGCGCCTTGGGAGGAGCAGAAGGCAATGCTCTTGAGGAGATTACCTATGAGGGCTATGGGCCAGGAGGCACAGCTCTCCTGGTACAGGCCGTGACAGAGAATCGAAACCGTACTGTTGCTGAAGTCCGCAACGCCTTTAATCGCAATGGCGGCAACATGGGTGAAAACGGTTGCGTTGACTGGCTCTTTGAGGCAAAAGGCATCATTGAGGTAGAACTGCAAGGGCACGATCCAGACGAACTCACCCTGGAAGCTATTGATCTTGGCGCCGACGATGTCGATCCGGTAGGTCCTGATGACGAGGTTCTCACCATTTATTCAGATCCTTCAGATCTCGAAACAATCCGCCAGGCTTTAGAATCAAAAAAGTATACAATAGTGAAAGCTGAGAGTACACTGCTGCCGAAAACCAAAGTTGAACTCTCTGATGAAAAGGTAGCGCACCAGGTAATGCGTCTCGTGGAGAAGTTCGAAGACCTTGATGATGTGCAGAATGTGTATACAAATGCTGACTTCCCGGAGGACTTTGCAGCTTCGTACGAGGGTTGAGAGATGGGCAGTCAAACTAGCCCATCATCCACTTCTCCATCACCTCGCGTCGCACTTGGTATAGATCCTGGCACAGCTATTGTTGGTTATGCCATTGTGGAGGCGCGGGGTAGCGAGTTGAATATGGTTGCATGCGATGTCATTACCACACCTTCAACTATGTCAATGCCTGAACGTTTACAGCACATCTATCATCGTATAAGCGAGATTATTACAATGTATCATCCAAACGAATCTGCAATGGAAGAACTCTTCTTCGCAAAAAATGCTCGCACAGCCCTGACAGTAGGACAGGCTCGTGGTGTGGCAATGTTGGCATTGGCAAACGGAGGTATTGGTGTTTCTGAATATACTCCTAAGCAAGTCAAGCAGGCGGTGACAGGCTATGGTGGGGCCAACAAAGAACAAGTGGGAGAGATGGTGCGTATCCTTCTACATCTCAAGTCAATTCCACGACCGGACGATGCGGCAGATGCCGCAGCTGTGGCTATCTGTCATTTGCATACCGCCTCGTTTCTCACTCGCACCCAAAACTTCTAAATGACCTGTGATTTTTCAATACACTATGGCTCTCTTTCATCATCCATACAACACAAGGTAAGGACGGTAACGATGATTGCCAGTATTCAGGGAATTCTTGAAACGCGCCGGGCAGGTTATGTGATTGTACGCACCGGCGGCTTTGGTATTCGTGTTTTCGTGCCGGCTACGACGTCGAGTCGCCTGGGAGAAGTCGGATCAGAGGTGTCTCTTTACACGCATTTTTATGTGCGAGAAGATGGCATGGCTCTCTATGGATTCTCCAGTGAAGAAGACCGGGACGCTTTTGAGCAGCTGATCAGCATCAGCGGCGTTGGTCCGAAACTAGCACTGGCATTGCTTTCTATGATGGACGCACAAACTTTTTATAAAGCTATCGCCGATGAGGATCAACAACGACTCGCATTGACTCCTGGTGTCGGTAAAAAGCTTGCAGCCAGGTTAGTTCTTGAACTAAAAGGCAAACTTCCATCTCTGGGTACACCTGGAAGCGGTGGAGCGCTTTCACCTTCAGGAAAGATGCAATCTGAGGTTCTTGAAGCATTAATGGGTTTAGGATTTACTGCGGCAGAGGCGCAGGCAGCATTAAGCAAGATCCCGCAGGATCGGTCAATGACACTTGAAGAGCAGATCACTTTTGCGCTACGCTCATTCGCACGTGAGTCTTAAGGTTGTGCTATTTCCTACATCCAATTGTGCCTGGTGTAGAGCGACCTGGTGAGGAAGCATGCCTTTGGCAATTGATCAACAACACAGATCACTCTCATCTGGACAGCATTCGTTCCGCTTCAATGTAAGTTGGACCAGCCTCGACAAAACCAAGCCTGTGATAAAGGTTTACAGCAGGTATACCAAGTGTGACATAGAGAATGACTGTTGGGTAACCAGCCTCCTGTAGTGTTTGCATGGCCTTGACTGCTAACAACTGACCAAGGCCTACGTGGCGAAACAGGGGAGCAACGACCATATGTCTAATACGTGGCACATTCCGTTCCAGGTGCACCAGAATTGTCCCAGCGAGGTGAAAGCGATCGAGGGTATGCTCGGCCACAAAGCAACTATCAGCCAGGAGAGGACCAAATTGTCCATCCTGAATGGCTCGAACCTCAGCACGCCAACCCGCCAGGTCTGGATGTTGATCATCAGGCCCTCCAGAATAAGCGCGCTGCAGTAATGCGCCTATCTGTTCGCTATCACCTTCCTTAATTGGTCGAATGTGCAAAGAGTTGGGTAAGGAAACCTGTGGTACCGAAATGTTTGTTGACGCAATCATACCGGTGCGACGACGTAGTTCCCGAAAACCTGTTGCCGAGAATGAGGCAATGTATGCGGCAGGGTAGGTTGCTTTGAGATGACGAACATTGAGAGCTGCCGCTCTGAGTAATGCCTCGGTAACCACCTGCGCTGCCACGCTGCCACCGGCCTCTGGCAAAAGTACAACACCATCCAGCTCGGCGGTATCACCCTTTGCGTAAAAACGTAAGCGTCCAATGGGATCTTCGCCACGCCAGAGCAGAAAACGTTGCGCTTGTTGTTGAGGGTTTTCTTCCTTATAGCGGGTTATTTGCAAATCTTCGCTCTCTAAGGGCATCTGATCGGCGCTACGTCGCGTAACAGAAACCCATATCGCTGCATCTTCTGGCCTGGCCTGTCTCCATTCAACTGTGCTTTGCATTGCCTCAGGATCAAACATTCATATGTCTCTCCTTCAATTGTGCCGATCCATTTCATTACACGGAATCAAGCTGGTTCGCTCCCACTCATCAGTGTTCCTTTGTAATAGAGACCAATGCGCTGTGCAGGAATATAGGAGCTCGCATCCGGTACAAACGAATAATCGCTGCTCTGATTATAGTTCGACCAGTCGCTCTTATGCACACGCACCTTGATTTCCACACTTGCGTTGGCCGGCAATGTTCCACCCGTAAAACTAATCTCGAGATAGGTATCTGCCCCGGGACGCGCTGGCTGCATCATCACTATCTTGCCTACGGTGTTCTTACAACCAATTGTCACATAATCACAGGTGAACACTTGTGCCTGAGTCGTATCGCTCGTGTACCAATAGCGAATCGTGACATCGGACAAAGAAATCGCAGTGCTTCCGGTATTCGTGAGCTTCAAAGCTGGCTGAATCTGGTTGGACGATGGATTTGAATTACCATCCTGATAATCCAATGTTAACACTCCCTGTTTGACAGCAACTGTCGCAGTCGTTGTGGCTCCTGGTGTCTGTCCCTGTTGAGTTGTCTCTCCCTCGCCACTCATAGGAAACTGTATACCTTTCAACTGGTCCTGCTTCTGGGTATTTACTGTCTGCCAATCATCATTCAAAAGGCCACCGGTATCTATTGAGTCCGGGTTCCAACTCCAAAACGTCCAGTTGAAGCCACTTGAGCCTTTCCCCAGGTAGTTTACCAAACTGCTGAGCCACTGCTTATCCTTGTCAGTTTGCAACTTGGTTCCAAACTCGCCAACGTAGACAGGCGCTGTGCCATTCTTCTGTACGTACCCCCAGTATTTGTCCCACACGCCAGGCAGGTTATCGGGGAAATTCGACACATCGAGCCACGAATGATCTGCAACGGATGCCGGATAGTCATGGACTGAATACACGAGCTGGTGCTGAACGTTCAATTTTACCGGGTATGAACTGACCCCCTCGAGATTGCCTCCCCACCAGTAACAACTGGAATCTCCTCCCTGTGTCACGCCTCCCGTTCCATAGCATTCTACTCCCTCAACAAAGATCAGCCAATTAGGATTTATCGCCAGAATGGCATTTCCTGCTCGTTGGGCTGCCAATCTCCAGTCCAGCGCCTGGTCACCACACCCCCAGCAGGCCGGATTGCGTGGCTCGTTGTGAAGATCAGCTCCAATGACCATTGGATTATTCTTATACCGCTGAGCCAGCATCTGCCAATCTGCAATCCATCGTGATTCCGGGTAAGCATTCGTGTACCATAATGCTGATTGCCCACTGGCGTCTGGGCGATGCTGATCCAGAATAATATGCAGTCCGATACCGGTAGCATAAGTGATGATCTTATCCATGAGCTGTACGCCCTGTAGTCCTTGTAGATCAGGGTTCTTACTGTAGTCTATGCTATCAGGTTTACTCCCCGGGTCAAAAAGTTGGTTGGAGTAGGGCAGACGGATGGTATTGTATTCTTCGCTTTTGATCTGGTTCAGCATATCCTTGTAATTCCGGATTTGTAAACCATGCACCACAAACGTATTCGTCTCAAAACCAAACCAGTTTACTCCCGCTATCCGCACTGGCTGGTTCTTCGCATCTAGAATTTGCGCTCCATCAGTATGCCACGGACCATTCCCCACCGCCTGAGTCTGTACCGTACTATTCTGGACCGCCGTATTCTGTGGCCTTGTCCAGATGACGATTGTCGTTCCGATGATCGCTACCAGTAACACTGCCGCAATGATGACACCTACCAGGCGCGGTGACCTTCCCGGTATTGTTAAAGGGGTGGTGGGTTCATGATGAAATGGGCCGGTTGGTTCATTATGCAAAGGGACGGTTGGTTCATCTTTCATTGTAGTGATGACCTCTTTCCTCGAATAGATTTATTACATACACTTTTATTTTGCAAACTACTTTTTCTCCTTGCAAAGCATCATCATATCGATCAACCAGTTCACCATTTCTGCAAGGATCCGTCTTAGCATCGTAATGAAACAAGCAATTGAATACAAAGCATAAAATCTACGTTGTTATTACCTGATATATTTGTATTAATGTACCATCTTGAGCATTACCAAAACTAGTTCTCAAAGTCCCATGATGGATGGCCTCATCCAGGAGTTCATACTGCCCACTATCTCTAATATCGTTGAGCATAGTGGCATCAACAACAAGAAAGTTGATATTCTGCCAGTTTTGTTTTAACTGGACGTTGGTTATCAGCGAATCGGATACCACATCTGTATAGATGTAGGTATTGGGGAAAGCCGCACTGTTGCTCGCCCCTCCTTGATCACGAAGATCACTATACAGGTAACTGGGAGTAATGATCACCGCATTGTGCGGCGCATTGTTACGTATCCATAGCAGCGATTGCTGCTGCGGCACCGCATCGTTCTGCGCAAGCACTGGTTGCGCCAGTTGTATACTGGCCGGGATCAGCGCTCCTATTAGTAAAAACCATAGCAGCGCACGGGCAAGGTCGAAGCCAATCTTTTTGGTCACCCACCGCACTGGCGTGTTGAGTGCCACAGCAATGTTGAGAGCCAGAAACGGCAACAAGGGGACAATAGAGAAAGGATACACGGTGCGGCTGAAAAGCAGAACGACACAATAGGTAGCAGCCAGAAGCGCTGCCAGCAGTTGGAAGCGATTAACAACGCCCCCCAGGATGTTGAGGGCCATGGCAACAATCCCTGCCGCGAGGAAGAGCCAGGCATCCTTCAGCCACGCGTTCCAGTTCTCGGCAAACTGTCCAGCTACCACAGGCACCTGCCATATTTGCAGTATTCCGCCGATGAGGCTTTCTTGTGAACCATTCACAAATGGGATCAGGCCCGGAGGGAAAAGCTGGCCACTGAACCACACATATAACACATAAATTGCGACAATCACCAACACAATATAAAGGAACGTCAGCAGCGAGTATTGGCGCTGGAATGGCGTCGCATAAAGCCACACTGCATAGAGCATGACTGGTAGGAAACACAGAAAAACCTCGTCGCTAAGGATGGCGATGCCCAAAGCTACCGCCGCGAAAACAAATGTTCGCAGACTGCTCTTTCCTGTCGTGATCAAACAGAGCGAAAGTAGTAGCCAGAATACCCCGATATTCTCAAACAGCACCTCGCGGCGGTAGACCAGGCTCAATATGGAAAGCGAGTAGATAACCATCGCCAGTAATGCCGCGCTCCTACTGCCACTCATTCTGCTCGTTATCAGGTAAAGCAGCAGGGAACTCGCAATGGCCAGCACAATCATCAGGACACGCCCGCTGTTGATAGCGTTGCCAAAGCTGGAAGTACCGCCTGTCAATAGCAACCATCCAGCGATCTGTCCCCAGCCAATAGGAGGCTGGCTAAATGTATACGCACCCGGCGTAATTTGGCCATGCAGGAG
>Ga0187780_10001999_pt1 | contig 15363 bp, 13 predicted proteins | sample 1015_Q2_SP10_20__FD_132429 | JGI IMG/M metagenome (GOLD analysis project Ga0187780, IMG submission 132429) | Tropical peat soil microbial communities from peatlands in Department of Meta, Colombia - 1015_Q2_SP10_20_MG | ecosystem: Environmental > Terrestrial > Soil > Wetlands > Peat | place... | reverse complement strand
GGACCAGCGCAGCGTGATGCGCGTATTGCAGCTGGGTGCGGCCGGCTTCGTGCCCAAATCGATGGCCACGGAAAACCTGCTCGCAGCCATCAAGTTCGTGCTCTCGGGCGGGGTCTACATCCCCGGGGACCTGCTCGAGGAAGCCCAGCGCCTGGGGCCCCTCTTCGGTCCCCCGCCACGGGTGCACGACGTGCCCCCCGGGACGACGCGCATTGCGTTAACCGAGCGCCAGGAACAAGTGCTGCAGCTGCTGGCGCGTGGAGCCCCGATCAAGGTGATCTGCCGCGAACTGAACCTCTCCGAGGGAACGGTCAAAACCCACGTGACGGCCATTTATCGCGCCTTCGGGGCGTCCAACCGCACGGAAGCCCTGCTCGCGGCACGCCGAAACGGCTACGACATAGCGTAGGGCCACGCGCCCCGCACCCTACAGAATCCGCTCCTCGCGTCCCTCGGGGACGATGTGGATGCTGGCAAGCGTCGTCGGGTCCATCGGCGGGATCCCCAGGGCCGTAAGGATACGGGCGTTGAGCACCGCCGCGTCCGTCGGTTTGGTGAGCACGATCGGCTCCTCGACTCGGCTGCGGGCGATCGCGCTCGCAGCCTCCGGGTTGTGCGCCATGCGCAACTGCATCTGGTGCTGAAATTCAGCCAGCAGATCGAGCGTGCCCACCGCCGTGAGCATGATGACCGGCACCGGAACGCCGATCAGCTCACGGATCCGGAACACCGCCTCCGCCCCGTCGATCGGCCCACCGAGGTTCTGATCGGCGATGATGAGGTCGATACTGCGGTCGTGGCCCAGACGCTTGACCAAAGCGCCCGTAAAGCCCGTCGAGGAGATCACATTTGCTCCCCACGAGCGCAGCAGTCGGGTCAGGCTGTTGAGTATGGCCTCGTTGTCTTCCAGCACGACGATGCGTTGGCCGGCGATCGGCTGGATTCCCGATTCGGCGTTGCCGCCCGCCGCCGCACGGCGCGTGTTGGGCTGGCTCGAGCGAGGCACGGCCACGCGAAACATCGTCCCCGAGCCGGGCCGCGTCCGCATCGTCAGCTGATGCCCGAGCACGTTGCAGATGCGACGCACGATGGAGAGACCCAACCCAAACCCGCTGGCGCTCGTCGCGCCCGTACCAACCTCGGCTTTGGAGCTTTCGCCTCGATAAAACTCCTCAAAGACGCGCCCGAGTTCCTGCTCGTGTATTCCGGGTCCGGTGTCCCATACCTCGATGTAAACGATGTCGCCGCGGCGCCTTGCGGCCAGCAGTACGCCGCCGCGCGCCGTGTAGCGAACAGCATTGGTCAGCAAATTTCGCAGCACGCGCGACAGCAGCAGTGGGTCGGACATGACGCTAAGTCCGGTTGGCCGGATGCGCAGGTCAAGCCGCTTGGCCGCCGCAAGCGGTAGAAATTCGCGCTGCAAGACAAGGAACAGGTCGGCCAGAGCCGCGGATTCGACCTGCGGCTGAATCGCGCCCGAATCCAGACGCGAGATTTCCAAGAGTTCCTCGACAAGCTTGGAGAGCGTCTCCACCCCCGTGGAGAGGTTGCGCACCAGCGGCACCAGCGGGCCTTGCGCGCGCTTGCGCAGCAACGAGCAGTAGATGCCAATCGCCTGCAGGGGTTGGCGCAAGTCGTGGCTGGCGGCAGCAAAAAACTTCGTTTTGGATCGGGTTGCGGCCTCGGCCGCGCGGCGCGCATCCTCGGCAATGCGTTTTTCGGCGAGCAGCTGACGCACCAGAATCTCGTTTTCGAAATTGCCTTTCACGGACTCGGCAACCGTGCGGCCGAAATTGCGCCCGAAGTAGGCCGTAAAAGCCAAAACCGCAAGCATGATCGCCGCGCCGGTGTAATAGGTCGGATCGTGCTGAACCAGCATGCGCCAGATGATGGGGAAAATCGCCAACGGCAGATATGTGTACAGGGCCAGCGTATAGGAGGCGTAGAGCGTGAGCGAACCAAAGGAAACGGCAAGGATGACCGCCACCAGCACGAGCTGCTGGACGGTCGAATCGGACGGATAAAAATGAAGCCCCGCCGTGCCCCAAATCGCGCCCGCAGTGGCGGACATCCAAAGCCAGCGCAAAGCCCACTTCGCGCTGTCCTCCAACGAGATGCCGCCTTGGCTAAACAGTCTTGCCGAGCGCAACCGAAGCAGCGCCTCGAGCAGCAGCGCGATAAACCAAATGATGAGCGCGGTCTGGTCGTGGACGTGCCAAAAAACCGCCACTAGAGCCATGCCGCCCACAATGCTTACCAGGACCGCCTGCGGCACTTGACGAAACACGGTGCCAAAAACGCCCAGCAGCAACCGTTGCCGGCGCCGCTCGGGCGACTCATCGATCAGACCGAGACGAGTGACTGGCCCACCGTTCATACGCGGATTACTTCCCCTCAAGGGTCGGGTGACCCCAGAACTGTAAGCGCGCCCGCCCTGCCTGCACGCTCAGACTGGCCTGCGCGCCGACGGCAAGGGTCAGACGCCTGCGACCGTGCCCGAAGGGCAATCCGGTGAGTACCGGCGCCGGGCAGCGGGAGCGCAGGCACGTCCATACGCTCGTGAGGTCAAATCCCCCGTCGTTGGGCAGGCTTGGCATCGACAAAAATTCCCCCAGCAAGATTGCCTTCTGGCGCTCGAGCACACCCGCGTGCAGCAGCTGCAAAAGCATGCGTTCGATCCGGTAGGCCGGTTCGTTAATGTCCTCTAGAAACAAAATGCCGCCGCGCACGCGCGGAAAATACGGGGTGCCCAGCATCGCGCACACCATCGCCAGGTTTCCGCCCCAAAGGCGTCCGCGAACCTCCCACGTCTCGTCGCCCGCATCCTGCGCGGGTTCGAACTCGACCGCGTAAGGCGATTGGGAAACTGCCCCAAAAAAATGCTCCATCGTAAACGCGGAATCGGCTTGTCCCGAAAAATCGGTCGCCGTCGGCCCCTGAAAGCTGATGCCGCCCGCCCGTGCCAGCAGCGCGAGATTGAAAGCCGTGAAATCACTATAGCCCACAACGGGAAGGCCCCGCGCCGCAATCGATTCGTAATCGAGCCGGTCGAGCAGTCGCGAAAGACCGTAGCCGCCGCGGGCCGCAATCGCCAAATCGAGGTTCGGGTCGGTCGCAAACCGCTCCAGTTCGGCCGCGCGCAGCGCATCAGGGCCCGCAAAACGCTGCTCGCGCGCAAACACGCTCTCGCCTGCACTCACCCGCCAGCCCCGTTCGGACAGGTACTGCGCCGCGCGGTCCATCACCGCGGGGTCGGGCAGGTAGCCCGAGGGGGCAAAAAATCCGATTGATCCTTCCCGCGCCGCGGACCTACTCAAGCACGATCTCCTCGACGTCCCCGGGGCCGGATTGATCCTTTTTGCGCTGTCTACGCTCGGCAAAAAAATCCGCCAGCATTCGTCGGCATTCCTCGGCCATGACGCCGCCGCGCACTCGGGTGTGATGGTTCAGGCGCGCATCGGCAAAAAGATCGACGATACTGCCACACGCGCCTGTCTTCGGATCCGCCGCGCCGTAGATCAGATGCGCGATACGCGCCTGCTGAATTGCCCCCGCACACATGGCGCACGGTTCGAGCGTGACGTACAGGGAGCAGTGATTGAGCCGGTAATTTCCCAGGATCTGCGCAGCGGCGCGCAGCGCGCGAATTTCGGCGTGACCCGTCGGATCGGAACTTCCGATCGGTTGGTTAAAGCCCGTCGCAATGACCCGCCCGTCCCGCACAACCACGGCACCGACGGGAACCTCACCCAGTACCCAGGCATTGTGCGCCTGGTCCAGCGCGAGGCGCATCAGCGCTTCTTCCCGTTGACCCTCGTCCGTGTCCAGCACTGGGGCTCCAAAGACTCCCAACCCACACTCCGCCGTCGAAGCGTCGGCAACTGGGTTGCAATACTACTGCCCGGCCCGGTCTTCCTCAACGAAACCCAACTCCCCACCTGGGCGCGCTGCGAGTACGATTTGTCTGCATCCGGTCACGCACGTCCAACGCAACTGGCAAGGCCATCATGTCCTGGCAAACGCACGAAATCGTCAATCAATTCGACGAACTTACCGACTACAACCTGTACACGACCGACACGGCGCTCGCGCAAGGCATCGAGCGGTGCGGTGCCGGAGCATTTGCCCCGCAGCTTGCAAGCTACGGCGCGCGCATCGGCAGCCAGGAGAATTTTGCGCTCGCCGAGCAGGCAAATCGCAACGTACCGCAACTGCGCGCCTTCGATGCGCGGGGCCGGCGCGTCGACCAGATTTATTACCACCCCAGCTGGCACGCTTTACTCGCCCAGTTTCGTGAGGGCGGCTTCATTGCCATGCCCTTTGCCGATGCGCGTCCCGGCCGTTGGGTCGCCTCGGCCGCGGGTTTTTATCTTCATTCGCAGGTGGAGGCCGGGACCATGTGCCCTGCCTCCATGACGCTGGCCTGTATTCCTCTACTGCAAAAGGAGCCCGGCCTGTGGTCGCAACTCGGGGCGAAGCTCCTTGCCAACGCCTACGACGTACGCGACGTTCCGATCGAAGAAAAATCCTCGCTGTGGGTCGGCATGGGAATGACCGAGAAACAAGGCGGCTCCGACGTGCGCTCCAACACCACGACGGCAGCGCCCGAGGGCGCCGGCGGACGCGGCACGACCTACCGGCTGCGCGGCCACAAATGGTTTCTCTCCGCGCCGATGTGCGATGCCCATCTGGTCGTCGCACGCAGCGAGCAAGGGCACTCGTGCTTTTACGTTCCGCGTTGGTGTCCCGACGGCACGAAAAATGCCGTCCACGTGCAGCGTTTGAAAGACAAGCTTGGCAACCGCAGCAACGCCAGCGGGGAAGTTGAGTTCCATGACGCGTGGGGCGTGCTCATGGGCGAGGAAGGCCATGGCATACGCACGATCATCGAGATGGCCACCTATACGCGGCTGAGCTGCGTGATCGCCAGCGCGGCGATCATCCGCCAGTGTCTTGTGCAGGCGTTGTCCTACACGCGTCAGCGCCGGGCTTTCGGCCGGCACCTCGCCGAGCAGCCGCTCATGCGCGGTGTGCTCGCCGATCTTGCCCTCGAAAGCGAGGCCGCGCTCGCGCTCATGCTGCGCCTGGCGCAGGCCTTCGAGAACGCAGCCGCCCCCGAGCAGCGGGCCTGGATGCGGATCATGACGCCGGCGGCCAAGTTCTGGATCTGCAAGCGCGCTGTCGAGCTAAGCGGCGAGGCTATGGAGATCTTCGGCGGAAATGGCTACGTCGAGGACAGTCCCATGGCGCGGCTTTTCCGCGAAGCCCCGGTCAACTCCATCTGGGAGGGATCGGGAAACGTGATGTGCCTCGATGTGATGCGGGGCGTGGGACAGGCGCCGGAGGCAGCCCACGCGCTGCTCGATGAGCTCGAGCGCCTGGGGGGTGCCGAGCCCCGGATTCGCGAAGAGCTCCGGACGCTGCGCCGGGATCTGGCCCTTGCGGCCGATACGCTCGAGGCGCTGGGGCGCAGCCTCGTGCAACGCCTCGTGGTCGTCGCCCAGGCCTGTTTGCTTCGGGCCCATGCGCCGGCGCAGGTCGCCGAAGGCTTCATCGCCAGCCGCCTGGACGGAAGCTGGGGAAAGGTGGTCGGTGCGATCGACGTGCGCAGCTTCAATGCAAGCGCCGTGCTGGAGCGCTCGCTTGCGCCCGAGCGCGCACAAACAACGGACGCATGAACACCCGTACGGAAACCGATTCGTTCGGTCCCATCGAAGTGCGCGAGGACCGGCTCTGGGGAGCGCAGACGCAGCGCTCGATCGAATATTTCGCGATTTCCACCGAACGTATGCCTGCCGAGCTCGTGCGCGCGCTGGCAACGACCAAACTTGCCTGCGCCGCCGTCAACCGGGACCTCGGGATTCTGAGCCCTGCCAAGGCCGACGCGATCATCGCCGCGGCCGAGGAAGTTCTCGCCGGTCTTCACCCCGACGAGTTTCCTTTGTCGGTCTGGCAGACAGGTTCGGGCACGCAGAGCAACATGAACATGAACGAAGTGCTTGCCAATCGCGCTTCGGAGCTGCTCGGCGGAGGGCGCGGTGCGCGGCGCCTGGTGCATCCCAACGATGATGTCAACTGCGGCCAGTCCACCAACGACATTTTTCCGACGGCAATGCATTTGGCTGCCTGCTCGGCCATCACAGAGACGCTGCTGCCGGCTGTGCGCAGGCTGCGCGAGAGTCTGGGAGAAAAGTCCTGGGAATTTCGCGACATCGTCAAAATCGGCCGCACGCACCTACAAGACGCCACACCGCTGACGCTCGGGCAGGAGTTTTCCGGTTACGTCGCGCAACTGGCGCACGCCGAGGCGGTGATCAGCGCCACACTGCCGGGACTGCACGAACTGGCCGTTGGCGGCACCGCCGTGGGCACGGGACTAAACACGCACGAGCACTTTGGTGTTCTTGTGGCCGCTGAACTGGCGCGGCGTACGGGCCTGCCCTTCGCGAGCGCCGGCAACAAGTTCGCGGCGCTTGCCGCGCACGATGCCCTGCTCGCCGTGCACGGAGGCCTGAAAACTCTTGCGGGCGCACTGATGAAGATTGCCAACGATGTGCGTTGGCTCGCCTCAGGCCCGCGCTGTGGTCTGGGCGAGGTACGCATCCCGGAGAACGAGCCCGGGAGCTCGATCATGCCGGGCAAGGTCAATCCCACGCAGTGTGAAGCCCTCACGATGGTCTGCTGCCAGGTGTTCGGAAATGACGTGGCGATCAATATCGGAGGCGCCTCCGGAAACTTCGAGCTCAATGTTTTCAAACCTTTGCTGGCGCACAACTTTCTGCAAAGCGTGCGCCTGCTCTCCGACGCCGTCGTGAGTTTTGACGTCCATTGTGCGCGCGGAATCACGCCCGACGAGGAGCGAATTTCGCGAATGCTCTCGCATTCGCTCATGCTCGTGACCGCGCTGACACCACACATCGGCTACGACCGGGCGGCCCAAATCGCCAAGAAGGCGCACCACGAGGGCACCACCTTGCGGCAGGCGGCCCTTGCCTTGGGTTTTGTCTCGCCCGCCGACTTTGACCGCTGGGTAGTGCCGGAAAAAATGACCCGCCCGGGGCAAGGGTAAATTACTGTTGACACCGCGCCCGCGACCATGTACTCATCGCGTGGCCGGCGCGCGCTCGCGGCCTCGCGAATCGCCGGCTGACTCACGGGCGCTTGCGTGTTCACGTCTGTCTGCACCCTCCCCAAGCGCCTGCGGGTGGAACCCGGCCGCGCATCGGGCAACAGGAGATACGGTCATGGGTAAAGCGCAGCAAAGCAACAAGGAAGCCAAAAAGCCCGCGGCCATGAGCTTGAAGGAAAAGCGCGCCGCCAAGAAAGCCAAGAAAGAGGGACGCGTTGCAGGCCAAGGGCTAGCGCCTCCTCGATAAAGCGCTCGCGCCCGCAACGGCCGCGCACGCCCGCGGGTCCGGGCCTCGGCAGGCCTCGCAATGGCGCACGCTCACAGCTCGGGCGGACCTTGCCTATCACGCATCCGCACAGCTGCCTGTTTGCTTTTTATCCGGCAACTGCGCCGCAAGGACCCTTCGCCTTGCGCGAAGTCGCGTGCGACGAGGGCGCCGCGCCGCCCGCCGATCGGCGTGATTCGATCGCGGGCAGGCCAACGCGCAGCCAATCGTGCCCCACCGGGCCAAGCCGGCAAGGACCTAGCCCGCGCGCCCAATGATTTGTGCGGTGGCGATCAGTTCCTCGAGCAATGCGAGCGCCGCCCGGCCGGACATCGCGTGGGGATCGAGCACCGGTTTCTCACAGTACTTGAGAAGAAGCGATGGATTTACCGTGGCCAGGTTCACCTGTCCCATCGTCCAGCCTGCAAAACGCCGCTCCGACATTTCTTCGAAGTGCAGCAGCATCACCTCCCGGTGCCGCTCGTCTTGCACGATCTGGTTGTAGAGCCGGTTGACGGCTTCCCGGCCACCCTCCAGAACCTGCAAGTAAACGTCTCCGCTCTGGCATAAAACCCCGGTAATGCCCAGTTCCGGGTTGTGCTTGCGGGACTGTGCCAGGATCGATTCGACGACGTTGGTTTCGATCGGCTTTGCGGAGCGACTGGCGTAGAGAAGACGCACGAGCATCGGTTGGTCTCCTAGGTATTGTTTTTCTGCACCAGAGCGAGGAATTCGCGACGCAAGTTTGCGTCCTTCAGGAATGAGCCTCGCATTACGCTATTAACCATTTTGGAGTTCACATCCTTGACACCGCGCCATTGCATGCAGAAATGGTCGGCCTCCATCACGACCGCGAGCCCGTCGGGGTGCATGCGCTCCTGCAGTAAATCGGCCAACCGGGTCACAGCCTCCTCCTGGATCTGCGGCCGGCTCATCACCCAATCGCAAAGCCGCGTGTATTTGGAAAGCCCGATGAGGTTGGAGTGCTCGTTGGGCATGACCCCAATCCACACCTTGCCCATGATCGGACACAGATGATGGGAGCAGGCGCTGCGTACCGTGATCGGACCGACAATCATCAGTTCGTTGAGTCGTTCCATGTTGGGAAATTCGGTCACTGCCGGCATGGGCGCGTAGCGTCCCTGGAAAACTTCCGTCAGGTACATCTTCGCGATGCGTCGCGCCGTACTGCGGGTGTTGTGATCGCTTTCCGTATCGATAACCAGGCTCTCGAGCAGCGCCTGCATGCGCCCCTCGACCTCATCGAGCAACTGCGGTAACTCTCCCGGTTCGATGAATTTTGCGATGTTGTCGTTGGCATGAAACCTCTCGCCCCCCTTTTGTATACGCTCGCGGATGCGACGCGAAATGGGGCCGCCCCCGGCGCCTCCGGCGGGCATGGGTTTCTCGACGGTTTTCTTTTGGTCCATGGGTTTGCTCAAAACACGCAGTCGGTGCCGCTATCCTAACCGGCAATTGCCAAAAGGGCCGCGGGCGCAAAGCGCGCATGGCGCATCCGATGCCCGAGTTGGTACGTCTTGCTTGCGATTTTGCGCCGCTTTCGGCGATCGTTCGTTCCTTCGTCGGGTTTCCGTCTTTTTGGGCGCGACCGTGCCTTCGCGTTATGTAGAGGATTTTTCAGTCATTTTCTATGCCACGGACCACCGAAAGAACGCACGCCGCGATCGCGCGGCCCATTGTCGCCCGGACCCGGAGCAATTGGCCACAATTCAAGATCGCCGCCGTGTGCAGGACCGCGGCTGTTGGGCCGGCCCGCGGCTCGCTCCGTGCTTGGCTCGGCCGGGCACAGCGTTGCCAGCCCTTCCGGCCGTATGATGCACGCTAGCGCGATGCGACGGGAGCACGAGCATGATCAAGATCCTGGCGATATCGGGAAGCTTGCGGGCCAAGTCGTACAACACCGCGCTGCTGCGCGCGGCGCAATCGCTCGTCACAACAGAGGCGACCTTAGATATCGCGACGCTGCACGGCATTCCACTCTACGACGGCGATCTGGAGGCACGCACCGGCATACCGCAGACGGTCGAAGACCTCAAGGCCCGGATTTGTGCAAGCGATGGTTTGATCCTGGCCACGCCCGAGTACAACAATGGCATTCCGGGTGTTCTAAAAAACGCGATCGACTGGCTGAGCAGGCCGCCGGCCGACATTCCCAAGGTCTTCGGAAGTCGCCCCGTCGCGGTGATGGGCGCCTCGCCCGGCGGCTTCGGCACGATTCTGGCCCAAAACGGCTGGTTACCCGTGCTCCGAACGCTGGGCGTGCGTCAGTGGAACGGGGGGCGCCTCATGGTATCGCGGGCGGCTCAGGTCTTTGATGACAGCGGCGCACTGACCGATCCGGCCGTGCGCAAACAGCTGCTGGAATTTTTGCACGGATTCTTGCAATTCGTTCAGTCCTGTCCGACGTAAACCGTGCGACGGGGCTTTGCGCGAGCCCGATGGCCGGCAGCCGCCCGCGCGCCTGCACCACGGCTATCCCTTTGCCGGTGTGCTGACGCCTTGCGACAGAAGCTTGAACAGGTCCATTGGAACCGGAAAGATGATTGTCGAGCTGCGGTCACCCGCCACCTGTGTGAGCGTCTGCAGGTAGCGCAGCTGCATCGCCTCGGGGCGCAAGGCAAGCGTCTGCGCGGCATCGAGCAAGGTCTGCGCGGCCTGTTTCTCTCCCTCCGCATGTATGACTTTTGCGCGGCGCTCGCGCTCGGCCTCGGCTTGGCGCGCGATGGCGCGCACCATCGACTCGTTTAGGTCCACGTGCTTGATCTCGACGTTGGTCACCTTGACACCCCAGGCGTCGGTCTGGGCATCGAGTATGCGCTGCACGTCCACGTTCAGTCGCTCCCGCTCGGCAAGCATTTCGTCGAGCTCGTGCTTGCCCAGCACCGCGCGCAGCGTGGTCTGGGCGAGCTGGCTCGTGGCAACCAGAAACTTCTCCACCTGGATGATCGCCTTCTGCGGATCGATGACGCGGAAATAAACCACCGCGCTCACTTTCACCGACACGTTGTCGCGTGAAATGACGTCCTGCGGAGGCACATCGAGGGTGACCACGCGCAGGTCCACGCGCACCATCTGCTGAATGCCGGGCATTAGCAAGACTAGACCCGGCCCCTTCACGCGCCAAAACCGCCCGAGAAGAAACACGACCCCGCGCTCGTATTCGCGCAACACGCGCAACGACATCAGGAGGAGCACGATGACAACGATCACGAGCAAGGCGCCAAAGCCCAGCGGAAAGTAAAAGAACATTGCAATTCCCCCTTCGTCGGTTTCCGTCATCCCTGCTCGGCACCCAGCACTGCGACGTCAAGCGTCAGGCCCTTGACCGCCAGCACCCGTATGCGCTCGCCGCGCTTGAGCGGCGAGTTGCTGTGCACCTGCCAGGATTCGCCTGCAACATGCGCCCAGGCCTCGCCTTTTGTAACCTCCGTCACCGTTCCCTCGGCGCCGACCAAGGCCTCCCGGCCGCTCACCACCGGTCGGCGGCGGGCACGCAGCGCAAAGCTGCCCGCCCCAAAAATTACCGCCGCGGAAGTCAACGCCAGCGCAATGACCACCTGCAATGGAATCCCGAAACCGGGGATTTCCGGTTCGATGAGCATCAACAGGCCCGTTGCAAGCGCCACGATTCCGCCCACACCGATGACGCCAAAGGTCGGCAAAAATAGCTCCGCGATCATGAGCGCGCAGCCCAGCAGGATCAGACCCACGCCGGCCCAGTTCACGGGAAGCAGCTGCAACGCATACAGCCCGAGCAGCAAGCAGATCCCGCCGGCCACTCCCGGCACAGCCGCACCCGGGTGCATTACCTCGATGAATAGGCCGTAGACGCCCAGCATGAGCAGTACCACTGCCACTGTCGGATCCGATACGAGGGCGAGCAGTCTGGTCCGCCAGCCCGGTTCGATCCGAACCAGCGGCGCGCCCGCGGTATGCAGCTGTACCTTGCCCGTAGGCAGCGCGATGGTGCGACCGTCGAGCTTGCGTGCCAGATCCTCGACGTCGGTGGCGATGAGGTCAATTACGTGCGCCTGAAGCGCTTCCTCGGCCGACAGGCTGCGCGCCTCGCGCACTGCGCGCTCCGCAAAATCAGCGCTTCGCCCGCGCAGTTGCGCGAGGCTGCGAAGGTACGCAGCCGCGTCGTTGATGACCTTGTGGTGCAACGTTCCGCCCTGGCCGGAGGATGCCGATTTGCCCTCCGGTTCCTCTGTCGGCGGCGCGGCCCCGATTGAAATCGGTGTGGCGGCGCCCAAATTTGACGCGGGCGCCATGGCCGCGATGTGGCTCGCATACAAGATGTACGTTCCGGCACTTGCGGCACGCGCCCCCGATGGCCCGACCCAGGTGGCCACCGGCACCGAGGCGCCCAGGATCTCCTTGACGATGTCGCGCGTCGAGGTATCGAGCCCGCCCGGAGTATCGAGCTCGAGCACTACGAGCTGCGCGTTGCGCTCCCGCGCCTGTTCGAGTCCGCGGCGGAAGAAATCCGCCGTTGCGGGGCCAATCACGCCGTCGTACTGCAGCACTTCAATTGGCGCCCGCTCGGAGCCCGTCTGCGCGCGAAGCGGTGCAACCGCGCACCAAGGGCCCACGCCTACGACGAGGGGCACGACTGCACCAAACAACGCGCGTAGCGCATTGTTTAACCGCCAGGAGGATCCTCTTCGCATTACCATGACCACCGGTATTTCATCATCACCTTTCGCGTCTGCCAGCGCAAGGACGACAGCACACGCCCCGGGGGTTAAGCTCCGTTGCGAGTTCGCAGGCACTCCGTGCTCGGGCTGACTCCTCTGCCGGGCTCGGTCCCGCGGGCTACAAGCCCACAATCTCGTCGACGCCACGCGACCGCCCTGCATCCGCGCCTAGCCATCGACAGGTATGGGGTCTTGCAGCCAGCCCCGCGACAGCGGCCCAAGAGCACCCGAGCCCAGCCGGCCACGTGCCGCGTACCTACCCGCGCACGGCCACGCAGGCCGGGCCAGGCGCTAAACGTTCTCGCGGTACATCTCCTCGATCAATCCCCGGTGGGCCTCGATTACAGCCTGGCGGCGCAACTTCATGGTAGCCGTGAGATAGCCGCTTCCAATGTCAAATCCCTCGGCGATGACCGCAAATTTGCGAATGCCTGCGACGCGTGCATGACGCGCATTGACCTCGTCGATTTGCGCCTGCACTGCGGCGAGCACGCGCGGGTTCTGGTGCAAGCCCTCGCTGGAAAGAGCGTAGCGGGCAGCAAGGGTGTCCAAAGCAGGCGCCTTGAGCGTAACGAGCGCGCAAAGAAACCTACGTCCCTCGCCAACGACGACGGCGTGCTCGATCAGTTCACAGGCGCTGAGGTCGGATTCCAGCGCTGCGGGCGAGATATTCTTGCCGCCCGAGGTAATGATCAGGTCCTTCTTGCGGCCCGTGATGAAGAGGTACCCCTGCGCGTCGAGGCGCCCCAGATCGCCGCTATAGAGCCAGCCATCGCGCTTGGCCTCGGCCGTATCGTCGGGATCGGCCAAATAGCCGGCAAATACGCTGGGCGCACGAACGAGGATTTCGCCGTCGGGCGCAATTCGAAGCTCCAGGCCCGGCAAAGCCTTTCCGACCGAGCCGATGCGGGTGCTGCCTGGCATGTTCACCGTCGTGGGCCCGCTGTCCTCCGACTGCCCATAGAGTTCGCGCACGACCAGATCCAGGCCCAGAAAAAACCGCAGATGATCGACTGCAATGGGCGCGGCGCCCGAAAACAGCATGCGACTGGCGTCCAATCCGAGAGCTTTCCGGACTTTTTCGAGCACAAGCCGGCGCGCCACCGCCATCTGCACGCGGCGCCAAACCCCAGGCGGCCTTCCTTCCAGATCGGCCTCGTGGAAGGCGCGCGCCACTTGCATCGACCATCGCAGCAGACGCCGCTTTGCGCCCCGCGCCGCGGCAAGTTTGCCCTCCAGGCCCGCGCGCATTTTTTCCCAAACACGAGGTACACCAAAGAACACCGTGGGCCGAACGTCCTTCAGATCCTCGAGTAGTTGCTCGATGCTGCGCGCGAAATACACCACATTGCCCGCGCGCGCCGGCAGGTAGACGCTTGCGACGCGCTCGGCGATATGCGCCATCGGCAGGTAGGACAGGTGGCGATCGCCCGAGCCCGTGCCCAGCATCTTGACTACGGTATCGGCCACCCAGGCGAGATTGGCGTGCGTGAGCATGACGGCCTTGGGCATTCCGGTCGTCCCTGACGTGTAAATGAGAGTGCCCAGATCTTCGAGCGACAAAGCCTCGATGCGTCGCTCGAGCTCCCGCTCAAGTCCGGGTGCCTCGCTGCTGCGACCCAACTGCAGAAAATCCTCCCAACCGATGACCTCAGGGTCGGGACTGCGCTGCATTGATACGCGGTACCGAAGCCACGGCAAGGCATCGCGGCGAGCGGACAATTTGGCGAGTTGCGTTGCGTCTTCAAGCAGAACCAGGCATGCCTGCGAGTGGTTTAACACGTACTCGACTTCGGGCGCCGCGCTCGTCCAGTAGATCCCGACGCCGATTGCGCCCACCATCATCGCGGCGTGATCCATGATCAGCCACTCGGGTCGGTTAAATCCCAGAATGCCGACGCGAACGCCGGGCGCCACGCCCAGCGCGATTAGGGCGCGAGCCGCCGCCCGCACCTGCTCGAGAAATTGCAGCCAGGACGTTGCCTGCCAGTGCGCCTCAGAGCGCCCGAAATAGGCCGTCGCGTTGCCCAGGCGCTGTGCCGTTGCGATGAAGCTTCGGGGCAGCGGCACCCGATGGCCAGAATCGTCTTTTGCGGAGGTTGTCGTGGCGCACACCCGATCCGGAAGCTCAGCCCGATGCCGGCGGCGAACTCAATGCGCCAGACCCAGCAAAGCGCGGGCTTCGCCGGTACTCGCAACCTCCCGGCCCGCCCGACGGGCGCATTGCGCCAGCGCTTCTATCAGTTCTCCGTTGCCGCGGGCGCGCTCGCCGTTGGGCAGGTAAAAGGTGTCCTCCAAGCCTGTGCGCAGCATGCCGCCCAACTGCGCGGCCGCCTCGTGCACGGGCCAAATTTCGCGCCTGCCGATGAGTGTGGCCTGCCATAGAGCGCCTTGCGCCAGATAGCCCGGCAGCAGTTGCAGCAAGCTCGCGTCGCAGGGCATGCCCGAGGCCACGCCCATGACAAAGTTGTAGTCGGGGCGACCCATGGTCGGACGGAACATGCCCGACTTCACGAACATGCCGACGCAGCGCACGATGCCCACGTCGAAGCATTCGAATTCCGGGCGCACGCCGCATTCGTGCATCACGTCAAGAAACTGCTGCACCTTGGTGACGGGGTTATCGAAGACCATCGGTGGCCAGGCCCAAGTGCCGTCGTCCTTGAGCTTGAGGTAATTGAGGCTGCCCGCATTGCACGCCGCGATCTCCGGTCGGACGCGCCGGATGCACGCCACCGGGCCGGAGATGTCGGGCCCAATGACGCCCGTCGTGAGGTTGATGATCACGCCCGGACAGGCATTTCGTATCGCCCCGACCACCGCGTCGGCAACCTCCGGGTCCCAGCTGGGCAGGTGGCCCATGCCCTCCTCCTGGCGACGCAGGTGCACGTGCATGATGGAGGCGCCCGCATCGAAGGCGGCCCGCGCCTCGGCAGCCATCTGCGCGGGAGTGACCGGGACCGGGTGCTGACGCGGGTTTGTCAGAACGCCGGTGAGCGCACAAGTCAAAACGGCCTTATCACTCATGCGTTGAGCTCCAACTCGACGATGAGCGCATCGGCCGCGACAGGTTCACCGACGCGCGCATGCACAGCCTTGACGCGACCGCTGCCCCGGGCCGCAAGCCACGTCTCCATCTTCATGGCCTCGACGCACACCAGGGGCTGACCTTCGGCCACGGCATCGCCAGCCCGGGCGCGCACTTGCACAATGGTACCGGCCACGGGGGAAACGATGCGCCGCGGATCGGG
>Ga0187780_10001998_pt1 | contig 15372 bp, 15 predicted proteins | sample 1015_Q2_SP10_20__FD_132429 | JGI IMG/M metagenome (GOLD analysis project Ga0187780, IMG submission 132429) | Tropical peat soil microbial communities from peatlands in Department of Meta, Colombia - 1015_Q2_SP10_20_MG | ecosystem: Environmental > Terrestrial > Soil > Wetlands > Peat | place... | reverse complement strand
GCCAAGGCGGCCGCCGCCGCGGCTTCCACCCCTTCTGCTGATGCCAACCCGCAGCGTGCTCCACAGAAGAAATGGATTCTCAGCGCAGACGAGCAGCGCGGCAGCGCTCTTCAGAAGATCTCCAAGCTGGATACCAAGGGCCGCATTCTTCTGGCTATGAAAGGCACGAAAGAAGAACGATCGCTGCTCATTCGCGATGGTACCAAAATTGTTGCTTTGGCTGTCCTAGAGTCTCCCAAGGTGACGGATTCCGAGGTCGAGAGGTTTGCCAGTCAAAAAAATGTGCTGGAAGCCGTGTTGCGGGAAATCTCCATGAAGCGCCGCTTCATCAAGCAATATCCCATTCTGCGCAACCTGGTCTTCAATCCGCGCACTCCCATCGACGTTTCTCTGGGGTTGCTCAAGAACCTGCTGATTCAGGATCTCCGCAACCTCTCCGGCAACAAAGAAGTTTGCGACACGGTTCGCAAACTGGCGACGAAGATGTTCCGCCAAAAACTGGATGTAACCAAGAAGAGCTAAACATTCCACGATTCGGCGAACCGCTATTCACAAGCGAAGGGCTTATTTCACAGTTACGTCGCTGACCTGCAGCGTGGGATAGGCTTGATTCCAATCTGCGCTGACATGCTCAAACGTAAGCCGGAACGGCTTACTTTGAGCCGGCCCTAGTGGCGAAGTAGCAAGATCGACGGCGTCGAGGTATGGCCCACCCGTCTGCAAAACACGCAAGGGAAGATCTTCGACTTGCACAACCTGGTCCAGCGAATTTTTGAATTCCACGTGCACCGTCGCATGCGTCACCGTCTTGTCCCCCGCATTGCTTACCATTCCGTCAATATAAGTGACACTTGCCCCCACAAAGTTCTGCGCCTGACTCATCTTTACGTCAGAAAGTTTGATATTACTGGCGTACGGATGCGCCTCCGCTGGGCCCTTCGACGCGCCCCGCGACAATAGGACGATGACCCCAACGCCAACAACTATGATCACCAGCCCAATCAGAATCGGACGCAAATTGGATTCCGGCTCCGTCGGGCGCAGCGGAGATGGTTCGATCAGGCCATCCACGAAGCGATTGTAGATGGTTGATTTTTGATTGTCGATTTTCGCGGCTGAACGAACTTAGAACTCGAAATAACCGCTGGTGGGCTCGCGGCGGGGACGGCCGTCGGTGCCGGTCGCGGGCAGTAATCCCGCAAGGCCCCGCAGGTTATCCCATGCTGCCTCGTTCAGCGCAGGATCCGAACTGACCAACTCCCTCAACATTTCCCAGGCTGCCACGTTCAGTGCGCCCTCGGGTGCCGGACCCATGGCGAGCGAAACCGAACATTGCGGGCAAAAGCAGATTCGCTGCGCAGCCGACTTCTGTCTCGGTCGGATGCCGACCGTCTGAGCAAACATGTAAACGGCCACGGATTTGTGCCCGGGCTCAACTTCCCTGCCGCAGCGAAGACAACGAAGCTGTTCCACGCTCACCTGGTCCTTTAGGACGAATACCGCCTGGGCAAGGCTAAACGCAAGTACGCAGGCAGATTCCCGAACAGCCCGAACCAGACTGAGTTCTAGCCAGACCCAGCGTCCATCGTGCACTCTGCTGCCGTGCGCGCTGGCTCCAATGGCGAAATTCTCGGCAAGGCCCCCCTCCGGCCAGCTGCGAAGTTTCTTCGGCTTGCGCATCTGCGCCGCCTCAAAGAATGTGAAAAGGTGGCGGCAGTGTGTTACCGCATCCGGCCCAACGGCATCCAGTTTCTGCTGGTGCAGACGAAACGGGGCCGCTGGACATTCCCGAAAGGCAGCGTCGAACCGGGATTGACGCATGCCCAGGCTGCCGCACTGGAGGCCTTCGAGGAAGCTGGAGTTCACGGCCGCATGGAAGAGGCGTCTTTCACCCATTACCGCCATCACAAATGGCGCAACTCTGCATTTACCAGGATCAAGGTCAGCGCTCATTTGTGTGAGGTCACCCGTCTTGAACCGCCGCCGGAGCCGGGCCGCAATCGCACCTGGTTTTCTGCCGAGAAGGCAAAGGATCGGCTGAAAGAAGACCGCAAACCAGATCATGGAAACGAACTGGCACGCGTAGTAGACCGCGCTATGGTACGGATAGAGCGCTCGCAGCAGGTGCATGGAAACCCACCGCAGAAAATCTCAGCGGAGATAGTTTTGATCGAAGGAACTCGACAAGAAGCGCACTCTTCCGCGGCCCTTGCCAAGATGTAGGGGCACGGTTCCCAGAGAGGACCTACTCGCCCCCGACCGTCAGCCCATCAATTCTGATCGTCGGGCATGCCATCGCGCCCCGGAACTCCAGATCGTTTCCGATTTCAGAAATGTTGAAGAACATCTCTTTCAAGTTCCCGGCAACGGTGATTTCTTCCACCGGATACGCGAGTTCGCCGCCGGAAATCCAAAGGCCGGATGCGCCACGCGAATAGTCTCCGGTGACCAGATTTGCGCCGTGTCCGAGAAATTCGGTTATGTACAAGCCCTCTTTGATTTCGGAAATGATTTGCTGTGGGGTCTTCGCTCCCGGCTGCAGGAAATAGTTCCCCGGCCCGATGCCCGGCGTTCCTGCCAGGCCGCGTGACGCATTCGCCGTGGTCTCCAAACCTAGCTTCTTGGCGGTGTAAGTATTCAGGAGGTAGGACTTAAGCACTCCATTCTCAATCACGACCGTGCGCCGTGTTGGAATGCCTTCGCCGTCGAATGGGCTGGACCCGAATCCGCCCAGCATCGTGCCGTCGTCAATTAAAGTGACGCGATCACCAGCGATCTTCTGTCCCAGCTTCCCGGCAAGGAACGAAGCGCCTCGATAAACCGAGTCACCATTCACGCCTTCGAAGATGTGATCCAGCATCGAAACCGCAACCAGGGGATCGAGCACGACCGGCACATGCGCCGTCTTTACTTTCCTTGCTCCCAGCCGCCGGATGGTGCGTTCGGCTGCAACTTTTCCGACATGCTCAGGAGATTCCAACCGGCTCAAGCTGCGTGCGACGGAAAACCAGTAGTCCCGCTGCATGGTCCCATTCTCAGATTGCGCGATGGGAACGGCAGCAATCGAGCAGTACGAACGCTTGTATTCCCCGATGAATCCGTGGGAGTTCGCGAGAATCTTATGACCGGTGGCGGCGTCGAACGAGCCACCATCGGAGTTCTTAATCCGCGGATCAAAATCCAACGCTGCTTTTTCCGTGCGGCGGGCGTAGCTGATCCGTTCCTCTCCGGGCAACGAGTAAACATCCGACGAATACAAATCCAGATCGCCGGGCAAAGAACCCAGCTGCGATGCCTCGGGAATTCCGGCAAACGGATCCTCAGACGTAATCTTGGCGAGATCGAGAGCAGACTTCAGCATCCGATCGAGCCCTTCGCGAGAGAAATCGCTGGAGTAGGTGCTGGCCGCCCGCTTGCCGTTAAATACGCGGACCCCAATCGCCTTCGACCCGGATTCCTTCAGAGTCTCCACTTGACCCAGCCGTACGAGCGTGGAAAATTCGTCGCCCTCCCGAATTACGCATTCCGCCGCGGTCGCGCCACCTTGCATGGCTCGGCGCACAATGTCCTGAGCGACCTCTCTGAGGTCGGTTTCGAGTTTCTGGTCCTTAGTTTCTAATTGAGTCGAAGACATGAGATCTATTTTTCACCGCTGAGGCAGGAGATGCCAATCTTCAAGGTTCCTAAGGCTACGGAGCCTACTGCATGAAGCCCCCGCTGTCCTTTCGGCCAGTCCCACCGACTGTCAAACGATCGATCTTAATCGTTGGAATTCCAACACCAACCGGCACCGCCTGACCATCCTTGCCGCAAGTCCCAATGCCCTCGTCGAGTTTCAGGTCATGGCCGACCATGGAAACGCGCGTGAGAACATCTGGTCCGTTGCCGATTAAGGTAGCGTTCTTGATCGGCGCCGTCACCTGGCCCTCTTCAATCAAATAAGCCTCGGAGGCCGAGAACACGAACTTGCCGTTCGTAATATCGACTTGTCCGCCACCAAAGTTGACGGCGTAGATGCCGCGCTTCACCGATCGCAAAATGTCCTGGGGATCATCTTGGCCAGCCAGCATGTACGTATTTGTCATACGCGGCATCGGGATATGCTCGTAACTCTCCCGCCGCCCGTTGCCAGTGTCAGCCATTCCCATTAGACGAGCCGAGAGTTTGTCACTCAGGTAGCCCTTCAGAATTCCGTTTTCGATCAGAACCGTATTTTGAGTCGGCTGACCTTCATCATCGACATTAAGAGATCCACGCCGCCAGGGCATTGTGCCGTTATCGACAACCGTACACTTTTCACTCGCTACCTTTTTACCGATCAGGCCGGCAAATGCAGACGTCTGCTTGCGATTGAAATCCGCTTCCAGCCCGTGGCCAACCGCCTCGTGCAGCAACACACCGGGCCATCCCGGGCCAAGCACTACTTCCATCTCCCCCGCCGGCGCTTCTCGCGCGTCGAGCTGCAACACCGCTTGGCGGGCAGCCTCAATTGCGAAGTGTTCAGGATCCTTCTCACCAAAAAAGAAGTCCAGGGCGACCCGTCCGCCGCCACCTGCGCTTCCGCGCGCCGAGTTCCCCTCTGTCTTCGCAATGCAGGAGACGTTTAAACGAGCCAGCGGCTGGGAGTCCTCGGAGAAAGTGCCATCAGAGCCGACAACCAGAATATTCCTCAGTTCATCGCCATAACTTGCTCGAACTTCCTTGATTCGCGAATCATAGGTACGCGCTGCCTGGTCCGCCCGCATCACCAGCTCAACTTTGGCGGTAATTTCCGCGTCCACAGAAGGGAGCGTTACCGGGTACAGGCTGCGGGCCAGTTTCTCCTGGAAGCCAACGCTTGGCGTTTTTGCCGGACCGCTCGCGATTAACGCAGCCGTGCGCGCGGCGCGCAAAATTCTCTCCGGCGAAAGGTCGTCCGTGTAGGCGTAGCCGGTTCGCTCTCCAGCAATGACTCTTACCCCACACCCGGCCGAAATTCCCTGAGAAGCCGACTTCACCATGGACTCGTCCACCATCAGCGAGGTCGAGGAGAGGTATTCGAAATAAAGGTCAGCATATTCGCCGCCTGCAGAAAGGGCGGCTGCCAAATAGCGCTCCAGATCGCGCTCATTTAACCCATAATGCTGGAAGAAAAAATGATTTTTGCTCACTTGGTATTAGATGCCTTCGGATGTGTGAAGACTCTGGACTGAGACAAACCATACCAGATTAGCAGATTCATCTATCGCGACATCCCCGCGGCTGGCGTTCCGTAGTCCAGATCAAATCCCAGTTGTAGCTTCGCAGCTTCTGACATCAGGCCAGGATTCCATGGCGGATCAAAAACCACCTCCACATCGACTGCTCTGACCTCCGGCAGTCGCGACAGCTTGCTTTCCACGTCCGCCTTGAGCACATTGCCCATGCCGCAGCCGGGAGCAGTCATTGACATCTTTACCTTGATTTTCTTTCCACCCTGCTCATCCGGCGTGATGTCGCACGAATAAATAAGGCCCAAGTCAACAATGTTGACCGGAATCTCGGGATCGTAAACCGTTTTCAGCTGGTCCCAAACCATCTGTTCGCTGAATTCAGTCTTGACGCCGGCTTCATCCGCAGCCGCGGGAGGGGTCATCCCCAGCGCATCGGCATCTTTGGCATCAATTCTGAACATGCAGCCCATATCGCTGACCACGGTGTATCCGCTGCCCAGGAATTGCGCGATTCGCACGCGGCTCAATTGCGGCAACATCCGATGTATTCCGCTCGGAATCTCAATCGCGTCACACGCGCGTTTTAGCTCAATCATTTCGTACATACGAACCTCAGCCCTACTCGGTCGAAACCGCGTCCTGCTTGCCTTCCAGGGCCGCTTCCAGCGTATGCCACGCCAGGGTCGCACATTTTACTCGCGTCGGGAATTCTGACACGCCGGCAAACACCGCCAACTTGCCCAGCTCCGCCTGATCTCCGCTTTGCCCCGTGACCAGTTTATGAAAGCGCTCGAAGAGTTCTTCCGCTTCCGCCCGTGTTTTTCCTTTCAAACTCTGCGTCATCATCGACGCTGAGGCCTTCGAAATTGCACAACCTGAACCTTGAAACGTCACATCGCGAATGGTATCGCCTTCCATATGCAGGAAAACCGTAAAGTGATCTCCACAAAGCGGGTTGTAGCCCTCCGCCTTGTGATCGGCCTCGCGCAACTCCCGGTAATTGCGCGGAGCTTTACTATGCTCCAGGATCAACTCCTGATACAGGTCGCGCAAGTCCGGCATCAGCCGAAAACCTCCCGCACTTTCTTAAGTCCCCGCACCAGGGCCTCGACTTCTTCCATCGTGTTATATACGCCAAATGAGGCGCGCGCCGTGGCGTCCAGCCCGAATCGCGCCATCACCGGCTGCGCACAATGATGCCCGGTCCGAATGGCAATTCCTTCTTGATCCAGAATCGTCCCAATATCGTGCGGATGTACCCCCTCCATCACGAATGACAGGACTCCGTCCTTCTCCTTCGCGGTTCCAATGATACGAACTCCGGGAATTGTAGAAACCTTTTCGGTGGCATAGTTCAGCAGATCGTGCTCATGCCTGGCGATATTTTCCATTCCAAGGGCTTCGAGATATTCGATCGCGGCGCGCAGCCCGATTGGCCCAGAGATGTCTGGTGTCCCCGCCTCAAATTTGTGCGGCACCTTGTTGTAAACAGTCTTTTCAAAGCTGACTGAACTGATCATCTCGCCGCCACCCTGATACGGAGGCATGGCTTCGAGTAAGGGCAATTTACCGTAGAGCACTCCAATACCGGTCGGGCCATAGGTCTTGTGTCCCGAAAAAGTATAGAAGTCGCAGTCGAGCTGCTGCACGTCAACCGGCATGCGCGGCACCGCCTGGGCGCCATCGACGAGGACAGGGATGTTTCTTGCATGCGCCATCTTCACAATCGCGGCAATGGGATTCACGGTCCCCAACGCATTTGAAACATGGCCAACGGCCACAATCTTTGTCCGTGGGGCGAGTAGTTTTTCGAATTCATCGAGAATCAACTCACCAGCGTCGTTAATCGGTGCGACCCGCAGCTTGGCCCGCTTTTCTTCACACAGCATTTGCCACGGCACAATGTTGGAGTGGTGCTCCATGGTTGTGATGAGCACCTCATCGCCGGCCCCGACGTGAACACGCCCGTAAGTCTGTGCCACCAGGTTGATCGCCTCGGTTGTACCGCGAAGAAAAATGATTTCTGCAGGCCGCGACGCGTTGATAAACCGCTGCACAGTTTTTCTGGCTGCTTCGTATTGCGCGGTGGCGCGCTCGGAAAGATAGTGCACTCCGCGATGAATGTTTGCGTTGTAGTGCTCGTAGTACTGCACGATCGCGTCAATCACGGCCTTCGGCTTCTGCGATGTGGCAGCGTTGTCCAGATAGATGAGCGGGTGCCCGTGCGCCTGTTGATGAAGGATCGGAAAGTCGGCGCGCACTTTTTCAACGTCGAAACTGGGCTCGATTTCATTCACCGTAGCCCGGCCGGCTTGCAATGGTGATCTGGCGAGAGTCGTCATCCAATTTCCTCCCACGATCTTTCTTTGCCGTTGCCGCTGGGCGCGCTGGGCACATGATTCGCCACTGACAGTAGATGCTGGTGAATCAAACGCTCGGAATAATCCCGCGCGGCCCCGGGCCGCATACGATCAAGGCATTCACTCGCAAACGCCAACAGCAGCAGCCGCCGCGCCGCAACCTCGTCAATGCCGCGCGACTGCAGATAGAACAAAGCGTTCTCTTCGATCTGCCCTATGGTCGCCCCGTGCGTGCACTTCACATCGTCAGCGTAGATCTCGAGCTGTGGCTTCGTGTCGATCTGCGCATCGTCGGAGAGCAGCAGATTGCGATTGGTCTGCTTGGCGTCGGTCTTCTGGGCGTCTTTGTGGACCACAATTCGCCCATGAAAGACCCCATGCGATCGCCCATCCAGAATTCCGTTGTAAAACTGGCGGCTGCTGCAGTGTGGGCTGGCATGTTCGACGTACATATAGTTGTCGAGGTGCTGCCGGCCTTCTCCGACAAACAATCCGTTAATCAGGCACTCCCCGCCTTCGCCGGCCAGCACTGGATGTACGTTGTTGCGCACCAGCCCGCCACCAAGCAGCAGCGAATGCGATGCCACATTGGCGCTCCTCGCCTGCTGAATTCGTAGCGTAGAAACGTTAAATGCCTTGCGATGCTCGCGTGCAATCATGTAATGCGAGACGGTTGCGTTCTCACCCGCTGCCAATTCGGTAACGCTGTTTGACAACACGGTCCCATCGCCGAGCGAAACGTATTCCTCGACCACCGTTGCCTGGCTCTCGTCTTCAAATACCAGTAGATTGCGCGGATGCGACATGGTCGGAATTTCGTTTTGCGTCGACACGAACAACAAATGAATGAATGCATCCACGACATTGCGCCGGCGGACGCGCACGTATGCTCCATCGTCAAGAAAAGCTGTATTCAGGGCGGCGAAAGCATCGCGACGGATATCTACGTATCGGCCTAGATAAGCCTCAAGTTCCTTGGCCCGATGAGTAATTGCCTGCGTAAGGCTAAGAACTTCTACACCCGCAGGCAAAGCACCCGTGGTGGACAGCTCGCTCACGAAGGCTCCGTCCACAAACACTAACCGCGCCGCGGACCCCGCAACTGACGCGGATTTTAAGTTACTTATCGAATTCCGTGCGCTGCTCTCCTTCACCAATGCAAACTGCGTGCGTGCGATCTCAGAAACATTAGTAAAGCGCCAGTCTTCGTCGTGTGGGGTGGGAAAACCAGTCTCGCAGAAACGGGCGAACGCAGTGGCTCGCAGATCACGCAACCAAGCGATTTCCCGACCGGGAGCGTGCTTCTCGAACTCGGTGAAGATGTCCAGATAATTTCCGACGCTTTGAATTGCCGTGCTCAATTAATTGTTTCCTTCGTTAACTCTCTTCGGTATGTGGTTGAAGAATCAGGCGGAGGCCGGCGCACCTTGCCGCGCCTCATCTTCGATCCAGCCATAGCCTTTTTCTTCGAGCTCAAGCGCCAAATCCGGGCCGCCCGAACGCAAAAGTTTTCCGTCCACCAGAACGTGCACAAAATCCGGCACGATGTAGTTCAGCAGCCGCTGATAATGCGTCACCACCACCATGGCGCGTTCCGGACTGCGCATCGCATTTACGCCTTTTGCCACAATTCGCAGGGCATCAATGTCCAGACCCGAATCAGTTTCATCAAGGATCGCCAACTTGGGCTCAAGTACTGCCATCTGCAGAATTTCATTGCGCTTCTTTTCACCGCCCGAGAAGCCCTCGTTGACCGAGCGGCTCATCAGCTTTTCGTCCATCTCCAGCAGTTTGAGTTTTTCCCGGAACATTGGAAGAAAGTCGACAGCGTCTACTTCATCCTCGCCGCGATATTTACGGATCGCGTTCAGCGCCGAGCGCAAAAAATACGTGTTGCCAATACCGGGAACCTCCACTGGATACTGGAAGGCCATGAACACACCTTCGCAGGCCGCTTCTTCCGGCTTCATCGCGATCAGGTCCTTGCCTTTGAAAAGAACCTCGCCCTGGGTCACCTCATACGTTTGCCGTCGCGCCAACACTTGCGCAAGCGTGCTCTTGCCCGACCCGTTCGGGCCCATGATCGAATGCACCTCGCCCGCATTGACCGTCAGATCGATGCCCTTCAGGATCTCGTGTCCGCCCACCGTCACATGAAGATTCTTGATTTCCAGCAAACTCATTAGTAGTTTTCCTCTCCCATTTGTAATCCTGAGCAAGCCTCTTGTCGGGCGCCCCACCCTAACAAAGCGATCGTGGCGATGTAGGGTGGGTCTTCTTCTATCCCACACTGCCTTCCAGGCTCACGCTCAGCAGTTTTTGGGCCTCTACTGCAAACTCCATCGGCAGCTCGCGAAACACCTGCTTGCAAAATCCGTTCACGATCATGGAGACCGCGTCTTCCGTCTTCAAACCGCGCTGCTGCAGGTAGAACAACTGGTCTTCGCCGATCTTGGACGTGGATGCCTCATGCTCCATCCGCGCCGTCGAATTCTTCACTTCGATGTACGGGAACGTGTGCGCACCGCACTTGTCGCCGATGAGCAGCGAATCACACTGGGTGTAATTGCGCGCGCCAGTCGCACTCTTTTGAATCTTCACCTGCCCGCGGTAGGTATTCTGCCCATGCCCGGCCGAAATGCCCTTCGAGACCACGGTACTGCTCGTGTTCTTTCCGATATGGATCATCTTGGTGCCGGTGTCGGCCTGCTGATAATTGTTAGTCAGCGCCACAGAATAGAACTCGCCAATTGAGTTCTCGCCCTGAAGGATGCAGCTGGGATACTTCCAGGTGATGGCCGATCCCGTTTCCACCTGGGTCCAGGAAATCTTCGAGTTGACCCCCGCGCACTTTCCGCGCTTGGTCACGAAGTTGTAGATTCCGCCGCGTCCCTGCTTGTCTCCGGGATACCAGTTCTGCACCGTCGAATACTTGATCTGCGCGTTATCCAGCGCCACCAGCTCAACCACCGCCGCATGCAGCTGGTTCTCATCGCGAATCGGCGCCGTGCAGCCTTCCAGGTAGCTCACATATGAGCCTTCATCGGCCACGATCAGCGTCCGCTCAAACTGCCCGGTTTCCGCCGCATTGATCCGGAAATATGTGGAAAGCTCCATCGGACAACGTACGCCCTTCGGCACATACACAAACGATCCGTCAGAGAAAACCGCGGCATTCAGTGCCGCAAAGAAGTTATCGGTATAAGGAACTACTGAGCCGAGATACTTCTGCACTAGCTCCGGATGCTTCTGCACCGCCTCAGAGAAAGAGCAGAAGATCACGCCCTTTTCTGCCAGCTTCTCTTTAAACGTCGTGGCGACCGAGACGCTGTCAAACACTGCATCCACCGCCACTCCTGCCAGCCGCTTCTGTTCTTCCAGCGGAATCCCCAGCTTCTCGTATGTCCGCAAAATTTCCGGGTCCAGCTCATTTAGGCTTTTCAGGCCGGGCTTCTGCTTTGGCGCTGAGTAGTAAACAATCTCCTGATAATTGATCGGAGCGTACTTTACGTTCGCCCACTTCGGCTCAGCCTGGGCCTTCTCCAGCGATGCCCAATGCCGGTACGCCTTCAGCCGCCAATCCAGCATGAACTGCGGCTCTTGCTTCTTCGCCGAAATGATGCGGATGATTTCCTCATTCAGCCCCTTGGGCACCCGCTCCGCTTCGATTTCGGTAACAAAGCCCCACTTATATTCGCGTTCCGCCAGATCGCGGATCGTGTTCACATTCGTACTCATTGCATTCTCCCGGAGGTCAGGCTCTCAATCTGCACGAGGTTGCCGTGGCTATCGCGGATGGCTGCGAACTGCATAGGACGGATCAGGTCCCAAAGCATCACTTTCTCCAAAGCCCCCCGCACCACTTGATTGATTAGTCGCTGATTGTCTTTGATCGGACAGGACGGCTCCAGGTCGCAAAGTCCGGCCACATCCATATTGCATTCCGTCAAAGCTAGCGGACCTTCGAGCGCCGTCACGATGTCGGCGATCGAGATAAGCTTCGGTTCGCGTGCCAGGCTGTACCCACCTTTGATCCCACGATGGGATTGCAGCAACCCACCCTGCAATAGCAGTTTCAGCAGCTTGCTCACTGTGGGTAGAGGCAAGCGGCAGCGTTCCGCCAGATCCCTCGCCGTATGCAGCTCACTCTGAGGACGCCGCGCCATCTGGCTCATGACCACCAATCCGTAGTCCGTTAATTTTCCCAAGCGAATCATTTGTAAGTTGCTGTCAACCAAGGGGTTGATTGTGTGTCCTAAATAGCACTGTTTTAGTCCAGTTTCATTATACGGCGGGAAGGCTTTCCGAGCAAGGCCAACCGGCGTGCACTAAGGGTTTGGTTCTGGTCGGAAAAGCCGACTCCCGAGCCGAGGGTGGACGCAAGATCACCGCGAATTTCTGGTTTGCTGCTGCTTTCCTTTATGCTTAGAAAATATGACGCTACTGGATGCTCAGCAGTACGACCTGGCGCGCGAGCGTCGCCGCCGCAGGCTGATCATCCTGCTGATGGTTGTCGCATTCATTGGCGGATGGGCCGCTTACCATCTCCGCAACCACTCTCAACGCGCCGTCGTACGAAGATTTTTCGAGGTATTGCAGAAACAGGACTACAACTCCGCCTATTCAATTTGGTTCCACGATCCCGATTGGAAGCAGCACCCAGGAAAGTACCCAAATTACCAGTTCAATGATTTCTACCGTGATTGGGGCCCGGGCGGGGAGTGGGGTTTGATCAAGTCATACCACGTGGACTGCTCCCTGAGTCCAAACGGGGGAAATGGTGTGATTGTGCAGGTCACGGTCAATCACCGGGCCGACCACGCGTATGTCTGGGTCGACAAAGGCGATAAGACTTTGTCCTTTTCTCCCTACGACATTGAATGCGGGAATTGGTGGAGCTGGCTAACCGAATAAGTAGGTCAGGCCTTCACCGCGATCTGCTCCAGGGTGTTCTGCAGAGAAGCCTCATCCGCTACATTGAGGCAAAGCTTCGAGCGGTCGATTTGCCGCATAAGCCCGCAAAGGACCTTTCCGGGGCCAAGTTCCACAAATGCCTGCACTCCTTTGGCTATCAGGAGGCGCATGGACTGCTCCCACTTTACCGAACCCGTAACCTGCCGCACCAGCGCATCCCGGCATCGCTCCGCATCTTCAATCAGCACCGCGTCAACGTTGCAGGCGACTGGAACGCTGGGGCCGTGAAATGGCAGATCAAACAGGTCCGCCGCCAATCGGTCCTGTGCTGGCTTCATCAGGGAACAATGGAATGGAGCACTGACGGGAAGTATCTTGGCTCGTTTGGCCCCTCGCTCGTCAGCGAGCTCCGTCGCCCGTTCAACGGCTCCTGTGTGCCCGGAGATGACAATCTGCTCGGCGGAGTTGATGTTGGCGGGTTCGCACACCTGCCCCTGGGCGGCATCCCGGCAGACTGCGGTCACGCGATTCAAATCCATTCCAAGAATGGCTGACATTGCGCCGACTCCCACGGGAACAGCCTCTTGCATGTACCGTCCTCGTTTACTTACCGTGCGGACCGCGTCGGCAAAGCTTAAGGTTCCCGCAGCTACATGCGCCGAATATTCTCCGAGGCTGTGCCCTGCCACAAATGCCGGTTTGATGCCGCGTTCATCGAGAACACGCCAGACAGCCACCGATGTGGTGAGGATGGCCGGCTGCGTAATCTCAGTAAGCCGAAGTTTCTCTTCTGGGCCTTCGAAGCAGATTTCAGAAACCTTGTAGCCCAGTGCCTTGTCGGCCTCCTGGAAGATTTGCCTTGCGACTGGATAATTCTGTGTCAATTCCTTGCCCATGCCGAGAGTTTGCGAGCCTTGGCCAGGAAATAAGAATGCGATCGAGCCGTTAGCTAATGAGTGAGAGTATGTCATGCTGACTTGCCGACCGGCGCACAGTTCATAGCAAATCCGGCGAGACCCGGGCCAGGGTTCAGGCTTCCCATAATTAGTGTGTAAAGCCGACGCGGCACCTCTGCGCGTTCAAGAAGTCCTGCCAATAAATCGGCTGCTTCTTCCAGCTTTGCCAATGCTCGATTTTCGTCGTCTCCGGCATCAGGGATCAATATCAGCGTCGATTCCGCCCTGACTGAACATGGATCAAGGTCGTAGCGGAAGAGCCCGAAAATCTGAGTTCCGGAATCGGGCTCCGCTGACCATCTCTGCATACCGGATTCTTCCAGATAAACGTGAAAGGTGCGTCCATCGGACCGCGAGAGCAGGGGGCCGTGGACCGCGGGGCGGATTATCTTGCGCTTGTGGAGGAAAACGCAATGCGGGCAATCGGTAAAGTTCTTTTCCATCTTTAGTTCAGGCGCTACCGCTAGTCTACCCGGACAAGGCCGTCCAGGGCCTAGGTGGACACAACCATTTCGCGAATCCCCGCCAGCTCTTTCTCAATCTTCTCGTTGATCTCGCCTGCCGCGAATTCGGCCGCAACCCGAATGGCATTCTTAATCGCGTTCGCATTCGACGAGCCGTGGGTGATGAAGCAAACTCCCTTCACTCCCAGCAATGGCGCCCCGCCGTATTCGGTGTGATCTAAGCGCTTTTTAAAATCGGCGAACGCGCTGCGGGAGAGAAGATACCCGACCTGCCGTGTAATGGTCGCTTTCAGCGATTCCTTCAACGTATAACGAACCAGATTTGCCACACCTTCCGAAATCTTCAGTGCAACGTTTCCGACGAAGCCATCGGCCACAATTACATCCACGTGGCCGTTGTAGAGGTCCCGCCCTTCGACGTTTCCCACAAAGTTCAAGGGGAGCTGCCTCAGTAGTTGAAACGCCTCTTTGGTCAGCTCGTTCCCCTTGGTTTCTTCCTCGCCGATCGAAAGCAAACCCACGCGCGGGTTGCGTGTACCAAACATGGTCCGGAAATAGATGTCTCCCATGACCGCGAACTGTTCAAGGTTGTGCGGCTTGCAGTCCACGTTTGCGCCCACATCGAGCAGGGCTGCTGCGGTTCCCATTGCGGTTGGAAAAACAGCCGCTAATGCAGGACGATCAACCCCGGGGATGGCACCTAACACCATCTTGGCGGCAGCCATCGCAGCGCCGGTATTGCCTGCCGTGACAAATCCTACCGCCTGTCGTTCGCGTACCAGGCGCAATCCGACGCGCATGGACGAATCGCGTTTGCTGCGCACCGCCTGCACAGCCTTGTCCTCCATGCCGATGACTTCGCTGGCATGGACGATTTCAATTGGCAGGTCCGCGGCTGCGGGATAGCGGCCCAGTTCTGTCCTGAGCGTGGATTCAGGGCCCACCAGCAGAACGCGCACGTTGTAGTGCCGCGCTGCCTGGATCGCACCTTCAATCTCAGGCTTCGGCCGGCGGTCCGAACCCATCGCGTCCAAGGCTATGACGCTTGGCATGGTGTGAAGCGAAGTTAGCTGGCTTCTTTGATTTCCAGAACTTCCCGGCCTTTATAGTAACCGTACTTGGGGCAGGCGCGATGGGGCAATTTGCGCTCGTGGCAGTTGGGGCATTCAGATAGTGAACGGTGTTTCAACGCATCATGCGCGCGCCGGTTGCTGGTCCGCGCTTTCGAATGTCGCCGTTTTGGATTAGGCATCTTGGATTCCTCAGTGATCTCCGCGTCCTCTGCGGTTTAAGATTTTCAATGTTCCAGCTTGCCGCGGATGTCTTTCAGCGCCGCCCAGCGCGGATCTTCCATCGGCTCTGAGCATGAACCTGGGCCCACGTTCAAATTAGCGCCACATTGTGCGCAAAGTCCCTTGCAGTCCTGCCGGCAAATTGCTTTCAAGGGAACGGCCAACAAAATCTGCTCGCGCAGCACATCTTCGAG
>Ga0187780_10001997_pt1 | contig 15373 bp, 12 predicted proteins | sample 1015_Q2_SP10_20__FD_132429 | JGI IMG/M metagenome (GOLD analysis project Ga0187780, IMG submission 132429) | Tropical peat soil microbial communities from peatlands in Department of Meta, Colombia - 1015_Q2_SP10_20_MG | ecosystem: Environmental > Terrestrial > Soil > Wetlands > Peat | place... | reverse complement strand
GTAACGTTGATTGTGTAAAAGGCAAGAGGGTGTAAGTTGGTTTTGGCCTGACAGCTAAAACCGAATCCTGAGAAAAGGAGACTTACACCCCATGGGGAAAGTAACACCGATTACCGAGCATTTCCAACATTTTGTCCAAGATTTGAAGGAGAGCTTTTGGGGGGATCTGCAGGGGCAAGTGCAGAAAGCGGCGCAGAAGTTTTTCCTGCTGCTGAGCGAGCGGCAACGGGATCTGTACATGGTGAGTCCGCGCTACGGTCGAAGCCGGGAGCGCCAGGATTATCGCAATGGGTATTACACGCGCGATTTTGTGACCCGGTTCGGAACCCTGCGGCTACGGATCGCACGCAGTCGCAAACGAGGGTTCTTGCCGGAGGTGGTGAAAAAATTCCAGCGCCGGGCCGAAGAGGTCACGCTCATGATTCGCGAGGCTTTTCTGCGCGGCATTTCGACCCGACAGACGGGGCGGGTGGTAGCTACGCTGACCGGAGAGACGGTCAGTGCGCAAACCGTGTCGCGGATCACCCAAGCCTTGGACCAGGCGGTACGGCAGTTTCATCAGGCCCAACTCAGCGACGAGTGTGCGTATTTGTTTCTCGACGGGGTCAGTCTGCGCATGCGGCGTCCGGCGGGGCGCAAGCGGGTGCACATGTTGGTGGCCTACGGGATTCGCCGCGATGGCACCCGCCACTTACTGGCCTTCCGGCGCAGTCTGGGCGAGAGCCAGGCCGAGTGGGAAGGTTTGCTGCAGGACTTGTACCGCCGCGGGCTGGAGGGCAAAAACTTGCTGCTGATCGTCACCGACGGGTGTCCTGGTTTGGCCGCCGCCATTCAGACGCTGTATCCGCGAGCGCGTCACCAAAGATGCTGGGTGCACAAGATGCGCAACATTTTGGAGCACGTGCGCAAATGCGATTACGACCAAGTGAAAGAGGGAGCCAGAGCCATCTACCGGGCGGACAGCCGAACGCAGGCACTGGTTGCGTTTCGCCGCTTCCGGGCTCGCTGGCGCGGCCCCTATGGTCCCATGGTACGGCGCCTGGAGCGGGACCTGCCCGAGCTGCTTTCCTTCTTTTCTCTCCCCCGGCAGTTGTGGCGGAAGTTGCGTACTACCAACGTGATCGAGCGTTGTTTCGTCGAAGTCCGCCGGCGGACACGGCCCATGGTCTGCTTTGTCAACGTAGCCAGTGTAGACCGAATCATCTATTCCATATTTCAGCGCTTCAACCTGGAATGGAAAAATCGCACCCTCAAGCTTTTTACACAAGCTGCTTGACATCACCCGAGCGCTACGTGGTGGGACGGAAGTCCCCCAAACCGAGTATTCTAAGTGGCTAAGGTGGTGGTCCCGTGAGGGCGCATCAGCACCCGTCTATAGAAGCTCGGAATGCGGCGACTTCAATCCGATGAAGGAATAGGGAATGTGATGCCGCTCGCAACTGAAGGATACCACCGCGTCGCTGACTGTCGATTAAACTCGCCGACCTCAAAAGAGCGAAGAAAAGACGCAAGCTTGCGAGATCGCCTGGTTACAGAAGTCAAGAAGTTTCTCCCCCTTTAAGGGGATCGAATCGCGTAGGCTGGGGATCGCCTGTTATCGCAACTTCGCGTACTCGCCCTTGGCTTCTTTCAGGATGGGGATGTCAGGGTCGGCGTCCTTCCAGAGCGTAAGAAAATCCTTGTAGGCAGCGAGCCCTCGAACGCGGGCGGCGTCGGCATCTGCGCCTTGTGAAGTTCTCGATTGCAACGCATTCGCACGCGCCACGCCCAGATGTGCCAACGCTCCCGTCCAGCAGTTCCACACGATGCCGCCGTGGTCGAGAATCTTCTGAAACTCGGCAGCGGCAGCGCTGCCTTGTCCGGCTGCCAGGTAGGCGTTTCCGCGCACATACAGGTGATAGAGACAGGAAATATTGGTTACGAACGTGATTTGTCCCAACTCTAAGGGGGACGTGGCAGCTTGCAGGGCAGTCAGGGCAGAAGCGGGGTTCTTCTCATCCAGTGCCAGTTGTGCCCGAATCGCGGGCAGCCAGAGCGACTGCGCCTGCGTGTCCAGCGGAAAGCGTTTCCCCAAGTCCTGTGCCAAAGATTCGGCTCGTGCCGTATCGCCCGCCATGGCAAACGCAAGCGCAGCTTCGACCTCAGCGCCCTGACTCGTGGGAGCCAGTTTCAAACCTTCTGCCGCTAACCGCCCGGCTTCCGCAGCATAGCCGTAAGCGGCTTCCCGCTGGGCGGCAATCGTCTGCCATGTTGCTCCGCTTTCTTTGCTGTCTGCCCGAATGGCAGCGTCGACAGCTTGCTTGGTCAGTTCCCGAGCTTTGCCCAGATGACCGCCATACGCCTCAGTGTCGGACGCGAGCGCCAGTCCGTAGTTTTCATATTCGGGCTTGCCTGTGTACCACTGTTGCTGTTCCGCCATCGCGGTATAGTCCGCCGTGAGAAAGGCAAGAGCATAGAGAGCATTGCGGAGTACGACACCATCTTTTTTTCGCACCTGCGCGTCGTGAATGGTCTGCCGCGCCTCGTCGAAGCGCTGCAAGGAGAGGAGGCTGTTTGCAAGATTTTCCGGGGAAGTGCTGCTGTCCTCTGGGGCGAGTCGGAAGCCTCGGAGACAAGCTTCGACAGCCCTCTCATACTCTCCCTGTGACGCGTAGACGCTGGCCAAGTTGCTGTAATCTACGTAAGCTCGCGGGTAGCTTGCGAGCTCCTCTTGATATGTCTGGCCTGCCTTATCCAGTTCCCCGGTTACGTTCAAGTAGTAGTTGGCGGCAATCACCAGCCTCTCCCGCTCGCTGACGTGCTCCCGCAACTGGAACGCTTTGGTAAAGTATTCATTGCCTCGCCCAACCTGCGCTAAACCGTTGTAGTCACCGCCCACCGCGTTATAGCCCATGGCGAAATTGGGATCAAGCTGGATGGCACGTTGATAGTAGGGCAGGGATGCTGCGGGCCCTTTCTCGTCACTCGCCTTTACTCCAAGGCTGTAGTCCTTTAGCGCTTCGAGCGAAGACGTCGTGGCCTCTCGCAGCGGAGCGTCAAACTTCTGTATCGTTGCCAGAGATTCCCCTAACTCAGTGCGCAGCTTCGACGCCGCCTCGCCCAACGCGTCCAGCACTTTCTCCTTCGACGCCGCCGTCATCTGCTCTTGCGCCAGTGAATCCCCATTCTGGCAATTCACCGCCTTCAATCCCAACACATATTCGCTACCCAGACTGCCAATCGATCCAGCAATGTAAGCCTTGCTGCCCGCCCTCTGGCAAAGCTCGCGGGTAACTTCGGGCGTAAGCTTGGTACCGGCAGGACGAGTCATCCGTTGCAGAGTATTCGCGGCTTCGTCATCGGAGAGCACATTCAAGAAAGGTGATTGCCGCAGAGAAACGGTCAGCGCTGTCTTCAGCGTGTCGTCAAAGATTGCATCGCCCGTCTTGTTGTCGAAATCGGCGAGCACGATGGTGTCTTTTTCGGTCAGACGCTGGCTGTACTGACGTGACCGATAGTAAAGCCCACCCGCCACGAGCAATGTGATGATCAGAATGGCAACGGCAATCTTCCAGACCTTGCCTTGCCTTGCCGCTAAAGGTTCTGAAACAGTCACCAAGCCGGAGTTTGCCGCCGAACTGCGCCCGCTCTCAGTGTCCCGCTTCAGCCGTTGCAGGTCGGCTCGCATTTCCGCCGCGCCCTGGTAGCGCAGGTTACGGTCTTTCTCTAGTGCCTTGTTGATAATCCGTTCCAACTCTGCTGGCACATCGGGGTTCAGCCGCACCGCAGAGGTAGGAGCACCATCCAAAATGGCTTTAAAGATGACTGCGGAACTCTCTCCACGAAAGGGCAATTGCCCGGTCGCCATCTCATAGAGGACGACCCCAAACGAAAACAAATCCGTACGGGCGTCCAACTCTTTCGCTCGTGCCTGCTCCGGAGACATGTATGCCACGGTGCCCAGTGCACTGCCGGGACTGGTGAGATGGTGCTCCGATTCTACGGTCGGGGCGCTCATGGCAACGCTGTCCGGCTTGAGTGTGACCTTCGCCAGTCCGAAATCCAGAATCTTGGCGTGCCCGCGCTCAGTGACAAAAATATTAGCGGGCTTGATGTCGCGGTGAACGATTCCCTTGGAGTGAGCAGCGTCCAGCGCATCGGCTACTTCGATGGCAAGCGACAGAATCAGTTCGGCCTCCAGCGGGCGTCCTGCAATGCGGTGCTTCAGAGTCAGCCCGTCCAGAAACTCCATGGCGATGAAGGTTCGTCCCTCCTGGTCATCAATCTCGTGGATGGTGCAGATATTGGGGTGGTTCAGCGCGGACGCGGCTTGTGCCTCGCGTTGAAATCGGGCTAGAGCTTGCGCATCCTTTTCAATCTCGTCAGGCAGGAACTTCAAGGCGACGAAGCGGTGAAGCTTTACATCCTCGGCTTTGTACACTACACCCATCCCGCCACCGCCAAGCTTCTCGACGATGCGGTAGTGCGAGATGGGTTGGCCAATCACTGGCGCGAATCTTACGTCCGCAAGACGGGCAAGTCAATGAAAGGCGCGGAGTTGGCGGCATGTCAGTAGGATCACTCTTGAAACATCTCGATAGCACTCAGAACGCGCAATATCCATCACCCCTCCTGGCAGACCTCCACTGGCCAGATTGCGGCTGGGCAAGCTAGCATGTCTCCGTTCTTCTTCCTTCGTGAAGGGGAACCTCACGAGCGCCTCCGTGCGGGCTGCAATGGAGGAAACTCGTGGAACTATTTCGGAAGAGTGACTCTCGATTTTACTGGTATGACTTCAAGGTCCGTGGTAAGCGGTACCGAGGTTCTACCAAAGAAACCAACAAAGGGAGGGCTGGCAGAATTGGTGCTTTGCGGCTCGCCCAAGCGCTCGGAAGCACTGGTTTGTTGGACCGGAAGGCGCCGAGCCTGCTGGAGTGTTCGACTCAGTTTCTTGCCTGGGTCACAACGGCAGCTCTCGCGAGCAAGACAAAGAAGTACTACGCCAATGGTTGGCGTCTGCTGTCGAGCACGAAACTCGTCAGAATGCGCCTAGACCATATCACCAAGGATGATATCGGCGCACTCAGCTTCGTCTCGACGTCAAACGCAAACTGTGCCTTGCGAACGCTGCGCCGGATGCTGCATAAGGCGGAAGAGTGGAATCTTCTCATCAAGGTTCCGCAATTCAAGCTATTGCCGGAGCACGGCCGCAAATTAAAGTTAGATGATGATGCGGAACAGAAACTGCTGCTGAGTGCCCAATCATGCAACTGGAAACCTGCAATGTTCGAGCTGTTTCGGGATGTCATCATCCTTGCTCGAGATACAGGAATGCGAAATGGGAGAGAACTCTACCGCATTCGTACCGAAAATCTCGACTGGAGCAAGCGCGTCATAACAGATCGGAACCAACCTGGCCCTTAGCCGACTGACGGCCGATCAGCCACTTCGACAATAGGAATCGGTCATGGTCTTCGAATCCATTCCGCCGGTAAAGATCGATGGCGGGATTTCCCCGGTTTACTTCCAGATGCAACACCTTCGCGCCGAGCTCACGGGCGGTTTGGGCGGCGAAGTCCAGAGCCTGGGAGCCGATCCCCTTGCCCCGGAACTCGGGGCCGACAAATAGCTCGTCAATCCAGGCGTTCTTGCCGCCGTACTCCAGGCTGAAGTCGAAGGAAAGCACCAGATAGCCTACCGAAAGCAGGTCATCGCGAATCAAAAAGGCGCGCCCCGCCGACGGTGTCTCGACGAGCTCGCACAAGCTCTTGCGGACCTCTTCTTTCTCGAAAGGAACGGACCAGGGATCATCCTGCTGCAGCCCGTGCATCAGATCGAGCAGCATGTCGATATCGTTGATGGCAACGCTACGATAACTGATTCGGCCGCTCATCGCGCCCGTTAGTATAGCTGGGGTAGGGTCTTTAGCGCAGATGCCTCGATAGAATCGGCGAACCCCTCCTTATTTATATTTATATGTGCGGACAGCACGGCTAAAGTTTGGATGTCGGTTGGTAGCCATGAGCCTTTCCGGCAGAGGTACGGCAAATGGGAAGGAGCCAGATTTCCTTCGGCTGGCTGACGACCGAGGAACTTTCGGCTTTTTCGAGGTTCTGCTCAAGGCGTCGAACTATATAATGGCGACCCGGTGTGACGCCATCGTGCCGTTCCTGGTTCTGCTATTCTCGTGGTTTCTGGTGAGTCTCTCACCAGCTCAGATCAGAGCATCCGAACCCGCCCCCTCGCAAGCGGCAAAGATCCGCTCGACTTTCCCGCTCACCAAGTTCTACGACACCCCCCAGCCGCTCCCGAGGGGGAACCCGGGGGAGTTGATTCGGGCGGAGGAGTTCGCAGGCTACGATCTGCCGCCGGAGGTGCTAGCGGTTCGCATCCTCTATCATTCGCGTTCTGCCCGGGAGCAGGATGTGGCTGCGTCCGGCGTGGTCCTCTACCCCGACGCCAAACCACCGCAGGGAGGGTGGCCGGTGATCGCCTGGGCCCATGAACCAAGCGGAGTGGCGCGACGGTGTGCACCGTCGCTTACCAGAAACCTCGAGCACGGTCCATTTCTCTCCATGTACGCAAGACTTGGGTACGCGGTAGTGGCCACCGACTACACCGGATTAGGCACAAACTTCCGCCATGCCTTTCGCGACATCGGATCGAACGCTCGGGATGTCATCTACGCAATCCCGGCAGCACACAAAGCGGTTCCCGAGCTCGGTTCCGATTGGATTGCTATGGGATATGGCGACGGTGGGCTGGCCGTTATTGGAATGGCGGAGTCAGAGTCGATGGTCGATCGCCACTACCTCGGCGGCATCGTACTGGCAGGTCTTACGGGTCTCGAAACAGTAGATCGGACTGCCGAGGGCAACCTCTACCAGCCTCTGTTTGTCGCCTACGGAGTCAAGACAGTTTTTCCTGACTTTGAGGTGAAGGATATTTTGACCCCAAGCGGGTTGGCGCTTTATCAGAAACTGGACGAAGACTGCGCTGAACCCGCTTCCGAAGCGAAATCGACGCGCGAGATCGTGAGGCCGAACTGGCAAGACGAGCGTATTGTGGTGCAGTATTTTAGCCGCAACGCAATCGGACAGAAGCCAGCCCGCGGTCCATTCCTGGTAATCGCCAGCGAAGCCGATTCGCGAACGCCAGGGAGCGGCACGGAGCAGGTCGTTCGACGGATGTGCCAGCAAGGAGACCGGGTGCAATTGGAAACGTATGCGAATCCCGATCCCGGCAACGTCATCGGCGAGTCGGTGCGGGATCAGATGGCCTGGATCCAGGGAAGATTTGCCGGTCGGCCGGCACCCGGGAATTGTCCTGGCCAGCCTTGAGCGCCGGCAAACTCTACACCCTGCGGGTCCTGCCAGGAAACTCGTTCCCTCTTCAATCCGAGGGACTTATCAGTCTCGGGGCCGTCCCCACCCCCCTGGACCCTCCGATTCTTGAGGCACCAGAAAGGTAACTTTTGGCTGCCCCGAAATCGGCCTATCATCTCAGCAGCGATCATCTCTGGAGGTGCGTACAAATGGCGGCGAGTCAGGTCGTGCTTTATTTTGCCAAGCAGGAAGATGCTCTGCTGTTTACCCTGGCTGCCAGTTCGGCAATGTCAGCCGACGGAGCCGTGCCCGCGCACGAAGTCGGGATCAAAATGGCAGAGGGGATCTCGAAGGCCACTCGCATCACGACCGAGGGAGAATTAAGCGTTGCCCGATCGGAGAGAAGAAGGCACAGCAAGCCTTTCTCGAGCGCCTCGTAGCCGAAGCTCGGAGCCCCGTCTCCGGGGCAATCATTCTTCTTTTAGTCCGACCAGGGCCCCGGGACCCGGTCCCACCGATGTGCCTGCAACTTCTCAAGCAAATGAGGACCCAGGCCTCCGCAATCTCCGGCCCGAATATTTTCCCGAACGTGATCTGCCTTTCTCATACCCACAATGGTGGTGCTGACCACCGGATTCGAGAGGATGAAGCGCAGGGCCATTTCCGGCAGGCTCACGCCCGCCGGCGCGAGCGGCTTTAGCTTTTCCACCCGAGCCACGGTCTCAGGCAGGTTCTCCGGACCGAAATAGCGCGAACGCCAGTCCTCGGGCGGGAATCTTGTCTCCGCCGTCAGCCTCCCGCCGAGACTGCCCTCATCGAGCGGCACCCGGGCGATGATGCCGATATTCAGCTGGCGGCAAACCGGAAATAGGCGGTCCTCCGGTGCTTGGTCAAAGATGTTGTAGATTACCTGCACAACATCGACCAACCCCGTGCGGATGGCTTTGATGCCGTTGTCCGGTTCCCAGCGGTTCAGGCTCAAGCCAAAAGCCCGGATCAGCCCTGCCGACTTTAGCCTTTCGACCGTCTCATAGAATTCCGGCTCATTGGTCCAACTGTCGTCCCAGACGTGAAACTGCAGAAGATCGATGGCTTCGACACCGAGCGCCTTGCGAATTCTGGCGGTGTAGTCGAAAACGTGATGTTGCGGGAATACATCGCGGTAATGATCCTGGGGAGAGGCCGGCCACTTGTCATTCAGAGGAGGAATCTTCGAGGCGGCGTACAAATGCTGCTTCGGATTGCGCGACAGGATCTCGCCCAGAAGGCTGTCACTCTTGCCATTTCCGTAGGACCAGGCGGAATCGAAGAAATTGCAGCCGAGATCGACGGCAAGTTGCAAGGCTTCAAGCGACTGGCGATCGTCGGAATCGGTCCAGTCCCCCATCCCCCATAATCCGAGGGCGATTTCGCTGACATCAAAGCAGGTACGGCCAAGCTTGCGACGTTTCATGGGTTCTTCCTAGGTCTTGCGGGCTGATAGGCGGGACCGAAGCCCCGAACTTTCGGCTTACTATACCAGGCCCGGGGACGTCCTATCGGGGCTCCTTGGGCCGGGCGTCGGGCCCCGATAGCGATACCTGCGCTCGAGGTGAGCGGGGGGTTGAGGGGCTTTCCGGTTTGACAACTCCCGCCAGAGCTTCTTAACATAGGATTTCAACTGCAGTCCTATTCAAAGGATGGAATTGTTTCCTGTGCTGTCGAGTCTTGACTCCTGCAACAAATTCTTATGATTAGAGTTAAGGATCTTACCAAGAAGTATGCCCGCACCGTCGCCGTCGACCAGATTTCCTTCGAGGTCGAAAAGGGCCAGATTGTCGGATTCCTAGGGCCGAACGGAGCGGGTAAGACCACAACCATGCGCATCTTGACCTGCTTTCTGCCGCCCAGTTCCGGCAGTGCGACCGTGGCAGGATTCGATGTGCTCGATCAGCCCCTCGAAGTGAAGAAACGCATCGGATATCTTCCCGAGACCCCGCCGCTCTATCCCGAGATGGAGACCGCGGAATATCTGAGCTTTGTCGGCAAGCTCAAGGGACTGTCCGGTTCGGAACTGAGCCGGCGAGTCGACTTTGCCTGCGAGCGCTGTGCCGTTACCGATGTGAGGAAAAAGATTCTGGGAAAGCTTTCGAAGGGCTACCGGCAGCGCGTGGGGCTGGCGCAAGCGATCATCCACAACCCGGACGTATTGATCCTGGACGAGCCCACCGCCGGCCTCGATCCCAAACAGATCAACGAAACCCGTGACTTGATCAAGGGCCTGGCCGGTGATCACACCATCATTCTCAGCACTCACATCCTGCCCGAGGTGGAGCAGACTTGCCAGCAGGTCATCATCATTAATAAGGGCAAGCTGGTGGCTACGGATTCGGTCGAGAACCTGCAAGCTCGAGCCCGCGGGGCGGAGTCGGTTCTGGTAGAAGTGGCCGCGCGCGACGGCAGTCTGGATTTGGCGGCCGTGCAGAAGCGGCTGGAGCAGATTCGCGGTGTCAGCCGGGTGCAATTCAAGACCAGCCACGCCAACCGCGATGTCTTCGAAGTTGAGAGCAAGAAAGGATTTGTGCGCGGCGATCTGGCACGGAGCGTGGTCGAGGCCGGTTGGGATCTGAACGAGCTCCGACCCGCCGCCATGAGCCTGGAAGAGATCTTCTTGCAACTCACGGGCGGCGAAACGCCGGCCGGGACTCAGGAAGTCGTCGCCAAGGGAGCAGACTAATGCGCAACGTCTGGATCATTTGTCGCAAGGAGCTCGGCAGCTATTTCGTGTCGCCGATTGCCTACTTGCTCTTGACTATGTTCGCCGTAATCTTCGGCTTCTTCTTCTGGAATGCGCTGGGGTATTTCGTGCTGATGGGCATGGAGTCGCAGATGCGGGGGCAGATGTTCCCCATGAATCTGAATGAAGAAGTCGTACGCCCGCTGCTCTCGAATGTCAGCGTGATCGGCTTGTTTTTCATCCCCATGATCACCATGCGGCTGTTCGCCGAGGAGAAGCGTACCGGCACCATCGAGCTGCTGGCCACCTCGCCCATCCGGGACGTAGAAATCATTCTCGGCAAATGGCTGGCCGCACTGATTCTCTATGCCTGTCTGCTGTTGTTCACCGCCCTGAATTTTGCTTTCCTGTTTCGCTATGGACATCCCGACTGGAAACCGCTGGCCATCGGCTATCTTGGCTTGCTGCTCCAGGCCGGCGGGCTGCTGGCGATCGGGACCTTTATTTCGACCCTGACCAAGAACCAGATCATCGCCGGCGCGGCCACCTTCGGAGTATGTCTGATTCTGTGGGTTCTCGAGTGGGTGAGCGGATATGAAACCGCCACCTGGGCCAAGGTACTTTCCTATATGTCGGTGATCACGCATTTCGAGTCGTTTTCGAAAGGCGTTCTCAATACCAAGGACGCAATCTTTTATCTGACAGTGATCTTTGTGGGGCTGTTCCTCACCACCCGCTCCATGGAATCTCTGCGCTGGAGGTCGTAAGTGAATACAGGGCTGTTACGGGCCAGGCAGACCAAGTATGCCGCCTATGCCGCCATCTATATTGTGGCGGTGCTGACCGCCGTGGTCATCGCCAACGTGCTGGCCAATCGCTACGCCAAGTCCTATGACTCTACGGCCAACAAGCGCTACAGCCTGTCGGACCAGACCGCCAAGATCGTCAAGGGTTTGACCCAGCCGGCGACCATCACGTATTACGATCAGGGCACGCGCTTCCAGCACGCCCGCGACCTGCTGGATCAATACTCCAATCTTTCCTCCAAGATTCACGTTGAGTTCGTCGACCCCGACAAGAACCCGCAGAAAGCACGCGAAGCCGGTATCAAAAACTATGGAACCGCGATTGTCGAGATTGGCACGAACAAAGAAGAAGCCAAGAGCATGACGGAAGAGGGCATCACCGGCGCCATCATCCGCGACCTGAAGCACACGACCCGCACCATCTGCTTTGTCGCCGGCAGCGGCGAACACCAGATCGATGACTCGGACCGCAACGGCTTCTCCCATTTCAAGGATCTGCTGGGGAAGGATAACTACCAGGCGAAATCCGCTGATTTGCTGGGGAAGGCCGACGTGCCGTCCGATTGCACCGTGCTGGTCGTGGGCGGACCGACCCGGAATTACCAGCAGCCGGAAGTGGATGCCATTAAGAAATATGTGGAAGGCGGAGGCCGCGCGCTCTTCATGCTGGACGCACCCCTGAAGCTCGGCCGATCCGAGATCGCCGACAACGACGCCCTGACCAATCTGCTTCAGAGCTGGGGAGTTACGGTCAACAAAGATCTGATTCTCGATCTGAATCCCATCGGACAACTTCTAGGGGTGGGGCCGCAAGTGGCGTTGGTAAGGAGCTATGACTCCCACGCCATCGTGAACGAGTTGAAAGGTACGGCCACGGGTTTCCCGCTTTCCCGTTCGCTTGAGGTCAAAAACGCCGACAAGACCTCGGTGACGAAGCTATTTGGTTCCTCCGACACCAGCTTGGCGACCAGCGATCTCAACTCGCCGAAAGTGGACCCCAATGACCCCAAGAATCGCAAGGGTCCTCTGACCATGGCAGCGGCCGGCACTTATTCGACGGGCAAGCAGGAGTCGCAGGGCCGCTTCGTGGTCGTGGGAAGTTCGTCCTGGGCGGCGAATTCCTTCATCAACTTCAACGGAAACAGCGATCTCGCTCTGAACAGTGTCGACTGGCTGGCCTCGGATGAAGACCTGATCTCCATCCGTCCCAAAGAACCCGATGACCGCCGCATCACCATGACCCGCTCCCAGCTCACCTTGGTACGCAGCACCAGTCAGTTTTTGCTGCCCCTGGTGGTCATTGTTGCCGGCGTTTCAGTCTGGTGGAAGAGGAGATAAGCTGGATTTCCTGACCTCGTCGGGCGGCTTCAGGCCTTCTCCCCGGGCGAGCTGGTTGGTGCCTTAATGAAATTACGCGGCTTAGTCATTACCTTGTTTGTTCTGGGCGGCCTGACCGGTGCGCTTTACTGGTCCGACCGTCACCCCAAGTCGGCGGAGACGGCCGAAGCTTCCGTGCCTGCCTCACCGAAGATTTTGTCTTTGAAACAGGACGATATCTCGAAAATCGAGCTTAAGAAGAGCGGCGCTGCCCCGATCGTGCTGAGCAAGAGTAACGGCAATTGGCGTATCGACCAACCGCAATCGCTCGGCACCGATCAGAGCAGCGTTTCGAGCATACTGACCACCCTGTCCTCGCTCAATTCCGAGAGGCTGGTCGAAGACAAGGCTGCCAACTTGAATCAATACGGCCTGGGTGAGGCTGCCTTCGAAGCCCTGATCACGGAGAAGGACAACAAGACTCACAGCCTGGTGCTGGGCGATACGACTCCGACCGGGAGCGCGGTTTACGCCCGCCTCGAAGGGGATCCCCGGGTGTTTACCGTCGCCACCTACGAGAAAAATAACATCGAGAAGGAGTTGAACGATCTCCGGGACAAGCGGCTGATCACCGCCAATTCGGACAAGATCAGCAAACTCGAACTTCTGGCCAAGAAGCAGGACATCGAGTTTGGCCGCAACAAGGACGAATGGCAGATCGTGAAACCCAGGCCCTTGCGCGCCGACGGCACCCAGGTAGAAGATCTCCTCCGCAATATGACCGACGCGAAGATGGAACTAAACAGCTCGAATGATCCGAAGAAGATCGCCGAGGCCTTTCGCGCAGGCACGCCGGTGGCTACAGCCAAAGTAACCGATGAGTCTGGAACTCAGCAGCTAGAGGTGCGAAAAAGCAAGGACGACTATTACGCCAAAGCGAGCATTGTCGATGGAATCTACAAGGTGACCAGTAGTGTCGGTCAAGGCTTGGACAAAGGGCTGGATGATTTTCGCAACAAGAAGCTGTTCGATTTCGGCTACAGCGAACCGAACAAGATCGAAATACACGACGGAGCGAAGAGCTATTTCCTGACCCACGGGGGCGAGGACTGGTGGAACGGAACCAGCCAGAAGCTGGACTCGGCGAGCGCCCAAGCGTTGATCGACAAGATTCGTGACCTATCCTCGAGCAAGTTCCTCGAGTCAGGCTTTACCCAACCTACCCTCGAGCTAACCGTAACCTCCAAGGACAGCAAACTCACGGAAAAGGTCTTAATTTCGAAAAGCGGTGACAACTTCGTGGCCAAGCGCGAGGGTGAACCCTCGCTTTATCAGATCAATTCGCAGGCCGTCTCCGACCTCGAGAAAGCGGCGCAGGATCTAAAGCTGGCCGCTGCTCCCCCGGCCAACCCTCCCAAATCGAGCAAATAGGGGATCGAACCGCCAACCGCTCCCCGAATGCATCCTCCAGAATGGTACTATCTACGGCGAATCGTTTGGGACATTGGAACTGAGTCACATTCAAAATGAAGCCCTCCCGCCGAGTGGCATCTCCGCGTGTTGTCGCGATCGAAGACTTGCGACCGCTGGCTAAGCGCCGGGTGCCGAAGGCGGTCTTTGACTACCTGGACGGAGGTGCGGAAGGCGAAGTCACGCTGCGCGAGAACTGCCGCGCCTTCCAAGACGTCTCGTTCCGCCCTCGCCACGCCGTCACCTTCCCCGCCTGCGACCTTGGTACCCGGGTCTTGGGTCTTGACTTGTCTCTTCCCTTCTTGCTGGCTCCGGTAGGTTACAGCCGTCTCATGCATCCCGAAGGAGAGATCGCTGCCGCACGGGCCGCTGGACGGGCAGGCACGGGATACATTTTGTCGACCATTTCCGGACATCGGCTGGAAGATGTGAAGGCTGGGTCGCCCGGGCCGGTGTTCTACCAGCTTTACTTGATGGGTGGGCGCGCCGCCGCCGAAGACGTCATTCAGAGGGCAAAGACAGCCGGGTTTTCGGCCTTGGTGGTCACCATCGACACGCCGGTAGCAGGAATGCGCGAACGCGACTATCGCAACGGCGTCAAGGAGCTCATCAGCGGCAGCCTGGCGGAGAAATTGCATTTCCTGCCCCAGGTGTTGGCGCGTCCGGAGTGGCTGATCAACTTCTTGCGCGATGGGGGCCTCGGTCCTTTGCCGAACGTGGTGATTCCCGGGCAAGGGCCGATGCCGCTCGTCGATATCAATGCCGCTCTGGCCAGCGCCGTCGTAACTTGGGCGGATTTGCGCTGGATCCGGGAACTCTGGCGCGGTCCCCTGGTGGTGAAGGGTGTGCTAACCGGGGATGACGCGCGGCGAGCCGTGGACGAGGGGGCGGCGGCGATTTCCGTGTCGAACCACGGTGGCAGGCAGCTCGACTGCGTTTCCGCTCCCATCCGAGCTTTGCCCGAGGTGGTTGCGGCCGTGAAGGGCCAAGTCGAGGTGTGGATGGATGGAGGCATTCGCCGTGGCACGGATATCGTGAAAGCCATGTGTCTCGGTGCCCGCGCGGTTCTGTGCGGGCGGGCGTACGCCTACGGTCTGGCGGCCGCCGGCGAGGCCGGGGTGACCCGGGCCATCGAGATTCTGCGAGTCGATCTGGAGCGAACGCTGCGTTTGCTAGGATGTCCGGGCATGACCAAGTTGGATCGCTCGTATGTCAATGTTCCACCTGGTTGGCAGGTGGGATGAGTTCTGCGGGATTGCTCCTCGAGGAGTGGCGAAAAGGATCATGACCGAAGCGATTCGGAGCAGACAATTCCCGGGGTCCAGGGTGGCCAAATCACTGGGGGAGAACCGCGATGCATTGGACTCAAGCTTATGATCCTTTCAGCCACTGGTGGTTGTCTACGCTGGTTGCCGCGTTTCCCATTATTGTTCTGTTCGGCCTTCTTGCCGGACTGAGGGTAAAGCCCCACTGGTGCGCTGCCGCCGGCGCCTTGACTGCCATCACGGTGGCGATCGTGGTTTTCGGGATGCCGCCAATTCTGGCGGCGACCAGTTTTCTCTACGGTGTCGCCTTCGGGTTGCTGAAAATAGCCTGGATTGTCCTGGCCGCTGTTTACCTCTATGACATCACGGTTGAGACCGGACAATTTGAAATCATGAAGGAATCGGTGGCCGCCGTGACCGCCGATCGTCGACTGCAGGTTCTGCTGGTGGCATTTTGCTTTGGCGCATTCATTGAGGGAGCCGCCGGCTTCGGAG
>Ga0187780_10001996_pt1 | contig 15374 bp, 10 predicted proteins | sample 1015_Q2_SP10_20__FD_132429 | JGI IMG/M metagenome (GOLD analysis project Ga0187780, IMG submission 132429) | Tropical peat soil microbial communities from peatlands in Department of Meta, Colombia - 1015_Q2_SP10_20_MG | ecosystem: Environmental > Terrestrial > Soil > Wetlands > Peat | place... | reverse complement strand
TGCACGTGCTGCCCGCGCCGTACCGGGACCAGGGCCTGGCCGATCCGGCCCAGCGGGCGATGTCGGTGCTGGTCGGCCTGATCGACGTGAAGAGCCGCGGCCGGATCAGGCTGCGCAGCGCCGACCCCAGGCACCGGCCGGCCATCGATCCCGGTTACCTGTCCGACGGCGGCGGGGACGCCCGGGCGCTCGTCGCGGGGCTGAAGCTGGCCAGGGAGTTCGTGACGGCCAGGTCGATGGCAGCGATCTGCAAGAGCGAGCTCGCGCCCGGCGCGCATATCCGCTCCGACGCGGAACTCCTTGACTACGTGCGGGCCAGCGTGGCGACCCTCTACCATCCGGTCGGCACCTGCGCGATGGGCGGCGGGTCGAGGTGGAACAGCGTGGTTGACCCCGAGCTCCGGGTCCGCGGGGTAAGAAGCCTGCGCGTCGTCGACGCCTCGGTGATGCCGACCGTGCCCCGCGGGAACACCAACGCCGCCACGATCGCAATCGCGGAGCGCGCCGCCGACCTCATCGCCGGCCGGGCCCCGCTGGCCCCGATCGACCCGGCCGACGCCGTCGATGCCATGGCGATCGCCGGAACCTCAACGCAAACGCAAGGCCCGGACATAATGGACACCCCTAGCGCCCGGCGGGCCCAGCGAATCCTGCCGCCCGACCCCCAGCGAGCCCGGCCCCCGGGCGCCTGACCGCGCCCGGAACCCCCGGCGCGCCCGGCCGCACGCGCCTAGCGCGCCTGCCGCGGCCCCCTACCCCGGTACAGCCGGCCGTGCAGCAAGGTGACGAGCGTGACGGTGCGACGCATGTCGCGGTCGGTCCGCCCGAACGACAGCCAGTTCAACAGCGGCCGCATCCGCTGCCGCGTGATGGCCTTGGGCCGGGTGAACTCGCGCAGGCCGTCCGCGCCGTGGATCCGCCCGAACCCCGATTCCCCCACCCCGCCGAACGGCAGCGCGGGCACCAGGGCGAAGCTGGCCACCGAGTTGACCGAGGTCATCCCGCTGCGCAACGAGCGGGCAGCGCTCATCGCGGCCGAACGGTCCTTGGTGAACACCGCCGATCCCAGCCCGTACCGGCCCGCGTTGGCGTACGAGACCGCCTCCGCCAGGCTGGCCACCGGTGTCACGATCACCGTCGGCCCGAACGTCTCGTCTGTCACCGCCGCGCTGTTCTCCGGCACGTCCGCGAGGACGATCGGCCGCACGTACGGGGGCGCCACGGCGTCCGCGCCGCCCACCACCGGGCGCCCGCCCCGGGCCAGCGCGTCGGCCACGTGCTTCTCCACGGTCTCCGCCTGCTCGGGCCTGGTCATCGGCCCGTAGGCCGCCTCGGAATCGAACCCGGGCCGCAGCCCGGACACCCGCTGGGTCAGCCGCTCGAGGAAGGTATGGTACACGGCGTCGGCCACGTACACCCGCTCGATTCCGGCGCAGGTCTGCCCGGCGTTGGACATCGCTCCCCAGGCGGCGGCGTCGGCGGCCGCGTCGAGGTCGGCGTCCGCGCCGACCAGCAAGGCGTCCTTGCCGCCGCACTCGGCCAGCACCGGGGTCAGGGTGTCCGAGGCGGCGGCCATCACCTTCCGCGCGGTGGTCGCGGACCCGGTGAAGGCGATCTTGCTGACGCCGCTGCGAGCCAGCGCCTCCCCGGTGGTCCCGCCCCCGGTGACCAGCTGGAGCACCGGCGCCGGGTTCCCGAACACCCGCAGCGCCTCGCCGAACGACTGCACCAGCCAGGCCCCGGTCGCCGGGGTCAGCTCCGACGGCTTGAACACGACCGCGTTCCCCGCCGCCAGCGCGTACGCGATCGAGCCCACCGGGGTGAACACCGGGTAGTTCCACGGCCCGATCACGCCGATCACGCCCAGCGGCTGGTACTCCAGCGTGGAGGCCTGGTTGATGGCCGCCAGCCCGCTGCGCACCCGGCGCGGCCGCAGCACCCGGCGCGCGTGCCGGGCGGCCCAGTCGATGTGGACGACGGCCAGGACGATCTCGAGCGTCGCGTCGTCGAGCGGCTTGCCGGTCTCTTCGTGCATCAGCTGGGCGAGCCGGCCCATGTACCTGACCAGGTACGACTTCCATGCCAGCAGCCGGATCCGCCGGCCGGACCAGCCGAGCCCGGCCCACCACACCGCGGCCTCGCGGGCGCCCGCCACCGCCGCGTCGACTTCCCGGCGCCCATGCACCGGGAAGGTGCCCAGCACCTCGCCGGTCGCGGGATTGACTGTTTCAAGCATCGGTGACCAGTAAAGCACCGCATCCTGCCGGGGGGTGCCAGGGGGTCGCCCGCCCGCGGCCGGCTCTGCGCGAAGCTACGCTGGGCCCAGACCGACCCGAGGGGAACCCGCTTGCCGCCACGCCCGTACGTGCTCCTGTCCTGCGCCACGTCCGCGGACGGTTACCTGGACGACGCCGGCCCGCGCCGGCTGATCCTGTCCGGCCCGGCCGATCTGGATCGCGTGGATGAGGTCCGGGCCGGCTGCGACGCCATCCTGGTCGGCGCGGGCACGGTCCGGAAGGACGATCCCCGGCTGCTGATCCGCGACCCCCGCCGCCGCGCCCGGCGCGCTGCCCGCGGCCTGCCCGAGGACCCCGCCCGGGTCACCCTGACCGCCACCGGCGACCTGGATCCCCGGGCCTGCTTCTTCGCTCCGGGCGCGGACCGCCTGGTCTACTGCGCCACCCGCGCGATCCGCCTGTCCCGGGCGCGGCTAGGGAACACCACCGCCGTACTCATTGACGCTGGTGACCCCCTGTCCCTGGATTTCGTTCTGTCAGATTTGGCCGAACGCGCAGTGGTGCGTCTGCTCATCGAGGGTGGCGCCCGCGTCCTGGGCGATTTCCTGGCCCGCGGGCTGTCCGATGAGCTTCACCTGGCCATCGCCCCGTTCTTCGTGGCCGATGCCCGGGCGCCACGGCTCAACCTCGGGCCCCTCGCCCTCATCCCGGCCGCCCCCGTCACCCCGGCCGCCCCCGTCACACCGGCTGCCCCCGTCACACCGGCCGCCCCCGTCACCCCGGCCGACCCGGTCACCCCGGCCGACCCGGTCAGCATGGCCGACCCCATTACCCCCGCCGGACCGGTACCCGCTCCCAGCCCCATGATCCCCGTAAACCCCCATGGACCCCATAGCCCCATGACTCTCGCCGGGATTCAGCGGCTTGATGATGTGGTCCTGCTTAGGTACCTGCTCGGCCCCGGCGGGCCGGATCACCGGTTCCTGCGCTGGGCGATCGAGCTGTCCCGGCTGTGCCCTCCGTCGGAGTCCGCCTTCTCGGTCGGCGCCGTCATCGTGGCCGAGGACGGCCAGGTGCTGGCCACCGGGTTCTCCCGTGAGCAGGAGGAGCACGACCACGCCGAGGAGGTGGCGCTGCGCAAGCTCGGCTGGACGGACCCGCGGCTGCGGCGCGCTACCATCTACAGCTCCCTGGCTCCCTGCGGCGCCCGCGCGTCGCGCCCGGTGACGTGCGTGCAGCACGTCCTCGCCGCCGGAATCCCGCGGGTCGTCTTCGCCTGGCGCGAGCCCCGCCTGTTCACCGACGGCCAGGGCGACGAGCAGCTCCGGGCCGCGGGCGTGGCCATCGCCGAGGTCCCCGAGCTGGCCGCCCGGGCCCAGTCGGTTAACGTTCACCTGATAGACGCCTCCTGGTCCTAGTCCGGCCCGCGGCGGCCGGGCCGTTGCGGGTACCTGTGACACTGAGGGGAGAATCCAGCTGCGCCAAGGAGCCCGATGACCACGACCCAGTCCCAGCAGTCAGATGTGCAGACGTTCCACGGTCACGACCCGGACACGGTTATGGCCTCGGCGCTCAGCGTCTCCACGCCGACCAAATGCCAGGCCCGTACCCGGCTCTACCGAAACGGCACCCTGGAATTGGAAGGATTCCCCGTCCCTGACATTAGCGAGCACCTGCATGACAAGGACGCGGTCGTCTGGCTGGATTTGCGCGATCCTGACCGCGAGGATCTCACGGTGCTAATCGATGAGTTCGGCCTGCACCCGCTCGCGGTCGAAGACGCCATAGATGAGCACGAGCGCCCGAAACTGGACCGTTACCGCAATTATCTGTTTCTCGCCGCATATGGCGTTCACCTGGACATCGTGACCGGCGAGCTGGCCATCAGCGAGCTCGCGGCCTTCATCACCAGCCAGGCGCTGATCACGGTCCGCAAAGACGACGGACTCGACATCGGCGCCGTGGTCGAGCACTGGGACTCCAGCCGGGACCTGGCTGCCTACGGCGTCGGCTACCTGGTGTACGGCCTGATTGATTACCTCGTCGACGGCTATTTCGCTGCCGTCCAGTCCCTCGACGACTACGTCGAGGTCCTGGAGGACCAGCTGTTCGACGATGTCCCCCAGGACCGGGCCGTGCAGCGGCGCACGTTCGAGCTCCGCAAGAGCCTGGTGTTGCTGCGCCGGGTGGTCCTGCCCATGCGCGAGGTCGTGAACACCCTGATGCGGCGTGACCTGCATATCGTGGCCGAGGAGATGCACCCGTATTACCAAGATCTCTACGACCATGTGCTGCGGGTCACCGAATGGTCCGACAGCCTGCGGGATCTGGCTAACAGCATCCTGGAGACCGATCTGACTATCCAGGGCAACCGGATGAACATAATCACGAAGAAGGTCACCGGCTGGGCCGCCATCGTCGCAGTTCCTACCTTTATCACCGGCTTCTACGGGATGAATGTGCCCTATCCGGGATTCTCGAAACAGCAGGGTTTCGCGGTTTCGGTCGCCATCATGGCGGTCAGCGCTGTCCTGCTTTATATCCTGTTCAGGAAGAAAGACTGGATATAAAAGATAAGAAAGTCGCCTACGGCCGGCCCGTCATGTCCTCGCTGCACGCCGGCTACAGCATCGCGGGCCTGGTCGGGGCGGGGATCGGCGGGATCTTCGCGTGGCTGGCCATGGGGCCGCTGCCGACGTTCGCCGCGGTCGCCCTGCCCCTCGCCGCGGCGGGCCTTCGCTCCGCAGCCGCAGCTCAACGGCCGTTTGACGGAATGGATCCCGTCCACATATGGTTAGCAAGAGTAATGACTTTGGCTAACAAAAATCACGGTACCCTGGACCAGGTCGGCCCCGGTCCCGGAGAAGCTCAGCCCATCCTGGAGGCGGGGCGCAAGCGCGGCACCTTCGTATCGCTGCACACCCGCAACTACCGGCTGTTCGCGACCGGCCAGGTCATCTCCAACACCGGAACCTGGATGCAGCGGGTTGCGCAGGACTGGCTCGTCCTGGATCTCACGCACAACAGCGGCGTCGCACTCGGCATCACCACCGGGCTTCAGTTCCTGCCCACGGTGTTCAGCATGTGGGGCGGGGTGGTCGCGGATCGCTACCCGAAGCGTTACATCCTCATGGCGACCCAGGCCCTGATGGGCGGGCTGGCCCTGATCCTGAGCGTACTCGCGCTGACCGGCTGGGTGGAGATCTGGCAGGTATACGCGCTGGCGTTCGGGCTGGGCGCGGTCACCGTGGTAGACAATCCCACCCGGCAGGCCTTTGCGTCCGAGATGGTCGGCCGCGACGGGGTGCCCAACGCCATCGCCCTCAACAGCGCGATCTTCAACCTGGCCAGGATCGCCGGACCCGCAGTCGCCGGCCTGGTGATCAGCGCCGTGGGGACTCCGGCCGCATTCCTGCTGAACGCCGCCTCCTACGGGGCGGTGCTGATCAGCCTCAAGCTGATGAACCCCGGCGCGCTGCATGAAGCGGAGCGCCCGCAACGGGTCAAGGGGCAGCTCCGCGAGGCGCTGACCTACGTGCGGGCCAGGCCCACCCTGTGGATGCCGCTCGTGCTGCTGTTCTTCGTGGCCACGTTCGGCATGAACTTCCAGGTGACCACCGCGCTGATGTCGCGCGAGGTGTTCCACACCAGTGCGGGCGCCTTCGGGCTCGCGTCAACCGCCTTCGCGGCCGGCGCGCTGGGCGGCGCGCTGCTGGCCGCCCGCCGGGGACGGCCCAGCCTCCGGCTGCTGCTGGTCACCTCCCTGGTGTTCAGCGCGCTGGAGATCTGCACCGGGATGATGCCCTATTTCTGGTCCTTCCTCGTGGCTCTGGTGCCAACCGGCCTGGCCCTGCTCAGCTTCACCACCGCGGCCAACTCTTCGACTCAGCTGGGCACGGTGGCATCCATGCGCGGCCGGGTCATGGGCCTGTACATGCTCGTCTTCCTGGGCGGCGCCCCGCTCGGCTCGCCGCTGGCGGGCTGGGCTGCCGCGGAGTTCGGGCCCCGGGTGAGCATCATCGCGGGCGGCCTGATCTCGCTAGCCGCGACCGTGGCCGTCGCGGCTCTGCTGGCTCGCCGCCGGGGCGTAGGCGTACGGTCCCTGCTGCATCCCGCGGCCTTGGCCCGCTCCGCCGCCTGACGGCTGCGCGCTGCGGGTCAGAACAGGCGGAGCGAGTCGTCTTCCAGGCCGCGCATGCGGTCGTAGTCCAGGGTGACGCAGCGGATCCCCCGGTCGGAGGCCAGCACGCGGGCCTGCGGCCTGATCTCCTGGGCGGCGAACACACCGCGCACCGGCGCCAGTAGCGGGTCCCGGTTCAGCAGCTCCAGGTACCTGGTGAGCTGCTCCACGCCGTCGATCTCGCCGCGGCGCTTGATCTCGACCGCGACGCTCTCGCCCGCCCCGTCCCGGCACATCAGGTCGACCGGGCCGATCGGGGTGGGATACTCGCGGCGGACCAGCCGCCAGCCGTCGCCGAGCAGGTCGAGCTGGATGGCCAGCAGTTCCTGCAGGTGCGCCTCGACCCCGTCCTTGACCAGGCCCGGATCGGTGCCGAGGTCGACGGAGACGTCGCTGATCACGTCGGTGATGGTGATCGCCAGCGTCTCGCCGGCCTTGTTCGTGACCGACCACCGGCCCGGCTCCTCGGTCAGCCTGCACGGCGGCGACATCCAGTTCAGCGGCTTGTACGAGCCACCGTCGGAGTGCACGAGCACGGACCCGTCGGCCTTGACGATGAGCAGGCGCAGCGCGGAAGGCAGGTGAGCGGTGAGCCGGCCGACGTAATCGACGCTGCACCGGGCGATGACGAGCCGCACGTCCGGTAACTCTACCGCTCGCAGTGTCTTCTTCGTTATGGAGATTATTCAGAGTCCCTCGACGGCCCGGCCACCGCCTGCAGCGGTATTGGTGCGGTGCTCACGTTATCCAGGTTCCCGCGATGGTCCTAGCCGTAGCCTCGTACCGGCCGCTCGTACGGGCCCGGAAGGCCCGTACTCGTGACCGGTCCTGGATAACGCTCCCAGGCGCTCGCACGGGGCTGTAGGCCCATGCTCACTAGTCGCTTCTGAGTAATCCTCATAAGGTGGACAGGCGTGAGCCCGCGCAGGACCCGCCGCGAGCGCTCCGGTCCTGCGGCGCCTGTGCCCGGGCCCGAGCGCGTCGAGTCCTGGCCTGACGGCGACTGGGTGGTACGGCAGGTACCCGGCTCGGGCACCACGAAGGCCTACCGGTGCCCGGGTTGCGACCAGGAGATCGTGCCCGGTACGCCGCACGTGGTCGCGTGGCCCGCCGACGGGATCAACGTCGGCGTCGAGGAGCGCAGGCACTGGCACAGACCGTGCTGGCAGCACCGGCTGCGCCGCGGGCCGCGGGGGGTGCCGGGGAGGTCGCCGCCCCGTGGCTAGCACTGCGGGGGGGTGCCAGGGGGGTGTCACCCCGTGGCTAGCATCGCGGGAGGTCCCAGGGGTCGCCCCCGTGGCTAGCACAGTGCGAGTGAGGAGGACGGCCGCGTGAGCGAGATCAGGCCCGGCACGGTGCTGCCGGCCAAGCGCACCCCGATCACCTTGCACACCTCCGACGGGCTGCGGCTGGTGGGTGAGCTGGCGCTGCCCGCGGACCGCGATCCGGTCGCCACGCTGATCTGCCTGCATCCGCTGCCCACCCACGGCGGCATGATGGACAGCCACCTGTTCAAGAAGGCGGCGTTCCGCCTGCCCGCCCTGGCGCAGCTGGCGGTGCTGCGGATCAACACCCGCGGCACGTCATCGGAGCAGGGCACGAGCGAGGGCGAGTTCGGCTCCGGCGAGGCCGAGCGGTACGACGTGGCCGCTGCCATCTCCTACGCGGCCGACGCCGGCCTGCCCGGCCGCTGGCTGCTCGGCTGGTCGTTCGGCACCGAGCTGGCCCTGAAGTGGGGCCTCGACCAGGAGGACGGCGGCCGCGGGATCGAGGGCGCGATCTTGCTGTCGCCGCCGCTGCACCGGGCCGACGACGCGGATCTGGACCGGTGGGCGGCCTCGGGCAAGCCGCTAACGGTCCTGGTCCCCGCCCTCGACGATTACCTGCGCCCCGACGAGGCCCGGCAGCGCTTCGCGCGAGTGCCCGCGGCCGAGGTCGTCGCGGTCGACGGCGCCAAGCACCTGTGGGTCGGGGAACCCTACGTGCGCATCGCGCTGAGCGAGATCGTGCGGCGGGTCAACCCGGCCGTGCTGGTGCCGCCTACGATGTCGCTACCGACACATTGGGAGGAATCGTGACCGTGTTTGACCTGACCGGGAAGAAGGCGTTCGTCACCGGGGCGTCCCGCGGGATCGGCCGGGTCATCTCGGTCGCGCTCGCCGCCGCCGGCGCCGACGTGGCGATCGCGGCGCGCAGCCAGGAAGGACTGGCCGAGACCGCGCGCGAGGTCACCGCCCTCGGCCGCAAGGCCTTCGTGTTCCCGCTCGACGTGACGCGGCAGGAGGACGTCGCCGCCACGGTGACCGAGGCGATCAGGCTGCTCGGGCAGCTGGATATCGTGGTCAACAACGCCGGCGGCTCGAACTTCATGGTGCCCTTCCTGGACATGCGCATATCCGGCTGGGAAAAGGTCATGCGGCTCAACCTGGACGCGACCATCTACGTCTGCCAGGCGGCGGGCCCGCACCTGCGCGAGCGCGGCCGCGGCTCGGTGATCAACGTCGCCTCCGTGGCGGGCCTGTCCGCGGCGCCGGGACTCGTCCCGTACGGTGCCGCCAAGGCCGGGGTCATCTCGGTCACCAAGACGCTCGCGGTCGAATGGGCGCCGTCGGGGATCCGGGTGAACGCGCTGTGCCCGGGCTGGACCGCCACCGACCTGAACCGGAATCTGTGGGGCGGACCCGATGGCGGCCAGGCGGTGGTGGCCAGCGTGCCGATGGGCCGCTGGGCCCGGCCCGAGGAGATGGCGGGTCCCGCCGTGTTCCTGGCCAGCGACGCCTCGTCCTACATGACCGGCCAGGTCCTGATCGTGGACGGCGGCCAGCTGGCCTCCGGCTGAACCCGCTGGACCCGGGCCGCCTCAGCCCGCGCGCAGCAGGGCCTGGGTCCGCGCGGTGTCTTCGGTGCCGCGGTAGAGGCAGATCTTGCCGTCGCGGAAGCGCCACCAGTGGTGGATGTCCATCGCCGTGGACTTGCCGGTCGCCGGAGCGATCGCGGCCCAGTGCGTGACCACCATGACGTCGGTCTCGTTCGACGCGAACGACAGCGGCGTGAACTCGGTGAACTGCAGTGTGTCACCCAGCGCCTTGAAGAAGCCCGGCACTTCGGCCTTGCCCCGGTGGATGCCGTGCCAGGGCGCGATGTCGCTGTCCGGGCAGGACGCCCAGTCCACGTCGTCGGTGAGCTGGTCCAGGATGAAATCGATATCGCCCCGGCCGAATGCCTCGTAGATGCTCTGCACCGTCTCGATCTTGGGGTCGGTCAAGTCACGCCTCCTGAGCGGTCGCCGTTTGGCTGATGCTCGCAGTCCGAGCGCAAGCCCGCATCACGGAAACTATGTACTTATCCGGCCAGGCCGTGGCGATGAGCCCAGTCCGTCGCCGCGGCCCGGTTCCGGACACCGATCTTGATGAAGATGTTGGCGACGTGCCGCTCGACGGTGTGCACGCTGACGCCGAGGGCCGCCGCGATCTCGGAGTTCTCCCGGCCCGCCGCGAGCAGCCGCGCGACCTCCGACTCCCGCTGGCTGAGCGGGGCCGCTGGCATGTTCCGGCTGAGACCGGTCAGCGGATCGCCCATCCCCCCGGCCCCCCACCGGCGGTGCAGCCGCTGCGCGGTAGCGGCGGACCGGGCCGCGTCGCCGTGCCGGGCGAGCAGCCACTGCAGGCGCGCGATGTACCAGGCGGCCGCTCCCCAGCCCACCGGGACGCCCTGGATCAGGTTCCGGGACTCATGCGGTGCCAGCTCGTCCAGGATCAGCGCCGCCGCGCCGACCGCGCGGCAGGTCACCGCCGCCTCGGCCAGGATGGCCAGGCTCGCCAGATAGAGCGAGTCTCGCGGCAGCGCCGCGAACCCGTCCGCCGTGAGCGCTTCGATTTCGCTGCGGGCCGCGGGGCGGCGGCCGGCCGCGGCGTCCGCCAGCGCCCGAGTGCAGCGCAGCGTAACCAGCCCGGGGAAGCGGACCAGCGCGCTGCTGATGTCATCCTCGAGTTCGGCTAGCCGTCCCGCAGCCCAGTAGATCCGGCTCAGCTGCCCGATCCGGTACGCCTCCGCGGCCGGCAGGCCGAGCCGCCGCCCGAGCCACGCGGCCTCGTGGGCCAGCCCTTCGGCCTCGGCGTCCCGCCCGGCGAAGCCGGCCAGCAGGCCTCGGTAGATCATCACCCACCAGCGCTGCAGCGGGTTGCGGTGCGCTTCGGCGATCGCGGCCATCTGCTCGACGTCAGCGGTCACCAGGGCGATCGCGCCGAGCTGAAAGCGGTCGGGGACCAGCCACTGATGCGCGCGGAACAACAGGTCCTGGTCGTCGCGGCGGGTGGCGATGTCGAGCACCGCGAGCCCAGCCGCCAGCCGCTCGTCCAGGAAGCCGGGGCCGCGCAGCGTGAACTGCCGGGCGATCAGCGCCGCGCCCAGCGCCTCGGTGTCGCCTGCCTGCTCAGCCAGCGTCACGGCCTCCGAGCTGGTGCGGCGGCTCTCGTCCTGCCCGCCTGGCTGCCAGTAGGTGGCGATGGCCCGCCGGGCCACCAGGCGGGCCCGCAGCGCGGGAGGGACGCCGGGGTGGCGGAGGGCGCGGTCGAGCAGGGCGACCAGCCGGTGGTCAGCCGCCACCTCGGCCACCGTGTCCCCGGCCGCCAGCGCGCCGACGGCAAGACCGACCCCGTCGCCGGTCCGGGCGGCCTGTTCCGCGGCCGCCTCGAAGTGCGTCCGGGCCTGATCGACCTGCCCGGCGAGCAGCAGGCTGCGGGCGAGCCGCATTTCCAGGTCCGTATCCAGGCGGCCTCGCCGCTGGGTCAGCGTGATCGCCGTCCGCCACCATGTCGCCGCGTCCTCCCAAGCCAGCAGCCGGTCCGCGGCCTCGGCGGCCGCTCGTGCGGCCGCCGAGGCTGTTTCGTCACTGACCCCGGGCCGGGCCTGCACGGCATGGTGCGCCAAGTCGGAAACCTGTCCCCAGCCGGTGTCCCGCAGCGCGGTAAAGGCCCGTGCGTGCAGCTCAGCGCGCCGCGATGGCGCCAGCTGTTCCTCAACCGCGTCCCGTATCAGCGCGTGGACGAAGCGGTAGGCCCCCGAGCGCGACTCCTCCGGGCAGATCAGCTTGGCGTTCACCGCGGGATCCAGCGCCTTGACCGCGGCCGCCGGGCTGACCTGGAGGGCGGCGGCCAGCGGCGGGTACTCGAAGTCCCGGCCCAGCACCGACGCCGCCTCAAGCGCGTCGCGGCAGGCGGGCGGGAGCGGCGCGAGCCGCTCGCGGATCACCTCCCGGACGCTGCGCAACGGGGCATCCGGCCGCGATCCGTCGCTGAGCAGCTGGATGCTCTCCGCGATGAACAGCGGGTTCCCTCCGGTACGCGCATGCAGGTCGCCCGCGTCGACGCCGTCGAGGCCCACGGCGCCGAGCCAACGTGCCACGCTATCCTGGCTCAATCCGGTCAGCTCGCAGCTGCGGCTACCCGGCGCCCGGGCCAGGCCGGTGATCACGCTCGCCGCCAGCGACCCGGGCGGCATCTCGGTGTCGCGGCAGGAGATGATCATCCCGACCGGCGACGGCCACAGCGTCTCGCCCAGGTAGGCGAGGAGGCGCAGCGAGGCCTCATCCGCGCGGTGCACGTCATCGATGACCACCAGGTGCGGGCTATCTGCCGCCGACTCCCTGAGCGCGTGCTCGACGCTCTCATAGAGCCGGAACCGGGCCGCCGCATCCCCGGCCGTGGCGGCCATGATCCGCGCCCTTCCCAGTCGGCGCAGCACCTGTATCCAGGGCCACAGCGGAGGGGCGCCCACGCTCTCCCGGCAAGCGCCCCAGGACACCGTCGCGCCCAGGGCACGCTCGGTGCCCACTCGAGCCAGGCAGGTCTTGCCGACGCCAGGCTCACCGGTGAGCAGCACCATCCCGCCGGCCCCGGCCGCTGTCTGGGCCATCAGCGAGTCAAGGACGGCAAGCTCAGCGTCTCGGCCTACTAGCGTGGATCCCCTCCCATGAGCCGCACCGCCTGGCGGCGCGCGGTTCCCGGCCCGGCCACGTCGTCGGCCCTGTCGGTAGGTCGCCGGGGGGTCCGCCTCGCGGCCAGGTTAGGTTTATCGTGGCCGACCATGACCACGTCGATCAAGAGCGATCGGGCACAAGCGCGTGTCTGGCGGGTAGGCCCGTGGCTTGACGGAGAGGAGCTGACCGATGCCTGACGAGATCCGGCATGAGTCCGCTGACCTTGAGGACTACGAGGTGCTGGACACGTCTGACACGCTGGACGGAGCACCGGGGGATGATCCCCTGGACCGGGGCGTCGTTCCCCCGGAGCGGTGGTCGGCCGGGGTGAGATTCGGTACCACCGAAGCCGAGCAGGAGGAGGGCGAGTCCCTGGACCAGCTGCTGGCCGAGGAGGAGCCGGACCCTGTCCTGGGCCACGAGGAGGCCGAACCCGAGGACATCTCCTGGGACGAGGACGCGGACGCGGGGGATGAGGACGTGGACGGGCTCCTGCTCGATGACGGCCCGGACCCGCGGTCGGGCCGTCTGGTGGCCGAGGACGAGGGAGCGCATCCGGACGAGGAGACCGACCTGGTCGCGCGTGACGTCGGGATCGACGGGGGTGCGGCGACCGCGGAGGAGGCGGCCATGCACGTGGTCGAGGAGGATGATTACGACATCCGCGGATAACTCCCAGTACCACGAGTCCAGCCGGTCGGCACCGCGGTCATCGCGGCCGGCGCTGCCGCGATAGGCCGGGCTGGGGGCGGCCGGTTGCCCGAGTGCTCCGTCGGCTGGGTAGTCGCCGGCCGGCAGCAGCCGGATCCCGGAGCCGAGCGGTATGACACCGGGCAGTTTGAAGTGCGCGTGCCCGGTGAGCACCTCGGTCGCCTCGATGGCCAGCGTGGCGGTCGCGTCGCAGTGCCCGGAGTGGACGGCGACCAGCAGCCCGGCCCTTATCCCGGCCACCAGGGCGCCGATGTCGAACACGATGGACAGGCTGAACTGGACGGTAGCCACCCGGTGTCCGTCCACCAGGATCGTGACAGATGGCTGCTGGGTGGCGGTGATCTGGTGCTTGAGCAGGTCCACCAGCTCCGTGCTGCCGGGTGCGGCGAGGGTGCGCCGGGCCGCGCCGGTCAGATCGTGATGCGCGCGCCAGCCGGCCAGAAGCAGGCCGATGAGGTCGACGTCCAGCAGCCCGGCGGCCTCGGTGGCGGCCTCGCGGACGGCGGCCTCGCGGGTCGGTGGGGGCAGGTGCCGCAGGGTGCGGTCAAGGTTCGCGCCGGAGTCAGTGGACAGGATCTGGCGGGCCAGTGCCTCAGGTGCGCTGGCGCCCGGGCCGAACAGCAGCTGAGTGGCGGTCTGCGGGGCATTCTGGACGGCTGGCGTCATGGCCGGGCCTCCTTGATCGTGGTCACGGCGGAGCTGGCGTGCGGCTCGATACGCACGATCAGCGCCGGCCTAGTGTCGGCGTCACGGATGGCTACCGCCGTCGGCGGCCCGGCATGGGGCACGGCCCGGACGTGGCCGGCCTGCCCGTGCCAGCCCCGCCGAAGGCGGCGGACCGCCAGCACGCCTGCCGCGCACGCGACTAGCAGCAGCCCGATCACCAGCAGCGGCACGATCGGCGATGAGCCGGGCGGGAGTGTCCCGCCGGCCAGGACGACGGTGATCGACGGGGACACGGCCAGAGCGGCCAGCCCGGACGTGCCGTCCGGCCCCTGCGAGGTCACGAAGGTGGATACTCCGGCCGAGCCGGGGGCGGTCCCGTCCGCGTAGGTAATGGTCAGCTTCTGGCCGCTGCCCAGGGCGTCGCCGGTGACGGTGATGACGCTGCCGGATACCGACAGCCGACCGCCGCTCGAGCTGGCGTAGCCCGCCCGTCCCGGTGTGCGCGACGGGGCGGTCCACCCGGCGGGTACCGTCACCGCGACCTCTCCCGAGGGCGACAGCCCAGCCTTGGGCGCGGTGTAGGTGAACGTCAGCGTGCTGCTACTGGACGCCGTCACCTGCGCGGGCGTGACCGTCATCTGCCCCGCCCCTCCCTGGTGCGGGGTCGGCGTCGGGGTCGGGGTCGGCGTCGGGGTCGGGGTCGGGGTCGGCGTCGGGGTCGGCGGCGGGGTCGGCGTCGGCGTTACTTGGACTCCCGGGGCGGCGGCCAGCGCGGTGAGGGTCCCGTGGGCGCCGGACTGTTCCAGCGCGTTGAATACGTAGTCCTGCTGGGCGCCGGGCGCCCTGGCCATCTGGTAGGAGATGGTGAACGTCTGCCCTGGCGCGAGGTTGTCGGCCGGGACGGTGATGGTCATGCCGGAAATCGAGAGCGTCCCCCCACCCGTCCCCGTGGTGTAGCCGGGCCCGGCCGTCGACGTTGGAGCCGTCCAGCTGGTTGGCACCGTCAGCTCGACCAGGCCGCCGGTCTCCGTCCCGCAGCTGCCCGCCGTGTAGGTAAAGGTCAGCGTGCTCGTGGTCGAGGCGGCCATCGTGAGCGGCGACACGGTCATGGTCCCCGCGCCGTCCGGGCAGGTCACGGCGACGGTCGGCGGGTTCAAAGGAGTGACTTTCTCTCCGCGGGAGGACTGCTCGGAGGCGGTGAAGGTCGAGGTTCCCGCCGTGGCAGGTGCTCGTGCCATCTGGTAGGTGATGACCAGGGTCAGGGGGGACTTGCCGATGAGAACGATGTTGCTGACAGTGATCGTCATCGTGGCCGGGTCGGCGGCGAGATGACAGGGCACCTGGGAGCTTTGTGCGGGACAGCTCACCGTGGTATTGCCCGGACCCGGTGCCTGCGAGGGGGGTGTCCAGCCCTGTGGCACCACCAGCGTGATGGTGCCCTCCCTGACATCGTTACCTGTGAAAGTGAAGGTGAGCGTCGTGGTCTGGGAGGCAAGCACAGAAGTGGGCGAGACCGTCATCGTGCCCGGGTCGGCCACGTCGAGACGGCCGGGTGCATTCACCGAGAGCAGCGAGGCGGCCTGCGCCGCGCCCGTGCCGGTGC
>Ga0187780_10001995_pt1 | contig 15374 bp, 11 predicted proteins | sample 1015_Q2_SP10_20__FD_132429 | JGI IMG/M metagenome (GOLD analysis project Ga0187780, IMG submission 132429) | Tropical peat soil microbial communities from peatlands in Department of Meta, Colombia - 1015_Q2_SP10_20_MG | ecosystem: Environmental > Terrestrial > Soil > Wetlands > Peat | place... | reverse complement strand
GCCATCGGGCAGATAGCCGAGATTCTGCTGCTCGCGGATCGCCAGACAGAGGTTGGTCAGTGGGCTGACGCAGTGTACGCACTCGCCGCACTGCGGCGAGAACAGCGTCACCACGTGATCGCCCTCACGCAGAAGCGACACGTCCTCTCCGCAGCGCTCGACCACGCCCGCTCCCTCATGGCCGAGCACGGTCGGCGCGTAGCCGGAGGGGTCGACACCGGAGGCCGTGTACATGTCGGTGTGACACACGCCGCACGCGCGCAGGCGCACGAGCACCTCACCCGGCCCGGGCTCGGCGAGATCCACCTCCTGCACGACCAGCGGCTGGCCGAACTCCTCGAGTACTGCCGCGCGGATCTTCATCGGCTCAGATCATCGCGTGGCGGTCAGCCCGCGCGCGCCAGCAGGCGCTCCTCGCCGCTCAGAGTCTGGCTGGTCGCGCTCACGATCTCCACGTCCGTCAGCTCGCCGGGCGCGGCCAGACCGGTGAAATTGACGACCTTGTTGTGGCGCGTGCGGCCGCGCAAGCGCTCCGGGTCGGTGCGCGAAGGGCCTTCCACGAGCACATCCAGCGTGCGCCCGACGAAGCGCTGCGCGCGCTCGCGCGCGCCCGCCTGCACGAGCTCCACGAGCTCCTGCATGCGCGCCACCTTGACGGGGTGCGGCACAACGCCCTCGGTCAGCGTGGCGGCCTCGGTGCCGCGCCGCGGCGAGAAGATGAACGTGAACGCGCCGTCGTAGCCGACCTCGCGCACCACCTCCAGCGTTTCACGGAAGTCCTCATCGGTCTCGCCCGGGAAGCCGACGATGATGTCCGTGCTCAGCGCCGCGTCGGGCACGTGCTCGCGGATCATCGCCACCCTGTCGAGATAGCGCGCGCGGTCGTACGTGCGGCGCATCGCCTTCAGCACGCGGCTTGAGCCGGACTGCAGCGGCAGGTGGATGTGCTCGCAAACGCTCGCCAGCTCGGCGTGCGCCCGAATCACGTCCTCGCGCATGTCCTTCGGGTGCGGGCTGGTGTAGCGGATGCGCTCGATGCCGTCGATCTCATCGAGCATCGCCAATAGCTGCGCGAAACCGACGCGCGTTGGGCGCCCGTCCGCGGTCGCGGATGCGGGACGACGTGCCAGCAGATCGCGTCCGTATGAGTTCACGTTCTGCCCGAGCAGCGTGATCTCGCATACGCCGTCCGCGGCCATCGCGGCGACCTCCGCGACGAGCTCCTCGGCTGGCCGGCTGACCTCGCGTCCGCGCGTTGAAGGCACGATGCAGTACGAGCACGCGCAGTTGCAGCCTACGCTGATCTGCACCCAGCCCTGGAAGGCTCGCTCGCGGCGCGCGGGCAGGTGGCCGGTGAAGCCCTCAAACTCGAAGAACCCCTGTGCCGTGAGCGAGTCGCTCGTCAGGAACTCCGCGAGCTTGTGCACCTGGCCCGGGCCGAAGGCGACGTCCACGAACGGGAAGCGCTCGAACACCTCATCCTTGACCGACTGCGCCCAGCACCCCCCGACCCCAACGATCCGCTCGGGACGTTCGCGCTTCAGGCGCTTGGCCTCACCCAGGTGCGCGAGGAAGCGGCTGTCGGCAGCCTCGCGGATCGAGCACGTGTTGAACAGGATCAGATCGGCCGCGCTGCGCTCGCGCGCCTCGACATAGCCGAGCGCGTCGAGCATCCCCTTCATCCGCTCGGAGTCGTGCTCGTTCATCTGGCAGCCGAACGTCGTCACGTGGTAGCGACGATTCAGGTCGGAGGTCGTATGTGCCGCCATGCTCGCTCAGAGGGTAGCCCTCCAAGGTCGTCTTCACCTGGCGGCGTGGCGAGCTCCGCTCGGCCGCCATGGAGGCTGACGGGGCCGATCGAGAGCTATTCTCGGCTCTGATGCCGGGGCAGCCTGAGACGAAGTACACGAGTAGCGGCGGCCTGAACATCGGTTTTCAGGTGATCGGAGACGGTCCGCTGGACCTCGTCTTCGTACCTGGCTTGCTGTCGCAGATCGACCTCCTCTGGGCGCTGCCTGCGCCGGCGCGCTTCTTCGAGCGGCTCTCGTCCTTCGCGCGCGTCATCCTCTACGACAAGCGGGGGCAGGGCGTGTCCGATCCGCTCGGCGGGGCGTTGACGCTCGAGCAGGACATGGAAGACCTGCTAGCGGTACTCGACGCCGCCGGCTCTGAGCGCGCCGCGCTGTTGGGCTACTCCGAAGGCGGGCCGATGAGCACGCTTTGTGCGGCCACACACCCTGATCGTGTGAGCGCGCTGATCCTGTGTGGGACCTTCGCGTCGGGGTTGACTATCGCGGACGGTCCCGGCAGCCCGGAGCGCTTGGCTCTCATCGCCGCGATGCTCGACAACTGGGGCAAGGGCCTGGGCCTTGAGATTTTCGCGCCGAGTCTCGCCAATGAGGGTTACGCCCGTAGCTTCGGCGCCTTTGAACGCGCAGCGGGCAGCCCGGCCATGGTGCGAGCGCGTTTCGAGATGGTCACGGGCATTGATGTCACGCCCGTGCTCGAGACCTTGAGGGCTCCAACGCTCGTGCTGCAACGGGCGAACGACCATGTCGTTCCAAGCGAGCTGGCTCGAACGATGGCGTCAGCGATTCCCGGCGCCCGATACGTCGAGCTGCCCGGCGATGACCACATTCCCTGGGTCGGTGACGCCGAGCCGATGCTCGACGCGATAGAGGAGTTTCTGACCGGCGCTCGGCGTACCGCCGAACTAGACCGCGTACTGGCCACGGTGATGTTCACCGACATCGTCGACTCCACCCGTCAGGCCTCCGAGCTCGGGGACAGGCGCTGGCGCACGCTTGTCGAGTCGCACGATGAGATGGTGCGCGGGCGTCTGAGCGGCTACCGCGGCCGCGAGATCAAGACGATGGGCGACGGCTTTCTTGTCACGTTCGACGGTCCGGCCCGCGGAATCCGCTGCGCCCGCTCGATTGCCGAGGACGTGCAGGCGCTCGGACTGCAGGTGCGCGCCGGCCTGCATACAGGGGAGTGCGAGCTGATCGGAAACGACGTCCGAGGCATGGCGGTAAACATCGGCGCGCGCGTGGGCGGGCTCGCGGCAGGCGGAGAGGTGCTGGTGTCACGCACCGTCAAGGATCTCGTTGTGGGCTCAGGCATTGAGTTCGAGGATCGCGGCGTGCACGAGCTGAAGGGCGTTCCCGGCGAGTGGGAGCTCTTCGCCGTGGCGTCCTAGCAAGCGAGGCCAGGACGCAGGGAGCGTGGCGTGCGAGAGCACGCGAGCGACTGCGAAGTTGCCCCGAACGGGGTAAGGACGCCGCCTCGCGCCGCCTATCGGCTGGCTACGCGGCGGCTACTGCTGGTTCGCTGATGATTGGGGGGCGCTCCGCGTCCTTGTCGCGGTCGATCGGCGTCACCAAGTCCTTGCCCATGCCTAGCGCCGTGTAGATCTTGTCTTCGATCTCCTTCGCCAGCGCCGGGTTCTCGTCGAGATGGGCCTTGGCGTTGCCGCGACCCTGGCCGAGACGTTCGTTGCCGTAGGAGAAGAACGAGCCCGACTTGGAGACGATGTTGTGCTCGAGTCCCAGGTCAATCAGGCAGCCGGAGGTTGAGATGCCCTTGCCGAACTCAATGTCGAACTCCGCCTGGCGAAACGGCGCGGCGACCTTGTTCTTGACGACCTTCACGCGCACGCGATTCCCCACCGCTTCGGTGCCCTCCTTGAGCGTCTCAATACGCCTGATGTCCAAACGCTGTGAGGCGTAGAACTTCAGCGCGCGACCGCCCGGCTGCGTCTCCGGTGAGCCGAACATAACGCCGACCTTTTCGCGGATCTGGTTCGTGAGGATGCACAGCGTCTGCGTGCGGTTGAGGTTGCCCGCGAGCTTGCGCATCGCCTTGGACATCATCCGCGCCTGCTCGCCCACGCTCGTGTCATCCATCTGACCCTCAAGCTCCTTGCGCGGGGTCAGCGCCGCGACCGAGTCAATCGCGACGACGTCAACCGCCCCAGAACGCACCAGCATGTCCGCGATCTCCAGCGCCTGCTCACCGTAATCGGGCTGGGAGACCAGCAGCTCGTCGATGTCCACGCCGATCTCCTTCGCGTACAGCGGGTCCATCGCATGCTCGGCGTCGATGAACGCGCACACGCCGCCGAGCTTCTGCGCCTCCGCGAGCACGTGGTAGATCAGCGTCGTCTTACCCGAGGACTCCGGGCCGAAGACCTCCACGACGCGCCCGCGCGGCACGCCGCCGATGCCGAGCGCGAGATCGAGCGAGAGCGCGCCCGTGGGAATCGCCTCGCAGCGCACCTGCGCACCCTCATCCCCCATGCGCATGACCGTGCCCTTGCCGAACTCACGCTCGATCTGCGTGAGCGCGCCCTGAAGGGCAGCGTCGCGCGCCTTGGCAGCCTTCTCGTCGTCGGTCACGGGCATGGTCTGACTCCTCCGGTTGAAGATGGGAGAAAGCAAGGTAGTCCCGGCTGCGGACGGAACAGTTGTTCGATTGCCAGACGGACACCCGATCGACCCGTGTCGGTTGCGTCGGACCGCCAAGAGAACCCTTGTCCACAAGCAGACGCGCTGCTCGCGCAGGAGCCGCTCGTCGACGATACGCCCAGCAGGCCAAGGCAATCAAGGCCGGCTCACTCCTCAATCTCCCGACTCCTCCCCGCCAATGACCTTCACTCCCTCCGCCCGCCGTCTCCCCCTCCTGTTCGCGCTCGCGCTGTCGTTGCTGGCACTCGCGGTCGCACTGCTGGCGCCCTCCTCCACGCTCGCGCAAACGCACAAGACGACCTGCCCGAGCGCCAGCCACTCGAAGTCCAAGCACTCCCACGCCTGCACCCAGACCTCGCGCAAGGGCGGGACGCGCCACGGCACCAAGCACCACGGCAAACACGCGACCGGCAAACGGACGCGCAAAGAAAGCTCCCCTGCGACGCCCGCGCTCTGCGAAGACGGCAGCGCGCCGATTCGCGCCGCCGGCGGGTCTTTCTCGTGCGACGACGGCTCGGAACCGAGCTGCGAAAACGGCGTCACGCCGACGCGCTCCAAGAACGGCAAGAAGCTCGTCTGCGTCGCCTCTGACGACGAAAGCGAATCGGGCTCGGGCGAAGGCGCCGGCGAAGCCGAATGCGAAGAAGGCTCGGGTTGCTCGAGTGAACAGGCCTGCGAAGCACCCAGCCTCTGCGAAAGCCAGGACGAAGGCGAAGCTTGACGGGGGCGGGCAGGCCGCCGGGCGTTCAGCGCCCGGCGGCCGCCAGTGTGCAGCTCGCCAGCGCCTCATAGCTCGCGCCCTCCGACGCGAGCCACGAGCGATACAAGATCAGCGCGTCGGCGGAGAAGCTCAGCCGCGGCGTCGGCGGCAGCGAGTGCAAGTCACCGACGTGATCGCGGGCGGGCCGGCCGATCCCCTGCGAGGCGCGCCCGTCAGGGTCAGCGCCCTTCAGATCGCGCCCGGCGCCAGCGCCGCCGCGCACGCGCGCGAGGCTCACGTGCGCCCTGAAGCGCCGGCGCTCCGGTTGCCAGTCGCTCGCGCTCGCAAGCTCGGCGGTCAGTCGCTCCTGCAGGCGCGCCAGCTCGCCGTCGCGGTCGTGGATCTCGACCGCGAGCGTGCGCGGGCGGCGCGGCGGCAGCCACAGCGGCGCGCCCACCGACAGCTCGCAGGCATGCTCGCTGCAGCTGCCCAAGGCGGCTGCCAGAGCATCGATCTCGCCAACCGGACGATTGCCTAGAAAGCACAGCGTCAGGTGCATCGACTCGGCGTCCAGCAGCCGCAGCCCTCCGCGCGAGCTGCCAGCCGCGCGCCCGCGCGCCGCGACCGTGCGCGCCCATGCGGCCAGCCGCGCGCATGTCTCCGGCGGCGGGTCGATCGCCACGAACAGCCTCGCTGTCGCCCCGCGCGACATCCGCCTGTCAGGGCGTGGTCAGCGCGCGGCGGATCAGGTGCATCGCGACCGTGCTCGCGCGGTCGCGCACGTCCACTCGACCGCCGGGCAGGTTGACCGAACGCGTGAGCGGCTGCACGGGCGGGTGAGCACCAGTGATCACGCTCAGCCACACGAGCCCCACCGGCTTCTCCTCGCTGCCGCCGCCGGGCCCCGCGATGCCCGTGATGCCCACGCCCACGTCCGCGTCCATGCCCGCCCTCACACCCTCGGCGAGCGCCTGCGCGACCTCGCCCGAGACCGCGCCGTGCGCCTCGATCAGCGCGCGCGGCACGCCCGCCTTGGCCACCTTCGCCTCGTTCGAGTACGCGACCACGCCGCCCACAAAGTACTCGGACGCGCCTGGAAGATCGGTCAGCCTCGCCGCGAGCAGCCCGCCCGTGCACGACTCCGCGGTCGCGATCGTGCGCGGCGCGCGCGCATTGTGGGAGCCAGACTGGTCGCCTCGCAGCAACGCCGCCACCTGCTCGTCAACGGTGCTGCCATCGGTCGAGAACAACGTGTCCGCGTGACGCGCGCCGACGAGCGCAGCGAACGCGTCATAGGAGTCCTGCGCGTCCGGCTCGTAGCGCGTCACCACCTCGATCTCGCCGCGTTTCAGGCAGGTCGTCACCTCCAGCCGCCCGAGCTCGACGCCTTCGCGTTCGGCGACCCGCAGTGTCTCTGCGATCTCCGACTCGGGGATGCCGAACAGGCGCAGCGTCGCCTGGCGGTAGGTCGTCGCGTGCGCCAGCGCCGCCTGCAGCTCGTCGGTCGCGAGCGCCTGGCTCCACATCGGCTGCAGCTCGCGCGGCGGCCCCGGCAACACCACAATCGTCGGTCTCGCCGAGTTGCTCGCATGCGCCGGCGCCACCACCAGGCCAGGAGCCGTGCCAACAGGCTCCAGCACGGTCGCGCCGCGCGGAATCGTCGCCTGCTTGCGGTTCGCGAGCGCGATCGCCTCCGGGTCGATGTTCGGCCAGCGTTTCATCAGCGGCGCCACGATCTTCGCTATGCGCTGCGAGAGCGGCTCGTCGAGCACCATCTCACGACCCTGAAAGGCGCCCACGACCTCGGCCGTGAGGTCATCCGCGGTAGGTCCGAGGCCGCCGCTGGTCACGATCACGTCCAGGCCGAGCCCCGCCATGAACTCCAGCGCCGTGCGCATGTCCCGCGGCCGGTCGCCCACGATCGTCGTGTACGCGAGGTCCACGCCCAGCTCGCGCAGGCGCTCCGCCAGCCACGGTCCGTTGCGATCGACGACACGGCCGGTCAACACCTCCGTGCCGGTCACCACGATGCCCGCGCGGGCGCTCACGTGCAGGTCGGCAGCTGGCCGGGCGTGAGCGGCCGCCGACCGCGGGCCTTGGTCAGCGAATAACCGATCGCCTGGCTGGACGGCGGCACCGTGCGTTCGCGGCCATCAATGATCATCGTCACCGAACTGTTCCCCAGCGTGATTTCAAAGCGCTTTGCATGGTAAGTGCGCGTGCTCGCGCCGGGCTGCAGCTCGAGCCCGGGGATCAGGCGACGCCCGTTGTCGCCGATCAGGCACACGTACACGACCGCGCTCGGGCGCAGCGAGAGTGCCACGATGTCGCTGGCCGTTGCACGGTGGTGAACGCCGCTGGCGCCAGCGCCACCTGCGGCACCCGCCCCGTGGCCGTGTGTGCCCGTAGTCGCCGTGCCGCTTGTCGTGTTCGTAGAACCACCGCCGCCGCTGATCAGCAACGCCACCAGCACGACAATAAACAGCCCGATCGCGCTGACCGCGATCACGTAGCCGCGTGATGGCCCCTCGCCCGATCCGCCTGCCCGCGAACGCGTGCGCGGGCCGAGTTTCGAGCGCTGCTGATTCTGCGGCGTGGACACGATCGGCTCATACATCGCCTCGCTCGGACGCTCGTGGTGCAGCCGGTACTCCTCGACCAGCGCCTTGCCGTCGAGGCCCAGCGCCTGCGCATAGGTACGCAGAAAGCTCTTCACGAACGTCGGCCCCGGCAACAATCCCCACTCTTCGTTCTCCAACGCACGCAGGTACTTCGCGCGAATCTTCGTCTGCGCCTCGATCTCGGACACGTCGATGCGCTCGCGCATACGCGCCTCGCGCAGCGTTGCTCCGATCTCGGGCATATCTAGTGGTCCGTTCTGGAAATTCGTTGAGGGTTTGCCGAGTGGATGGTCTGTGCCTGAGGCTCGACGACGGCGCAGCCCGTACCTGGTAGTACGGGCAAGTCGGCGGCGAGCCTCAGGTGCGAGCAGACGCCGGGAAACGCCAGCGAATTTCCAGAACGGACCACTAGGGCAAGAGGCTAGTCACTTAGCGATGATGCGGCCGACTCGGCCTGCGGAGACAACGCTGCTGGCGGAGATTCCAACATCGCGAGCACGCGCGGTAGGTCGCCCTCTGTGATCAGCACCTGCCGCGGCTTAGAGCCTTCATATCCGGAGATCACACCACGGCGCTCCAGCATGTCGATCATGCGCCCCGCGCGCGTGTAGCCCAGCCGCAGGCGCCGCTGCAGCATTGAGGTCGAGGCCGTCTGCATTTCCGCGACAAGGCGGATCGCGTCGCTCAGCAGCGGGTCCTCGTCGGGGTCGAACTCCTCCGGCGCAGAGCCCGAGCCCTCCTCGGGCTCGACCTCCTCGAGCAGCTCCTCGCGCAACTCCGGCTCGCCCTGACGGCGCCACAGGTCCGTCAGCTTCGCGATCTGCGCCTCATCGATGTAGGCGCCCTGGATGCGCTGCAGGCGCGAGCTGCCGACCGGGTTGAACAGCATGTCGCCCTGCCCGAGCAGCGACTCGGCGCCGTTCTGGTCGAGGATCACGCGCGAGTCCGTCTGCGAGGAGACCGCGAACGCGATGCGCGAAGGCACGTTCGCCTTGATCATGCCCGTGATCACATCCACACGCGGGCTCTGCGTCGCCAGCACCAGATGAATGCCCACCGCGCGCGCCTTCTGCGCCAGGCGGATGATCGAGTCCTCGACGTCGGCCGGAGCCACCATCATCAGGTCCGCGAGCTCGTCGATCACGCACAGGATGTAAGGCAGCGGCGCTTCGCCGCGCTTGGCGCGCGCAGCGTTCAGCTCGACCAGGCCACGCGTGCGCGCCAGCGACATGATCCCGTAGCGCGACTCCATCTCCTTGACCAGGTTCTGTAGGGCGTTGGCCGCCATCCGCGGGCTCGTGATCACCGGCGTCAGCAGGTGTGGGATTGACTCGTAGTGGTTGAGCTCCACCTGCTTGGGGTCCACCAGCACGAGCCGCACCTCGTGCGGGCTCGCGCGCAGCAGCACGCTGCACAGCATCGCGTTGATCGCCCCCGACTTGCCCGCGCCGGTCGTGCCCGCGACAAGGATGTGCGGCATCTTCGCCAGGTCCGCGCCGATCGCCTTGCCGGCCACGTCCTTGCCCAGCCACACCGTCAACGGCGACCAGTCCTTCGGCGGCTCCTGGAACACATCGCCCAGACGCACGATCCGCCGGTGCGCGTTCGGCACCTCCACGCCCACAGCCTGCTTGCCCGGGATCGGCGCGAGGATGCGGATGTCGGTCGCCGCCAGCGCGTACGCGAGGTCGTCCTTCAGCTGCGCGACCTTCGCCACCTTCGTGCCCGGCGCCAGGCGCAGCTCATAGCGCGTGATGTGCGGGCCCGCGACCGTGCCGATCACCTTCGCCTGCACGCCGAAGTGGCCGAGCGCCTCCACCAGGCTTGCAGCCGTGCGCTCCTGCCCCGCGGTGTCCGGGCGCGTCTGCTCGGCGTTCGAGCGCGTCAACAGACGCGACGCATCAGGCAGCTGCCACACGAAGTCCGGATCGTCGGTGACAGACCCGCGCAGCCTGCCCTGCGGCGTCAGCGACGCGGGGTCAGTCTCAGGGGAGGACGTTGGGGAGTCGGCGTGCGCCACGCCAGGGAGCTGCTCGCCCTCACCCTCCGCGTCGTCGGAGTCGCCAGAGAGCTCGGGCGACTGCGCGCCGGTGTCCCCCACTGCGAACCCCCCCTCATCTTCGTCGTTGTCCTCCCAATCGCGCGAGGGTGCCTCCACGTGCGTCGCGCGCACGATCAGCTCTCGCGGCGCCGGCTCGGGTGGCGTCAGCGGCAGCTGCTCGTCCGGCTCCCGCTCGAGCGGCTGCTCGTCGAGGGCCCGCCGGGATCGCGCAGGCGCTTCGCGTTCGCGCATGCGGCGCACCATGCGCGTCGTGTCCGCCACGCCGTTGCCGGTCGCGCGGATCACGCTCGCGATCGACGCGCCCGTCAACAGGATCGCGCCGGTCAGCGCCAGGAACACCACCAGGATGTCGACGCCCACGCTCTGCACCAGGCGATGGGTCAGCGCGTACAGCGCCTGCCCGACGATGCCGCCGTGGCTCTGCAGCTGCGCCGAGCTCCACGCGCGCGCGTCCGTCTCCCCGTCCGGCGAGGAGCTCAGACCGAGCATCCCGGCGGCCAACGCCAGCGTCACCGCCGCGAACACGCACAGCGCGCCCGCGCGCAACGGGCGCAGCGCCGGCAGCACCGGGCGCAGCAGCAGCGCGCCGCCGCCGACCGTCAGCGCGACCGGAGCGAGCACGCGCGCGCGCCCGAGCGCCCAGCCAAACGCGACCGCCAGGCCGTGACCCACCCGCCCGACCGCGGCCGCCGAGCCCCCAGAGCCGTACAGCACGAAGCCCATGAACACGCCCGCCGCCACCAGCGCCAGGCCGAGCACGTCGCGCTCGCGCTGGTTCAGCGCCGGCAGCTGCCCCAGCCCGATCGGCAGCAGCGATCGCAGGCCGCCGAAGCCCGTTCGACGGCGCGAGCGGCCACGGCGCCGGGCTGCGCCGCTCGAGGCGCGCTTCGCCGGCGTGCGCCCTTTGGGCGTACCCCTAGGAGTCCGAGTGCTGGCCATCCCGCGCAACTTCGACGCCAGACCCGCGAAACCTGCGTGGGATGCTTACCATCACTTAACGCCAGTCCATTTACATAAAGACCCATGAACGACTTCTCTCGCGCACCACGCGTCCTCGTGGTCGAGGACGACGAGGACATCGCCCAGGCGTTGCAGCGCTCGCTACGCATGGAGGGCTACGAGGTGCGCACCGCCGGCGACGGGCACGCCGCGCTCGAGCAGGGGCACGCCTTCGCGCCCGACCTCGTGATCCTCGACCTCGGCCTGCCCAAGCTCGACGGCGTGCAAGTAGCGCGCCAGCTGCGCGAGGGCGACGACGTGCCGATCCTCATGCTCACCGCGCGCGACGCGCTCGAGTCGCGCGTCGAGGGTCTCGACGCCGGCGCCGACGACTACCTCGTCAAGCCGTTCGAGCGCCAGGAGCTGCTCGCGCGCATGCGCGCGCTGCTGCGCCGGCGCCCGCCGCGCGGCTCCGCGCCGCTGCGCGTCGGCGACCTCTCGCTCAACGCCGACACGCACGAAGTCGTGCGCGGGCAGCGCACGATCGACCTCACGCAGCGCGAGTTCGAGCTGCTCGAGTACATGATGCGCAACGAGCGCATCGTCATCTCGCGCCAGCGGCTGCTCGACGAGGTGTGGGGCTACGACCCGTTCTCCACGACCAACACGATCGAGGTGTTCGTGTCCAACCTACGCCGCAAGCTCGAGGCCGAGGGCGAGCCGCGGCTGCTGCACACGATCAGGGGAGCCGGCTACGTCCTTCGCGCCTAGAACGCCCAGAACGGTTCCAAGACTGCCCGCGTCGCTGCGCCGCGCGAGCGAGCGCGTGTACGCGAGCTTCGACCGGCTGCCGATCCGCGTGCGCCTCGCGGGCGTCACCACGCTGCTCACCTTCGCGATCCTCTGCGTGTTCGCGCTAGCGATCGGCTCGCTCACCGTCCATCGCATCCGCGCCGACTTCAACCGCGAGGTGCTCGACACCGCCAACCAGCTGCCCTCGCAGATCCATATCAGCATCGACCCGCTGCGGATCACCTCGCTCGAGGATTTTGCCTCCAAGGCCGATCACGCCGAGATCAGGATCTTCGCGGCCGGCGGGGGCCTCGTCGCGCAGGAACCCGCCGACGCGCCCTCGCTCGGCGCACCCTCGCTGCAGCAGCACACCGTCAACGGCTACCGCGTCGTCAGCCGCATCGCGCCCGTCTACCTGACCGAAACCGGCCAGCCCATCGGCAGCGCGGTCATTCAGTACGGCCGCCAGGTCGCCGCCACCGAGGAAACCTGTCACCGCGTCGAGCTGTTCCTCGTGCTCGGCGTGCTCGCCGGCAGCCTGCTCGCGCTCGCCGCCGGCATGGCGATCGCACGGCGCGCGATGGCGCCGATCGCCACGCTCACCTCGACCGCCGCCGAGATCGCGCGCACGCGCGACCCCTCGCGCGGCATGCCCCAGCAACAGGCCGACGACGAGGTCGCCGAGCTCGCACGCACGCTCGAGAGCATGCTGCGCGAGCTCGACGCGGCCCGCGCGGAGACCGAGTCCACGCTCGCGCGCCAGCGCCAGTTCGTCGCCGACGCCTCACACGAGCTGCGCACGCCGCTCACCAGCGTGCTCGCCAACCTCGAGCTGCTCGCCGACTCGCTGCGCGGCGACCAGGGTGAGGCCGCGCGTTCGGCGCTGCGCTCCTCGCAGCGCATGCGCCGCCTCGTCGCCGACCTGCTGCTGCTCGCGCGCTCGGACGCGGCGCGCGTGGCGCCGCACGAGCCGTGCGACCTCGCACAGATCGTCGTCGAGGCGACCGCCGAGCTTGGTCCCGTCAGCGGTGAGCACGAGATTTCGCTCGACATCGGGCGGGCGGGATCGATTCTCGTGATCGGCGCGCGCGACGAGCTGCACCGTATGGTCATCAACCTGCTCGAGAACGCGCTGCGCCACACGCCGCCCGGCACCGCGATCCGCGTCTGGACCGGCACCGGCGATGACGGCAAAGCCCGGCTCGTGGTCGAAGACGACGGACCCGGCGTCCCGCCTGAGCTCGCGCCCACGCTGTTCGAGCGCTTCGTGCGCGGCGCCGGCGATCGCGGCGGCTCCTTCGGCCTCGGCCTCGCGATCGTGCAGGCCGTCGCCGCCTCCCACGGCGGCGACGTCACGCTGGAGACCGTCGCGCCCCACGGCGCGCGCTTCGTCGTGCGGCTGCCCGCCTGCTCAGACCTCGACCACGACCGGCAGGACCATCGGGCGGCGCTTCAGGCGGTCGTAGACTAGCTTCGCCAGGTCGTCGTGCAGCACCTGCGCCAGCAGGTCTACCTCGCGGATTTCCTCGCCCGCCGCCCGCTCCAGCGACTGCTCGACGGTCAGCCGGATCTCCTCCAGCAGCTCATCCGCTTCGTCCAGAAACGGCACGCCGCGGAAGATCACCTCGGGGTCGGCCACCGAGGTTCCGTCTTGCTCGGCGATCGTCACGACCACGATGAAGATGCCGTCGGCCGACAGCATGCGCCGGTCACGCAGCGCCACGTCAGCCATCTCGCCGATCTCGACGCCGTCGACGAAGATCATGCCCGCCTGCTCGCGCGAGCCGAAGCGCGCGCCCTGCTCGTCGATCTGCAGCGGCAGTCCGTTGTCGCCCTGGAAGATGTCGCGCGCCGGCACACCCACCGCTTCGGCCAGCTGCGCGTGCAGGCGAAGCCGCTTGAAGTCGCCGTGGAACGGCATCACGTAGCGCGGCTTGACGAGGTTCAGCATCAGCTTCACCTCCTCCGCGTAGCCGTGGCCGGAGGCGTGCACCGGCGCGTCGGCCGGGGTCACCACGTCGCAGCCGATGTGGTACAGCCGGTCGATCGTCTCGTTCACCGCGCGCTCGTTGCCGGGCACCGGAGTCGCCGAGAACACGACCGTGTCGCCCGACTTCAGCTCCACCTGCGGGTGATCGCGGTAAGCCATACGCCGCAGCGCCGACAGCGGCTCGCCCTGGGAGCCGGTCGAGATGATCACCACGCGCTCGTCGGCGAAGTCGCCGATCTCGCGCGCGCCCACGAGCATTCCGTCTGGGATCTCAATGTGCCCGAGCGTGCGTCCGATGCCCACGTTCTTGCGCATCGAGCGCCCGACCAGCGCGACCTTGCGTTCGAGCGCGTAAGCCGCGTCCACCACCTGCTGCACGCGATGGATGTTCGACGCGAAGCTCGTCACCACGATCCGCCCCTCGCAACGCGCGAACGCCTCCTCCAGGTGCGGGCCGACGACCGACTCCGACGGTGAGAAGCCGAGACGGTCGACGTTCGTCGAATCGCCACACAGCAGCAGCACCCCCTCGCGCCCCAGCTCAGCCAGGCGCGAGACGTCCGCCGGCGGGCCGTCGACCGGAGTCTGGTCGAACTTGTAGTCGCCGGTGATCAGCACCGTGCCGAGGTCGGTGCCGAGCGCCACCGCACTGGAGTCCGGGATCGAGTGCGTCATGTGCACCAGCTCCAGCGAGAACGGGCCGAGCTCGAGCGTCTCCCCCGGGTCTACCTCGTTCAGCTCCACGTCGCGCAGCTTGTGCTCGTCGAGCTTCGAGCGCGCCATCGCGACCGTCAGCGCGCCCGCGTACACGGGCGGCAGCGCGTGATCGCCGAGCTCGCGAAGCACCCACGGCAGCGCCCCCAGGTGATCCTCGTGGCCGTGCGTCACGATGATCGCCTCGATATCGCGCGCGCGTTCGCGCACGTATGAGAAATCCGGCAGCACGAGGTCGATGCCGACCATCTCGGGCGTCGGGAAGCGCAGGCCGACGTCGACCACCACGATGCGCTCGTCGAATTCGACGACAGTCATGTTCTTGCCTATCTCGCCCAGCCCGCCGAGCGGCAGGACGCGCAGCGCCCGGCTCACGCGGGCGTGCGAGCGGGTGGGACGGACAGCAGCCCGTGACGTTCGAGCATCGCGCGCACGGCCGCGGTCTCTTCCGGTGTGGCCTCGACCAGCGGCAGGCGCAGGCCGCCGACGTGGTGGCCTAGCAGGTTCAACGCAGCCTTCGTGCACGTCGGGTTGGAGGTCATGAACAGCGTCTTGTACACGTCCCGCAGTGAAGCGTCGATCTCCGCGCGATGCTCGGGCTCATCGACCATGCGGTGCATCTCGTTGCCGACGATGTGGCTGGAAACGCATACCCCGCCCGCGCCGCCGATGTCGAGCACGCGCGCCAGCGACGTGTCATCGCCCGCGTACAACGTCAGCCCGTCGATCAGCTGCAGCTCGTCGGGGTTGGCCTGCTTGACCGCGTCGATGTGCTCGATCTGCGCGAGCTCGGCGAGCAGCTCGGGGCCGATGTTCGTGGCCGTGCGGCTGGGAATGTTGTAGAGCATCACCGGCTTGTCGGTCGCCGCCGCCACCGCTTCATAGTGGCGGCGCAGCCCCAGCGGGCTCGGGCGGTTGTAGTACGGCGTGACCGAGATCAGCGCGTCGACGCCGAGCTGGCTCGCGCGTTCGGTGAGCAATACCGCTTGGCGCGTGTCGTTCGTGCCGGTGCCAGCGACGATCGTCTTGCCGGCGGGGCGCTCGGCGACCGCCAGCGCGATCAGCCCAAGCTGCTCCTCGTCGCTCAGCG
>Ga0187780_10001994_pt1 | contig 15376 bp, 11 predicted proteins | sample 1015_Q2_SP10_20__FD_132429 | JGI IMG/M metagenome (GOLD analysis project Ga0187780, IMG submission 132429) | Tropical peat soil microbial communities from peatlands in Department of Meta, Colombia - 1015_Q2_SP10_20_MG | ecosystem: Environmental > Terrestrial > Soil > Wetlands > Peat | place... | reverse complement strand
GTCCGCCGCGCCGAAATGCTGGGCGAACTCATGCGCCTTAAATGGGCGATCGCCGTCGCCGGGACGCATGGCAAGACAACCACCACCTCGATGGTCGGCGCGCTTCTCGAAGCTGCGGGCCGCGATCCGACGATCGTTAATGGCGGCATCATCAACGCGCACGGTACGAATGCACGCCTCGGTTCCGGCGACTGGATCGTCGTCGAGGCGGATGAGAGCGACGGCACCTTCGTCAAGCTCCCTTCGACCATCGCGATCGTAACCAACATCGATCCCGAGCACCTCGATCACTACGGCACCTTCGAGGCGCTGCAGCAAGGCTTCGAGAGCTTTGCGGGGAACATCCCGTTCTACGGTCTCGATATCCTTTGCATCGACCATCCCGTCGTTCAGGGCCTCATCCCCAAACTGTCCGAGCGCCGCGTGGTCACCTACGGCTTTAGCCCGCAGGCCGACGTCCGCGCCGTCGAGATCGAATTGGGCCGCGAGGGTGCCCGCTACGACGTGGTGATCACCGATCGCCGCAGCCAGTCGACGCGTAGCATCCCCGGCCTGAAGCTGCCGATGTTCGGCCGTCACAACGTGCAGAATTCGTTGGCCGCCGTCGCGGTCGCGCGCGAGCTTAAGCTCGGTGACGACGTATTGCGTACGGCGCTCGGCGAGTTTAAGGGCGTGAAGCGCCGCTTTACCAAGGTCGGCGAAGCGCGCGGCATCACCGTGATCGACGATTATGCGCATCATCCGGTCGAAATCGCCGCGGTGCTGCGGGCGGCGCGCGACGCGACCTCGGGCAGCGTCATCGCCGTCGTCCAGCCACATCGCTACACGCGGCTGCACAATCTCTTCGCCGAGTTCTGCACCTGCTTCAATGACGCCGACGCCGTGATCGTGGCCGAGGTCTATCCCGCGGGCGAGGCCCCGATTGAAGGCGCGTCCCGGGATGCGCTCGTCGAAGGCCTACGCGCCCGCGGCCATCGTAGCGTCGTGCCGCTTGCAGCGCCTGACGACCTTGCCGCCACGATCGAAGGTCTCGCGCAAGCCGGCGATCTCGTGGTTTGCCTGGGCGCGGGATCGATTACCAATTGGGCGCAAAGCCTGCCCGGCGAGATCGCCAAGCACGCGACCGGGGGAGCGCGTCCATGATGAATGCGCCGACGCGCACCTCTCATCTCATCAACCGCCTGCCACGCGTGCGTGGCAGGCTCACGGCCGACGCCCCGCTCGCGCAGACGACGTGGTTCCGCGTGGGCGGACCTGCGGAGGTACTATTCCGTCCGGCCGATATCGAGGATCTGGCCGCGTTTCTCGCAGGTAAGCCCGCCGATGTGGCAGTCACGGTCGTCGGCGTCGCTTCAAACCTGTTGGTGCGCGACGGTGGCGTCAAAGGCGTCGTCATTCGCCTGATGCGCGGCTTCGTGGCGATCACCGCGCAGGATAGCGTGGTTGAGGCGGGCGCGGGGGCGCTCGACCTAAACGTGGCCCTGGCTGCGCGCGAGGCGGGGATCGCCGGGCTCGAATTCCTGTCGGGCATTCCCGGAACGGTCGGCGGCGGCTTGCGCATGAATGCCGGCGCCTATGGCCGCGAATTCAAGGACGCCCTCGTCAGCGCGGTCGCGCTCGATCTACGCGGGCGAAGGCACGAGCTGGCAGTTGGCGATCTCGGGCTTTCCTATCGACATTGCGGCATCGCTGAGGACTGGATCTTCGTCGCCGCGCGCTTTTCGGGGACGAGCGACGATCCGCTCGCCATCGCGCGCCGCATGGCCGACATCCAGAAACAGCGCGAAGAGAGCCAACCCATCCGCGCGCGCACCGGGGGCTCGACCTTCGCCAACCCGCCGGGACATAGCGCGTGGCAGCTCATCGACGCGGCCGGGTGTCGCGGCCTCACCCGCGGCGGCGCGATGGTCTCGCAGAAGCACGCGAATTTCCTCATCAACACCGGCACCGCCACCGCGGCAGAGATCGAAGCGCTCGGCGAGGAGGTGCGCGCGCGCGTCCTCGCCAAATCCGGCATCGAGCTTCAATGGGAGATCCGCCGCATCGGCGTGAGCGCTGGAGGTCCACCATGAGCCGGACGGTGGCCGTGCTGATGGGCGGCTGGTCCGCGGAGCGCGAGGTTTCGCTCGTGAGCGGACGCGAATGTGCCGCGGCGCTCGAGAAGCTTGGCTATGTGGTGAAGCGCATCGAGGTGACTCGCGATTTGGGCCGGCTGGTCGCCGCACTTTCGCCCCGGCCGGACGCGGTCTTCAATGCCCTCCACGGCCGCGGTGGCGAGGACGGCACGATCCAGGGCGTGCTCGAGATGTTAGGCGTGCCCTACACCCATTCGGGCGTCCTCGCCTCGGCCATTGCGATGGACAAGCCCATGGCGAAGGCTGTCTTCGCCATGGCGGGACTGCCGCTCGCCGAGGGAAAAGTTGTAACCCGCGCCGCGCTCTTGCGGGACGACGTCATGGATCGGCCTTACGTCGTGAAGCCGATCAATGAAGGCTCGAGCGTAGGCGTGCACATCGTGCGCACCGGCGACAAGGACTGGGCCCAGGACGTCGCGAGCTGGGCTTACGGCGACGACGTGATGGTCGAGCGCTACATCCCCGGTCGCGAGCTCACGGTGGCGGTGATGGGCGAGCGGGCGCTGGGTGCCCTCGAGATCCGCCCGCTCGCCGCGCCGATGTACGACTATCGCGCGAAATACGCACCCGGCGGTTCCGAGCACATCATGCCGGCACCGATCCATCCGCGAGCGTACGCCGCGGCGCTCGACATCGGCTTGCGCGCGCATCGCGCGCTTGGCTGCCGCGGTGTGAGCCGCGCCGACCTGCGCTACGACGACACCAAAGGCGAGCCGGGCCGCGTCGTGCTCCTCGAGGTCAACACCCAGCCTGGCATGACACCGACCTCGCTCGTGCCCGATATCGCGCGTCACAACGGCATCGACTTTGTCGAGCTCGTGCGCTGGATCGTGGAGAACGCCGCATGCGGCTCCTGAGGCGCAGCCAGATCGATCCGGCGCCCGTGCGCGCCCGCCGGCGCAGGCGCCTGCATCGGCGCATGATCTATGCCGGCGCGTGCGCTCTGGTGCTCGGAATCGCAAGCGCGGCCTCCTGGTATGTCGAGCGCAGCGGCCTCGTTCGCGCCGCACTTGCAGGAATCGGCGACAGGCTCGCGACTGAAGGCGCCAGGCTTCATCTCGCCGTTCAAAGCGTCGAGGTCGAAGGCCGGTCCCGCGCCGACCGGCAAGCTCTCCTTGACGCGCTTCATGTGCGGCGCGGGACATCCATTCTCGCGGTCGATCTCGACGCGGCCAAGGCGCGGCTCGAATCCGTTCCTTGGGTGCGCTCGGCCGCCGTCGAGCGTCAGCTTCCGGACACGCTCTATGTGCGGCTCGTCGAACAGCAACCACTCGCGCTCTGGCAGCACCACCGCAAATTCGACCTTATCGACGAGAACGGCACCATCATCGCGAACGCGCATGTCGAGGATTTTCCCGACCTGCTCCAAGTGGTGGGCGACGGCGCTCCTGCCGCGACCGCGGATCTGCTCGACTTGCTCGGCAGCGAGCCCGCTCTGCGCAGGCACGTCACGGCCGCCGTGCGTATCGGCGACCGGCGCTGGAATATCGAGCTCGATGACCGCATCGAGGTGGCGCTGCCCGAAGAGGCCGCCGAGGCTGCCTGGCACAGGCTTGCAGCCCTCGACCGCAACGACCGCCTTCTCGAGCGCGACATCAAGGCCGTCGACATGCGATTGCCCGACCGGCTCGTGCTGCGTGTGTCGCCGGAGACCGCCAAATCCCTGAACAAGAAGACCCACTCCATGAGTCCCAACACATGAGCAAAGCCGCCCCCCGCGCGCGCAACGGCTTTGTCGGCGCCGTCGACATCGGCAGCACGAAGGTCTGTTGCTTTATCGCCGAGGCGGGCGAGCCGCGAATCGCCGGCATTGGGCACCAGGTCTCGAAGGGTGTGCGCAACGGCGTGATCGTCGATATCGAGGCCGCGAGCGCGTCGATCCTCAACGCCGTTCACGCGGCGGAGGAGATGGCCGGCGCGACGCTCAACGAGGTGGTGATCAACCTCTCCGGCGGCTTCGGCGCTTCGCGTCTCGTAAAGGCCGAACTCGGCCTCAATGGGCGTGAAGTGAGCGACGCGCTCATGCATCGCGTCCTCGACCACGGCTATCGCATCAAGGACCTGCCGGACCGCACCGTGATCCATTCGGTGCCTGTCGGATTTTCGATCGATGGCGGCAGAAGCGTGCGCGACCCGCGGGGTCTCTTCGGCCAAAAGCTCGCCGTCAACATGAACATTGTCACGGCGAAATTCGGCGCTGTGCGCAATCTCTCCAACTGCATCGGCCGCTGCCATCTCGAAACCGCCGCCGTGGTGGTAAGCCCTTATGCCTCGGGACTCTCGAGCCTCGTCAACGACGAAAGCGAACTCGGGGTAACCGTGATCGACATGGGTGGGGGCACGACAACGATCGGCGTCTTCTTCGACGGTAACCTCGTCTTCGCCGATTGCGTGCCGGTGGGAGGAATCCACGCCACCAACGATATCGCGCGCGGCCTCTCGACCCCGATCGTGCATGCCGAGCGGATGAAGACGCTTTATGGCAACGCCATCGCCTCCGCCTCGGACGAGCGCGAGATGATCACCGTCCCGCTCGTCGGTGAGGAGGAGGAGGGGCTCGCTAACCACGTGCCCAAATCTCTTCTCGTCGGCATCATCGCGCCGCGCCTCGAAGAGACCTTCGAGCTGGTGCGCGACCGCCTTGAAGCCTCGGGCTTCGACAAGATCACCGGACGCCGCGTTGTTTTGACCGGCGGCGCCTCGCAACTTCCCGGCGCTCGCGAACTCGCCGGGCTCATTCTCGACAAGCAGGTTCGCGTCGGTCGCCCCTTGCATATCGAGGGGCTCGCCGAAGCTACGCAAGGACCGGCATTCGCGACGACGGCCGGGCTCATCCACTTCGCCCTTTCCGAACGCGCCGAAACCCCGCGGCGGGGTCGCGCGCCGACGGAGCAGCCAGGCGGTCTCATCGGCCGTCTGGGACAATGGGTCCGTGAGTATCTCTAACCCCTGCATTTCGCCCCGCGCCGACGGGGCAACCACCGCTACGGAGACTCCCCGGAGGACAGTATGACTCTCAATCTCACTCTTCCCGAAGAAGAACAGGAACTGAAGCCACGCATCACCGTGGTTGGCGTCGGCGGGGCCGGCGGCAACGCCGTCAACAACATGATCCGCGCCAATCTCATCGGCTGCGAATTCGTGATCTGCAATACGGACGCGCAGGCGATGCGCCAAAACCTGTGTGAGCGCCGTATCCAGATGGGGATCGGCGTCACCAGAGGCCTCGGCGCCGGCTCGCGCCCCGAGGTCGGACGCGCAGCGGCCGAGGAGGCGCTGGAGGACGTCATGGCGGCGCTTGAGGGCTCGAACATGGCCTTCATCACCGCCGGCATGGGTGGCGGCACCGGCACGGGTGCTGCACCCGTCATCGCCCGCGCCGCGCGCGAGAGCGGCATCCTCACCATCGGCGTCGTCACCAAGCCGTTCCAGTTCGAAGGCACACATCGTATGCGGCTCGCGGAGCAGGGCATCCAGGAGCTGCAGAAATACGTTGACACGCTCATCATCATCCCAAACCAGAACCTGTTCCGGATCGCGAATGAGCGGACGACTTTCGCCGACGCGTTCAAGATGGCCGACGACGTGCTACATGCCGGCGTCGCCGGGGTCACCGACCTGATGGTGAAGCCGGGCCTCATCAATCTCGACTTCGCCGATATTCGCGCGGTCATGAGCGAGATGGGCAAGGCGATGATGGGCACAGGCGAGGCCGAGGGGGACCGGCGCGCCATCGACGCCGCCGAAGCCGCAATCTCCAACCCGCTCCTGGAAGACGTGACGATGAAGGGCGCGCGCGGCGTGCTCATCAATATCACCGGCGGCCCAGACATGACGTTGTTCGAGGTCGATGAGGCGGCAAATCGCATCCGTGAGGAAGTCGATCCCGACGCGAACATCATTTTCGGTTCGACCTTTGAGGAGAAGCTCGCGGGCCGCATGCGCATCTCGGTGGTTGCGACCGGAATCGAGGTAGACAAGGCGGCCCAGCCGCGTCCCCTCATCGCGCTTGTAAGCGATCGCAGCAAAGCCGAGCCGGGCGCCAGGACCGGCACGGGTGCGCCCTCCTCATCCCCGGCGCCCGCGGCCGAACTCAAGCCGCCACCGGAGCCGCGGATCGTGGAACCGCGGGTTGCGGAGCCGCGCGTCGAAATCAAGGTCGAGCCGATGCCGCCACTCGCACAAAACATCGAGGCGCAAGCTTTGGCAAAACAGGCCTATGTGGCGCCGCGCCCCGCCGAGCCAGCAATCCGTCCGACACCTGCGCCACAGCCAGTGCATGCGCCCAATGCGATGAACGACGCCGCCGTCGAGAATGGCGGGCGGCCGCCGCTACGGCAGAGTTCGCGAGGCCCGAGCCTCTTCGAGCGCGTGACCAAGGCAGGCCGCCTCCTTCATCGTGAGGAGCCCGAGCCGCCGGCGCGGACCGCGCCCGTTTCAGCGCCCGCCACGGCCCAGCCTAAGCTCGCGCCGCTCGATCCGGCGGAGCGCCCCGGGGCAAAGGAAGAGGACCTCCTCGACATTCCAGCCTTCCTGCGGCGTCAGGCGAATTAGGCCCGAATCAGCGCTTGCGAGCCGGGATCGAGAGGTCGGATTCCTGCTCGCGAGTCGCTGTAAATTTCCTCTTAACACTCTGATAAAACACAATAATCGTCGTTACAATCGGTAACAAAGAGTGATTTGTCGGCCGTCTGAATTACAGTTAATCGTGGAGCCTAGTTTGCGTCGCAATATGCGTGGTGCCGCTTGACATTGCAGCCCGATATCGCCCTCCAGAAATCGCTGAAGAAGGCAATTCATTGCCGCGGCGTCGGCCTGCATTCCGGCGCGCGGATCAACATGACGTTGCATCCCGGCGCGCCGGACACCGGGATCGTGTTTCGGCGGCGCGACCAAGGCGGCGCCGAGATACGTGCCAACTGGCGCAACATCGTCGATTCCGCGCTCTGTACCACCTTGGGCCTGCGCGACGGCCTGAAGGTCGCAACGGTGGAGCATCTCATGTCGGCCTTCGCCGGACTTGAGGTGGACAACGCCGTGGTCGAACTCGACGGGCCCGAAGTGCCGGTGATGGACGGCAGCGCGGCGCCATTCGTTTTCCTGATCGAATGCGCGGGCATCGTCGCGCAGAGCGCGCCCCGGCGCGCCATCAAGGTTTTGAAGGCGGTCAGCATCGACCGCAAGGACAGCTCGGCGGCGCTCGTTCCCGATGAGGAATTTCGCCTGAGCTTCGCGATCGATTTCGCAAGCCCGGCAATCAACCGGCAGGAGCTGAGCGTCACGCTCGATGCTGAGACGTTCAAGCACAAGATCAGCCGCGCCCGCACCTTTGGCTTCCTCGATGAGGTGACGCGCCTCCGCGCCGCGGGTCTCGCGCGCGGCGGCTCGCTCGACAACGCCGTCGTGATCAGCGGCGACCGCGTGCTGAACAAGGAAGGACTCCGCTACGGCGACGAGTTCGTGCGCCATAAGGTTCTCGACGCACTTGGCGACCTCTATCTCGCCGGCGGGCCGATCGTTGGGCACTTCCACGGCGTGCGCTCGGGCCATGCGACGAATCGCGACCTTATGGTCGCGCTTTTCGCGGATCCCTCAGCTTGGTGCACGACGACGATCCCGACCACTGACTGGGAGGAAACGCCGCAGCGCGCACGCGCATAGGCTTTCCACCGTTAACTATGCTATAATCAACACCTTGGTCACGGCGGGGGGCCGGCTCGGGTGGGTAGATCGGGGCGTTTTTCCTATCTTCGCTTTATAATCGTGTCGCCGGTGCTGGCGCTTGCCGCATGCTCGGTCCCAAAAGACGTCTATGTCGAACGGCCGGTCGAGACCACCTACAACAACGCGATGGATCAGCTCTTCGCTGAGGATTACAAGACCGCTGCGAAGACATTTGACGAGGTCGACCAGCAGCATCCTTATTCGGTCTGGGCGACCAAGGCGCAGTTGATGGTCGCCTATACCCTCTACGAGGATAAGCGCTACGACGAATCGATCGTCGCGGCCGACCGCTTTATTCAGCTGCATCCGGGCCATCGCGACGTCGCCTACGCCTATTACCTGAAGGCGCTGGATTACTACATCCAGATCACGGATGTGGAGCGTGACCAACGCATCACGCAACAGGCTTACGACGCCCTTTCCGAAGTCGTCCGGCGCTTCCCCGATTCCGCCTATGCGCGCGACGCTTCGCTCAAGATGGATCTGGCGCGCGACCACCTTGCCGGCAAGGAAATGGAGATCGGGCGCTTCTACGAAAAGCAGGGCGAGTGGCTCGCTGCGATCAACCGCTTCCAGACTGTGGTCAATAAATATCAGACCACGACTCACGTGCCCGAAGCGCTCACCCGGCTTGTCGAATGCTATTACGCCCTCGGGCTCAAGGATCAGGCAACGCGGACTGCGGCGGTGCTCGGCTACAATTACCCCGGCAGCCCGTGGTACAAGGCGACCTACGCGCTCGTCACGACGGGGAATGAAACGGCGCCGGTCGAGCGCGGCTGGCTCGCCCGAATCGTCGATCCGTTCAATCTCTTCTAGCGATCGCTCCCGTCCCCCGGTCTAGCCTCTCCGGCAACGCGCGGTTATCATCGCGCGGCCATGCTGCTCGGGCTTTCCATCCGTAATGTCGTCCTGATAGAGCGGCTCGACCTCGCCTTTCGCTCCGGCCTGTGCGTTCTGACGGGAGAAACCGGCGCCGGAAAGTCGATCCTGCTCGATGCGCTTGGATTGGCGTTGGGCATACGCGCCGAAAGCGGGCTCGTCCGCCGAGGCGCCGAGCAGGCCTCCGTCTCCGCGGAGTTCGACCTAGCGCACGAGCATCCCGCACGCCGGCTGCTAGGAGGGGCCGGAATCGTTGCGGAAAACGACATCGTGGTGCTGCGCCGGATCGTCAATGCCGACGGCCGCAGCCGCGCCTTCGTCGACGATCAACCGGCGAGCATTGGTCTGCTGCGTCAGCTCGGCGACGCGCTCGTCGAGATCGAGGGGCAATTTGCGCAGACCGGTCTTCTCGATCCCGCGACCCACCGCGCGGCGCTCGACACTTACGCCAATGATCCTGCAAGCCGCGATCAGCTCGCGATTACCTGGGCAGCATGGCGCAATCTGGCGAAGGAGCGGGAGGTCGCCGAGGCAGCGCTCCTTCGAGCCCGCGGCAATGAGGCGTTCCTGCGCCATTCGCGCGCGGAGATCGAGGCGCTTGATCCCCGTCCGGGCGAGGAACAGACGCTCGCGGAAGAACGTGCTTTGCTCGCGAACCGCGAGCGTCTTGCCCAGGCGATGGAATCCGCGCTCGGCGAACTTTCAGGCGAGCGTGGAGGAGAGCGCGCGCTTCACGCCGCCGCGCGGGGTCTCGAGCGCCTCAAAGACAAGGCAGGCGGCAGCCTCGACGCGGCCGTCGGGGCCCTCGAGCGGGCCATTGTCGAGACTCGCGACGCGATCGCCGAACTTGAGCACGCAGCACGAATCCTCGGCCGCGGTGGCAAGAGTCTCGAGGAGATTGAAGAGCGGCTCTTTGCACTTCGCGCGCTCGCGCGAAAGCACAACGTGGTGGTCGGCGAACTCCCTAAACTGGCAGCCGATATTGCCTCACAAGTAATCGCCATCGAGGATGGCGGCGAAGCGATCGCAAAACTGCGGGACCGCGAGGACGAGGCGCGCGCCAGCTACGTTGCGGCGGCCGAAGCTGTCACGAAATCGCGCAACGCGGCGGCGAAACGGCTCGATGCCGCTGTGTTGCGCGAGCTCCCTCCGCTCAAGCTCGAGAAGGCACGGTTCCGCACGGTGCTTACGCCGCTCACCGAGGCCGAATGGGGCGAACAGGGGTGCGAGCGAATCCATTTCGAGATCGCGACGATCGCCGGCGCGCCGCCGGGTCCGCTGGCGCGCATTGCGTCCGGCGGCGAACTCGCCCGGTTCATGCTCGCGCTCAAAGTGGTCCTGGCGCGGACGTCGGACGTCCCGACCCTTGTCTTTGACGAGGTCGATAGCGGCGTTGGCGGAGCGACGGCCGCTGCCGTGGGTGAACGGCTTCATCGGCTCGCGCGCGAGCGCCAAGTTCTCGTCGTAACGCATTCGCCGCAAGTCGCCGCACGCGCGACGCATCACTGGCTCGTCGCGCGGAGCGAGGGACGGAACCGCAGCGTGGCGCATGTCGAGGAACTCGACGAGGGGCAGCGGCGCGAGGAAATCGCGCGGATGCTTTCGGGTAGCGCCGTGACCCCCGAGGCGCGCGCAGCCGCGGCAAGCCTGATGGCCGGGGCGCGTGCGTGAGCGCGGCAAAAGCCCCGCGAAAAACGAGTGTCGAGGCGGTTCTGGTGACGACGCTCACCGAGAGCGAGGCCAAGGCGGAGCTCAGGCGTCTCGCCAAGGAAATCGCGCATCACGATGAGCTTTATCATCAGAAAGACGCGCCGGAAATTTCCGACGCCGACTACGACGAGCTGCGTCGGCGCAACAGCGCCATCGAGGCGCGATTTCCCAAGCTCGTGCGTGCCGACAGCCCGTCAAAGCGCGTCGGCTCCATCCCCGCGGCCGGTTTCGCGAAAGTCCGCCACCCTCATGCGATGCTGTCGCTCGAGAACGCGATGAGCGAAGAGGATGTGCGCGACTTCTTTCGCGGGGTGCGCAATTTTTTTCGCGCGCCGCAGGACGTGGTCCGCGTCGAAGAAGACAAGATCGAAGTCATGGCCGAACCCAAGATCGACGGGCTCTCTTGTTCCATCCGCTACGAGCGGGGCGAACTCGTGCTGGCCGCCACGCGCGGCGACGGCCTGACCGGCGAGGACGTATCCGCCAACGTCAAGACCCTCGCGAGCGTGCCAAAAACCCTCAAGGGACAGGGTTGGCCGGACGTCATCGAGGTGCGCGGCGAAGTCTATATGGAGCGACGGGGCTTTTTCGCGCTCAATGCCGAGCGCGAGAAGGCGGGCGAGCCGATCTTTGCCAACCCCCGCAACGCCGCGGCAGGCAGCCTGCGCCAGCTCGACGCCTCGATCACCGCGACGCGCCCGCTCGCCTTCTTCGCCTATGCGTGGGGCGAGCAAAGTAAGGTATTCGCGAAAACTCACGACGAGGCCCTGAAACGCTTCGCCCACTGGGGATTCGCCGTCAATCCGCTATCGAAGTTGTGTCGCGGGGTCGATTCGTTGCTCCAATTCCATCGCGCAATGGCTGAGAGGCGCGCGAGCCTCCCCTACGACATCGACGGCGTCGTTTACAAGGTAAACGACCTCGATCTCGAAGAGCGCCTCGGCTTTGTGAGCCGCGCGCCGCGCTGGGCAATCGCGCACAAATTTCCTGCGCAGCAAGCGCAGACTGTCATCAACGACATCACGATTCACGTGGGACGGCGTGGTACATTGACGCCTGTCGCCGAGCTCGAGCCGGTGACCGTCGGCGGTGTCGTTGTACGCCGCGCGACCCTGCACAACGAGGACGAGATAAAGCGCAAAGACATTCGCAAGGGCGATACTGTCATCGTCCAACGCGCAGGCGACGTCATCCCGCAAGTGGTGAGCGTCGTGCTCAACCGGCGGCCGAAGTCCAGCACGCCCTATGGATTTCCCCATGTCTGCCCGGAATGCGGCAGCAAGGCCGTGCGCGAGGAAGGCGAAGCAGCGTGGCGCTGCAGCGGCGGCCTCATCTGCCCGGCCCAGGCGGTCGAACGCCTGAAGCATTTCGTCTCCCGCGACGCTTTCGATATCGAGGGCCTGGGCGAGAAGCACATCGTTGATTTCTGGACCGACAAGCTCATCAAATCGCCGACGGACATTTTCCGTCTCGACGAAGGGACACTTGCCGCGCGCGAGGGCTGGGGCGAGGTCAGCGCCCGGAAACTGATCGCCGCGATCGATGCCCGTCGCGAAATTTCGCTCGATCGCTTCATTAATGCCCTCGGTATCCCGCAGGTCGGCGAAGCGACGGCAAAGCTCCTGGCGCGCCACTACCGCTCGCTCCCGCGCTGGCGGCGCGCGATGGAAGAAGCCGCCGATCAGGAAAGCGAGGCTTGGCTCGAGCTCAATGACATCCATGGGATCGGCGAGGATATGGCGGCCGACATCGTGGGATTTTTCGCCGAGCGGCATAACCGCGAAGTGTTGGACGAACTGGCCAAGGAGATCAAAGTCGTCGATTACGCGTCCGGGCCCATGGGCGATTCACCGATCGCCGGCAAAACCATCGTCTTTACGGGCACGCTTACGGAAATGTCGCGCTCCGAAGCAAAGGCCCGCGCCGAGGCGCTAGGCGCTCATGTCGCGGGGAGCGTCTCTAACAAGACGCACTTCCTCGTCGTCGGATCCGACGCCGGCTCGAAGGCAAGAAAGGCGAGCGAGCTCGGCGTCAAGACCTTGACCGAGGATGAGTGGATGAAGATCGCTCGACTGGCGCGCTGACGTTCACAGCGCTCGCGTCGCTTCCCGTAGCCACGCCCCGGTATCGCCGTCGACAAGCGGCATGAGCGTGTCGCGAACGCGGGCGTGGTAGGAATTGAGCCAATCGGTCTCGTGCGGCTCTAGCAAGGATTTCTCGATCGCGTTCAGGTCGATGGGAGCCAAGGTGATCGTCTCGAAGCCGTAAATCTCGCGACCCTCCCCAATCCCGTCGAGTTTGATCACAACGATCAGATTCTCGATCCGTATGCCATAGGCGCCCGCCTTGTAATAGCCGGGTTCGTTCGAAACGATCATTCCGGGCAGGAGCGGCTGGCTGTTGGGCAGCTTGGAAATGCGTTGCGGCCCCTCATGCACGCCGAGATAGGAACCCACGCCGTGGCCCGTGCCGTGGTCGTAGTCGAGACCTCCTTGCCATAGGGCGGCGCGTGCCAGCGCGTCGAGCTGCGAGCCAGTCGTGCCCCTGGGAAAGCGGCACAGCGCGAGGGCGATGTGGCCTTTGAGGACGCGGGTGAAGCGATCCTTCATTTCGGCCGTGGGCGTGCCGATGGCGACCGTGCGGGTCACGTCGGTCGTGCCGTCGAGATATTGCGCGCCAGAATCGACAAGGTAAAAGCTCCCCTGCTCCAAGGCGCGCTCGGTCGCAGCGCTTGCATGGTAGTGCACGATGGCGCCGTTGGGTCCGGCACCGGAAATGGTGGGAAAGCTCAGGTCACGGAAATTTAGGCCTTCGCGGCGGAAGGCTTCGAGCCGGTCGGAAAGCGCGATCTCGCGCAAGTCCTTCGAGCGGGCGCGTGCCGCGAGCCAGGCGAGGAAACGGGTCAGGGCTGCACCATCGCGACGGTGCGCGGCTCGGGTGCCGTCGAGCTCGACCGCGTTCTTGCACGCCTTCGGAAGCTGGCATGGATCGGCCGCACGCATCGCCGCTTCACCGAGGCGATCGAACACCCAAGCCGCCGCGCTTGCCGGATCGGCTTGGACGCGCTGGCCCGCAGCAGCGAGCTTCTCGAGGAACGGCCCGAAGGACGACGGCGTCGCGATGCGCACCTCCGGACCGAGATGGCCTTCAAGACCGGGAGTAAGTTTCTCCGCCTCGATGAAGAGATCGACCGAAGCGTCGTCGTGCAGCACCGCGAAGCTCAAAGGCAGCGGCGTGTGCGGCACGTCGCCGCCGCGAATATTGAGGAGCCACGCGATCGAATCGGGCGCCGTGAGCACGGCGGCATCGGCGCCGGCCTCTGCGATCGCTTCCGCGATCCGCTTGCGCTTCGCGCCGGCATGCTCGCCGGTGAAGCTCAACGGGTGCGCGACGACAGGCGCAAGCGGCGGCGGCGGCCGGCCGACCCACACCGCATCGACAGCGTTGTGATCGAGCGCGGCGAAGCTTCCGCTCGCCTTTTCAGCGGCCGCGCGAAAGCGCTCCACCTCGCCCAGCGTATGGAGGCGCGGATCGTAGCCGAGCACTTCATCGGGCTTGAGCTTCGCCGCGATCCAGGCCGCGGGCGGATCTTCGGTTAGATGATGCCGCTCGATCAGCAAACCGTCGACCTCGGCCTCGGCCTGCAGCGTGTAACGCCCGTCGACGAAGATTGCCGCGTCGCGGGCGAGCACGATCGCGAGGCCCGCCGAACCGGTGAATCCGGTGAGCCAGGCCAAGCGTTGAGCGGAGGCCGGGACGTACTCGCCCTGATACTCGTCGGTGCGGGGCACGAGGAAGCCATCGACCCCAAGCCGGCTGAGTTCCGCCCTAAGGCGGGATAGCCGATCAGCTGTGGCGCCGCTGTCGCGCGGATGGACCTCGTCCATGACGCCCTCCGGATGAAGCCAAGCTAAGTCGCAGTAATTCTGCGGACAAGTCCGGTTTGGGAAATTAACCGCCCATTAAGCCGCCATGCGGGTTGAACATGACTGCCCCGTCGAGTTCAGCACTTTAACGGTACGGCAATAACTCTTACCTATTTTGCAGTGCAGCAACGTTATTTTTCCAAGTAATCAAGGAGTTGGTCAAAATGTTGAATATCCTGGCTTCAGGGCTGGGGCATCTCCGGACCGCCTATCAGGACTGGCGTCGGCGCCAGATGGCCTATGACGAGCTCAACTCGCTCGATGACCGTTCCCTCGCCGATATCGGCCTGACCCGATCCGACATCCCCTACCTGTTCTCGCGCGAAATCCGCGACACGGCGAAAGCCCAGGCGACGGGAATGGTCCGCAGAGAGAGCCGCCGCGCCGCCTGATCGGCGGCGTATCCGATACGCGCGTGCGGCCTCGCGCGTTCGGCCTCGATTTCGCGCTCGCGCCGGCGCAGACTGCTCCAATGGCGCAAACCTCCCCCGCCCCCGGGCATGCACATGACGAGCCTGCGCCTCACGATGAGCGCGGTCATCACAAAGGCCCCCACGAGCACGGGGGCGCCCAAGGCCATCACGCTCATGTCCATCGCCACCACCATCACCGCGGGCAGACGACGCTCCGATTGAGCGGCGCCTTTGCGATTGCGACGGCGCTCAACCTGGGCTTCGTAATCGTCGAAACCTTCTTCGGCTTCGTCAGCCATTCCATGGCGCTGCTCGCCGATGCGGGCCACAATCTCAGCGACGTGCTCGGCCTCGCCGCGGCCTGGGGCGCGACAGTCCTTGCACAGCGTCATCCGACCCAGCGCTACACCTATGGGCTGCGCAGCTCTTCGATCCTCGCGGCGCTGCTCAATGCGATCATCCTGTTGATCGCGGTCGGCGGCATTGCCGTCGAATCCGTGCAGCGTCTCTTAGCGCCCGGCCCCGTGAACGCGCCCATAATGATGGCCGTGGCGGGTATCGGGGTGGTGATCAACGGCGCCGCCGC
>Ga0187780_10001992_pt1 | contig 15382 bp, 14 predicted proteins | sample 1015_Q2_SP10_20__FD_132429 | JGI IMG/M metagenome (GOLD analysis project Ga0187780, IMG submission 132429) | Tropical peat soil microbial communities from peatlands in Department of Meta, Colombia - 1015_Q2_SP10_20_MG | ecosystem: Environmental > Terrestrial > Soil > Wetlands > Peat | place... | reverse complement strand
TCGTTAATTTCAGCTGGTAATTCAGAACGCTCAGGTAAGCGAGTGAAAGTACCTTCTAATTTGTCAGCATTGAAAGTGATGTACTCAGGTACGAAGTTGTTAGCTTCAACAGCTTCTTTAACAACAGCTAAGTTTAATGATTTTTCACGTAAGCTGATTGTTTGACCTAATTTAACGCGGAATGATGGGATATCAACGCGTTTGCCATTTACTAAAATGTGACCATGGTTTACTAATTGACGAGCTGCACGACGAGTACGAGCAAGACCCATACGGTAAACTAAGTTATCTAAACGAGATTCTAAAAGAACCATGAAGTTTTCACCGTGTTTACCAGAGAATTTACCAGCAGCATCAAATGTGCGACGGAATTGCTTCTCGTTAACTCCATACATGTGACGAAGTTTTTGTTTTTCTGTTAATTGTAAACCGTATTCAGATAATTTTTTGCGTTGGTTTGGTCCATGTTGACCAGGAGAGTAAGGGCGTTTTTCTAATTCCTTACCAGTTCCAGTTAATGAAATGCCTAGACGGCGAGATAATTTCCAGCTTGGTCCAGTATAACGAGCCATAGATGACTCCTCCTTTAGTTTTTATTTTGTAGTAAAATAAAAACGTTCGTGTAGCTCCGTATTTGCTTATTTTGCTTTCATGTACCTTCGCTCCAGCAGCCAGAGTTACGTGGTGACACCTCGTTTATATGAGGAACAAAATAAAATCAAATGCGTACTAACAACGCTGCGTTATTTTACACAAATAATAGTATAACTAGATTTAATTTGATAGTCAATGATTATTAAATTTATTCTAGTTGATTGGAGGTAACCATGCACCATTAAAATAGGAAATCATGCTTAAAAATAATAATAAAATAATAAAAAGATAAGTGCTGGCCGATTCGACTGAATAGTAAAATTGTTTGGAAAATGTATAAATTTGTAATAAAATAATAGTAGGAAATAATAACTAATTGTTTTATAATAAAAACTAGTTAAAATAGTATATTTTTTAATAGCAAGTAGGTGAGCTATATGAAAATCAGTGAAAAAGAAATTTTATTCGAATTGAAGTCAGAATTTTTTGATTTTGTTAGTCGTCAAGATGATTATAAAAACTTTGTTCAATCCTATGAAGACTATGCGAAAGTAGTTTGTCGCTTATTAATGCCTACCTCAGTATCTGTCCATCATTATATAAATCGTGTCGGATATTTTGAGGGGATAAAAATTATAAACTCTTCAATCTATTCAAAAGAACTTATTCGAATTGATAACGAGCAACATTTTCCAATTCAGTTTATACAAAGTGAAAAATATATTATTTATAAAAGTAACCTACAGAAAACGATTTATCTTTGGAGTCATGATGAAGAAGGACTGTCTCTTGTTGAATTAGATTTTAGTGGTAAAGAAGAGCTGATGGACCAATTTAGTTCAGAATTTTTGTTGAATTTCCATGAAGTGACATTTAATTTTAAAAATGTTAGTACACGTGCTCTACGTACGATTGAGCAAGGGAAACAGTATTTTCAACTATCCAAGATTACATCGAAACTTCATTCCTCTTTCGAGATTGAGTATGTATTAGAAGAAATCATTTCATCGCTTCGCACTGTGTATCCTAACTTTAATTATCAATTACTTTTTACAAATCAAACAATTGAACCATCGCATTTGCCTATTGCGCAATTTTCTCCAATGGATAAAGATGCTAACCCATATATCATTAAAGCTTATAGTGAAAATATTATTACATTTGAAAAAACAAATAATTCAACAAATATGTATATACCAATTCAAGGTCAACAAGGTGTTTATGGAGTACTTAAAGTAGAAAGTGATAAAGCCGTAGAGTACTTAAAGTGGGAAGAAGAATTCTTTAATATTTTAGCAACCAAGGCTGGTACAGCACTCGAAAATGCTAAGTTATATAAGCAAATTGAAGATAGCGCGAAACGAACTCAATTTGTCAATGAAATATCACAAAACTTAAATCAAAATTTAAATATATTAGATGTTGTAAACTGCTTAGTGGATCATTTTAAAGAAACATTTCAATGTGAGGAAATTGCGTTAATCCTTTTGCATGACAATGAACCATATGAGGTTTTAAAAGGTAGTACAAGCTATTTTTTTGAAGAAGATGCAAAACTGTTTATTCATCACATTATAAAATCAACAATTGATCATGATGGAACTTTATTAAAGGTAAATGCTTGTTCAGAAGGAGCATTTCACTCCTTTCCATTTAATTCAATCCTAGCTGTGAAAATCGAGACTAAAGGACTATTCGGAATCGCGATAATGCTACATAGAGATATATGCAAGTTCACTTATCAAGATCGTACATTGGTTCAAAATGTAATGGAACCAACAAAATTAGCACTACGTAATACGATTCTTCAAGACCGTTTAGAACAATTAGTAGCTACAGATCATTTAACTAATTTATTTTCTCGTGCTTATTTAGAGGAACAAATTCTAAAAAGTATCCAAGAGGATCAAAAAGGAACATTAATATTACTGGATATAGATGACTTTAAGAAAATAAATGATCGATACGGTCATCAAATTGGTGATGATGTGCTTGTACAAGTCTCAAATATCATAAAAAGAGTTGTTAGATCGACAGACGTTGCAGCTAGATGGGGTGGAGAAGAACTCGCAGCTTATCTACCTAGAATTGGAGTAGAAGATGGCAAAAGAGTTGCAGTCCGTATTATAGAAGAAGTTGAAAAGATGTCGAATCCAAAAGTTACGACTTCATGTGGAGTATCATCTTGGAATAAGACTGAAAATAAAGGTGCATCACTTAACGTTTTATTTAAAAATGCCGATGATGCACTATACGAAGCAAAAGAAAATGGCAAAAATAGAGTAATGGTATCATTTTAAAAGGGCTAGGAACTTCCTAAGCCCTTTTTTGCATCTCTGCTCAAATTACTACTTACATAGTTTTTTCAATAATATTTACTAGTTTTTCTAAATAATGTTGATCTTCTTCATCAAAACGGTCAAATTCTGGACTGTCGATGTCTAATACACCGATTAATTCTCCGTTTGAAATAAGAGGAATTACGATTTCAGAGTTTGAAGCAGCATCACATGCAATATGTCCTGGGAATTCATGAACATTTGCGATGCGTTGGGTAGTTTTTGTATTAGCTGCTTTACCACATACTCCTTTATGAAATGGAATTCTCACACAAGCAGGAAGACCATGGAATGGGCCAAGAACTAACTCATCTTTGTCCCCATCCTTTAAGTAAAACCCAACCCAATTAATATTATTAAGAAACTGATTTAATAGGGAAGACGCATTTGCTAAATTTGCAATTAAATTTGGTTCTCCATCAGTTAATGCTTTGACTTGGAAAAGTAATGTTTCGTATTGTTGGGCCTTTGTACCTGAGTATTCGACTTTTTGAAACATAATGTGACCTCCTTCAATCTATTATTTGAAACATCATACCATAAATCGTAAGAATTCAGTGATTTTGTCGACCGAATTGTGAAGGGAATTGGAAAAATATCTATAAATACATCTAATAATAACGGAAATGGACAAGAGGTGACGAAGGATGGAGCTTGAGAACCTAGCAACGAAAATGAAAGTCATTGAAAGTGCAGTTACACTTTTTAAAGTGAAGGGCTATCATGGTACATCAATACGTGAAATTGCAGCCAGAGCTAAAGTAAATATTTCTTCTGTTTCCTATTATTTTAATGGTAAGCAAGGTTTATTAGAAGACATCATTATCTCTTTCTTAGAGGGATATATGAAGGTCTGTGAAAGTATCTTTTCAAATGATAGAAATGATGAAGGGAATCGATTACAGCAATTAATGAATGTTATTTTAGAGTATCATTATAATCATAGGAATGAAGCGAATGTATTTTATAAAGAATTAGCAACTGATTCTATTTTTATTAGAGAAATTATGAGTACCTATTTAACAAGAGAAAAATATAATTTTGAAATAATGTATGAAATTCATAAAAAACAAACCAAGTCTTGTAAGGTGCCTTTTACTGTTTTTTTTGTTCAACTAAAATCATTGATTACTACGCCATATTTATTTCCGAATTATTTATCAGAAGTACTTTATATTCGTTTAGATGATCCTTACTTTTTACAAAAATATAAGGAACATGTTTCTGAATGGGTATCCTTTGTATCAAATGGCATAGAAGAACGAAATTTAGAGTGTATAGGTTAATTAAAACGTGTTTATTTGTGTTCAATAAATGTATTTTATTTATTGTTACTATTTTAGAGTGCGTTAGTTGATTACAACTCCAGGTTGCTCCCTTTCCGTGGGGCGTGAGCTGAGCCTCCTCGTCGCTATCGCTCCTGCGGGGTCTCACCCTTCCCGCTATTCCCACAGGAGTCTCGCACCTTCCATTGTAATCAACTTCTGTCTTTAAATTAATCATCTCAAAAGCAACAATCTTTTAGATAAGAGACATCCATTCTAATTAAAAAAACATAATCAAAAAAGCTACTTGTTAGAGTAGCTTATATTGCAATATATTAAGTAAAACATGACCATTTAGTTTAAGGAATATACTGTTCTGTTATTTTTGTTACAACACCATTTTTTATTTCAATATGAAATGGACTTTGGTTAATATACTTTGTGCTTTGAATATATTTAATGAATTCTTGCTTTGATACAACTTTATTCCATTGTACCTTATATGAACGAGGTTGTATGACGAAAATTGCTTTGTCAGAAATCAATAATGTTCGAATTTTAGGATTCGCATTTCGAATGTAATAACCATCTAGAGCGTTGTGAGGTGCATCATTTCCTTTACACTGTTCTTTACAATCTTTAAGAAATTCTTGGTCAGCTCTTTTTCCTGTATACCATTGGATATAATCGAAATTAGCAAAAAGTTTACCTTGCTTAATCTTCAGTGATTTAATATAGGTGGTTTTTTTATCCACATGAGTCACTTTTAATGGATTTTGCTTAGAAGTAGTAGGATTGATTGCGGCACTAACTCCCCCGGATGTCACTAGTAAAGTTGTTATAATGAGTAAAAACGGGAGCATTTTATTCATATTAACTTTTTCTCCTCCGACATAATTTTTTACAAATCATTCCCTGGAAAGATTATACACAAAATTTAAATTTTTATGAGAATAAAAATAAAAAAATTATGGTTTAAGAACTGAAAAAAATGAGTCTTTTTTCCCCTTAAAATGATTGAATAATTCTTTTTACACATAAATATTTATAATTTTTTGTAAAAAAAGATAATTATTATAAAAAATTGAAAAAATTAGGTCAAAAAGTGTCGTATACATGTTATTATTAACTATACATAAATATAAATGAACGAGTTTAAATGTCCTAAATAAATAGACTGATAAGGCAAGTAGAGGGGGTTCACCTAGGATATGACATTCAGTGTGGTTATTATCGTTATATGTTTTGTTATTTTTGGAATGGTAGGTGCCTTAACAGTACGTAGTCGGATGTATAAAAATTTAGATAATCTTGAAACTTGGCGAATCCAACTAATGAATCGACCTGTTACAGATGAGTTATCTAAATTAAAGGCATTGAATATGACTGGTCAAACGGAAGAATTGTTTGAGCGTTGGCGTACGGAATGGGACGATATTATTACGACTGTCCTACCGAAAGTAACGGATGCAATGTATGAAATAGAAGAAGCGATTAATAAATATCGATACATAAGTGCGAAAAAACAAATTGCTTCGCTTGAAGAAAATCTCCAGAAGGCTGAAAATCAGATTGATGAAATTTTAAAAGAGCTTCGTGAATTATTAGGAAGTGAAGAACAAAATTCGGTTGAAATTGAATCTTTAAATCAACAATATCTTGAGCTTCGTAAATTACTATTAACTCACAGACATTTATACACAATTGCAGAGGCAATGATTGAAAAGCAATTAGATCATATTAAAAATAATTTTACTAACGTCAATGAGGCTACTGAGCATGGCAATTATTTAGTTGCTAGGGATTTAGTAAAGGATCTACATAACGATATTATCGATCTTAATGAAAAAATGAAAGTCATACCAGATTCATACATAGAAGCATCAACTACAATTCCAGCTCAAATTACTAATTTGTTTGATGGCTTTAGGCAAATGAAAGAAGAAGGTTATGCACTTGATTATGCAGAACTGGAAAATGAGGCAAATGAATGTAGCAAAGTTTGTGAAGAATGTGTTGAACATATTAAAACTCTCCAACTAGAAGAAGCGATTAGTAAAATGGATGTAGTAAAAGAACAAATTGATACAATTTATGACTTCCTTGAAAAAGAAGTAGAAGCCAAATATATCGTTGAAAAAGAGATTTGGTCTGCACAAGAAGAAATACAAAAAATTAGGGAAGCTAATATTAAAACAAAAGAAGAAACACATATTGTACAGCAAAGCTATCAGTTAACTGAGCAAGACACAGAAACACAAAAATATGTGGAAAAACAAGTAAACATCATTACAAAGCGTTTTGAATTACTTCAAATACGTGTTGCTGAACAAGATTTGGCATTTTCCGTAATTAAAGAAGAGTTAGATAGTTTAAAGCAACAAATGGACTCAATTCGAGAAGCACATAATATGTATGTTGAAATGCTAAAAGATTTGCGTAAAGATGAACTAATCGCTAGAGATCAATTGATTGAGATGAAGCGTTTAATGTTAGAAGTAAAACGACTAATCCAAATATCTAATTTACCGGGTATGCCAACTTCTAGCCTACAGCAAATTCAACAAGCACAAGAGTATATGCAAGTTGTGTATAATGAATTAGAGAAAAAACCTTTAAAAATGGGGAAAGTAACGATTTTACTTGAACAAGCTTCTGCAGCAGTCAATGAGTGTTATCACGATACAAAATATTTAATTGAACAAGGATACTTTGTCGAAAAAGTTATTCAATATAGCAATCGCTATCGTAGTAAATATTCAGTTGTATCTGAAGCGTTAGAGAAATCAGAACAATTTTTCCGCCAATTTGAGTATAACCAAGCGCTAGAACAAGCTGCGGCTGCTTTAGAAAGTGTTGAGCCAGGTGCAATAAATAAGTTGCAGGAAATACTAAGTGAACAAAGGTACACACTACCCCTATAGATACTAATCTTTAGGGGTTCATTTATGTGTGTATTTTTTTATGTAATTTGGTAGTATGTTATTATGAATAAAGTTGGAGGGAAATATGATTTATTTTGACAACAGTGCGACGACTAAGCCATATAAAGAAGTATTGCAAACGTATGTAACGGTTTCTGAACAATTTTTTGGAAATCCATCTTCTTTACATAAACTAGGTGGACAGTCTGAGCAATTACTTGAACAAGCAAGACAACAAATTGCCAATTTAATTGGTATTCATTCTTCTGAAATAATATTTACTTCTGGTGGAACAGAAGGGAATAATTTAGCGATAAAAGGTACGGCAATGCAGCATCGTAATAGAGGTCGCCATATGATTACGACTGAAATTGAGCATCCTTCGATTTATGAGGCATACAAGCAGTTAGAACAATTAGGGTTTGAAGTAACCTATTTAACTCCTGATGAAAATGGATTTATTTCAGCCCAGCAAGTGAAAAATGCAATGAGAGATGATACAATTCTCGTGTCATTAATTCATGTCAATAATGAAACTGGTACAATTCAACCAATAAAGGAAATAGGCGAATTTTTAGCGAAGTTTCCTAAAACCTATTTTCATGTTGATCATGTTCAAGGTATTGGAAAGGTACCTTTAAATTTAAAAGATAGTCATATTGATTTATGCTCTTTTTCTGGCCATAAATTTCATAGTGTTAAAGGAACTGGCTTTCTATATGTGAAAAAAGGTGTAACATTAAGTTCCATTCTAACAGGTGGTTCACAAGAACAAGAAATTCGTTCTGGTACAGAGAACTTAGCTGGCATTGTTGCGATGGCAAAAGCCCTTCGTATGACTTTAGAAAAGCAAAGCCAGATGAAATCACATCTACTTGAATTAAGAGAGCAAATCATGAACAATCTTCATCAAATAGATAAAGCCATCATTAACTCGCCTTCTTACAACTTTGCTCCTCATATTATGAATGTGTCGTTTGTTGGATTGAAACCGGAAGTGATTGTACATGCGTTAGCAGATAAAGGAGTATTTATTTCTACAAAATCGGCCTGTTCTTCAAAAAGTAGTGATGTCAGTCGTGTTTTACAAGTAATGGGGAAAAGTGATCAAGTTGCAGGTAGTGCGATTAGAATTAGTTTGTCGTATGAAAATACGATGGATGAAGTAGAAAAGTTTAATAACATTATTAATGAAGTTATTGCAAAATTATATAAAGTAACGAGGTAAAAAAGATGATTGTAGATTATATATTAATACGATACGGTGAAATGACAACAAAGGGAAAAAATCGAAACCGATTTACGAGTATTTTAAGAGAAAACGTAAGAACTCGTTTAAAAGATTTCACAAATATAAAAATAGAAGCAACTCGTGATCGAATGTACATTAAATTAAATGGTGAAGATCATGAACAAGTCGCTATTCGATTAAAACAAGTATTCGGAATTCATACTTTTAGCTTTGCAAGCAAAGTGGAAACTGAATTAGAGGCTATGAAAAAAGGTGCTCTTGCAGCCATTGAGAAATTAGAAGTACCTGTTAAAACGTTTAAAGTAAATGTACAAAGAAGTTATAAAAACTTTCCATTAAAAACGCCAGAATTAAATCGTGAACTTGGAGGCTATATTCTTCAAAATACTGAACATTTAACAGTTGATGTACACAATCCAGATGTATCTGTCCGTGTAGAAGTTCGTGAAGATGCTACGTATATTACTTGTGGAGAGGAACATGGTGCGGGAGGGTTACCAGTTGGAGTTAGTGGTAAAGTAATGATGCTGCTTTCGGGTGGTATAGATAGTCCGGTAGCTACTTATTTAATGCTAAAGCGTGGAGTTACTGTGGAAGCAGTACATTTTGAAAGTCCGCCATTTACAAGTGAGCGCGCGAAACAAAAGGTAATGGATTTAACAAGTAAGCTGACAAAGTATTGTAGACGTGTTACACTTCACGTCATCCCATTTACTGAAGTTCAAAAGACAATCCATAAAGAGATTCCTGCTAGCTATACAATGACAGTTATGAGACGTATGATGTTACGAATTTCTGAGCAAGTAGCAAAAGAAAGAAAAGCATTAGCTTTAGCAACAGGTGAAAGCCTTGGTCAAGTAGCAAGCCAGACGCTAGATAGTATGCATACAATCAATGAAGTGACAAATTATCCGGTTTTACGCCCATTACTAGCAATGGATAAAATAGAAATCATGGATATTGCACGTAAAATTGATACGTATGATATAAGTATTCGTCCTTACGAAGATTGCTGTACAATTTTTTCACCAGCAAATCCTACAACAAAACCAAAGCGTGATAAAGCTGAACGATTTGAATCGAAATACGATTTTACGGCATTATTAGAAGAAGCCGTTCAAAATCGTGAAACAATTATCTTTGAAAATGAGTCAATCAGATCAAAATCAAATGATAAAGATAAAGAAGAACAAGTTATTGATTTTAAGGATTTACTATAAAAATACTCCTAACAATTACCAATATAAAAATGTATGATAATCCATGTTTTTTCACATTCTAAACTCACAAGGAGGTGAAATCACATGGCAAACAACAGTTCAAACAATTTAGTAGTAAATGGTGCACAACAAGCTTTAGACCAAATGAAATACGAAATCGCTCAAGAATTCGGAGTTTCTCTTGGCGCAGATACAACTTCACGTGCTAACGGATCAGTTGGTGGTGAAATCACTAAACGTTTAGTTGCAATGGCTGAACAAAGCCTTGGTGGCGGATTTACTCACCTATAATAAAAATTATATAAAATGGCTTTAGAGGTAGGGTAACACCTACCTCTTTTTGTTTTTTACTAATTTTAATGAAATATGATTGTAAGATATTTTTTTAAGTCATATTGGTTCAACTACCTATCAGTCGAAATGAAGAACCTTCTACTGAAAAAAGATTTAATTCGTTAAAATTTTAAAAAAATTACAAAAATTCAATAATATTCCTTCTATTTTGGACAACCCTTTTATATAATTTAGTAAAAGTGAAAAAGGGGTGTTTTAAATGATTCAAGTTGAATTTGTTGCACCGAAAGTTTATAACGTCGTTTGGGAGATTGAAAAATACGCAACAACAGATAAAATTGCCTTAAAATGGGAAGATGAAAATGGAGAGACTAGCCATTTATCATACAAAGAGTTAAATCAACTCGTAAATATATATGCTTTTCAATTCTTATCTAATGGACTCACAAAAGGGGACAAGGTATTTGTTATGATGCCTCGATGTGCTGAGACATACGCTGTATACTTAGCCATTTTAAAAATAGGTGCAATTATTATTCCTGGCTCTGAATTATTAAGAGAAAAGGATATTGAGTACCGATTAAATCATGGAGAAGTTCGAGCAGTCGTTGTACATGAGCAGTTGTTGGAGGGCTTTGAGAATCACTCCAATCGAAAAGAAATCGTGTATTTTCTAGTGGGCGATAAAAAAGACCAGTATATTTCACTCGAAAAAGAAATTTATGCAAACCCACAAGTATCTACTGTGGAGACGAGCTGCGATGATGTCGCTTTTATTTCTTATACATCAGGAACTACTGGTAATCCAAAGGGTGTTGTACATACTCATAGCTGGGGTTATTCACATATTCGCATAACTGCTTCAACTTGGATGGATATAACAGAGGATGATACAGTTTGGGCAACAGCAGGACCAGGGTGGCAAAAATGGATTTGGAGTCCGTTTTTAGCGACGCTAGCATCAGGAGCGACTGGCTTTTTTTATCAAGGAAAATTTGATGCAAATACTTATTTAGCATTACTCCAAAAGCATGAGATTAGCGTTCTTTGCTGTACGCCAACTGAGTATCGATTTATGGCAAAGGTAGATCATCTTGAACGATATCAATTTCCTTATTTGAGAAGTGCTATGTCAGCAGGAGAGCCATTGAATCAAGAAGTCATTCGAACTTTCCAATCGTATTTTGGAATAGAGGTACGAGATGGCTATGGTCAGACGGAAAATACATTATTAATTGGTACGTTAAAAGGGATGAAAAGTAAGGCAGGTTCAATGGGAAAACCAACGCCAGGTAATATTGTTGAGGTAGTGGATGAAGATGGTTTGCCAGTTCCTCCAGGAATTGTCGGTGATATTGCTGTACACAAACTTTCTCCGTCACTATTTAAAGGTTACTATAAAGATGAAGGTCGAACAAAAGCACAAACAAGAGGAGACTATTATATTACTGGAGACAGAGCGAAAAAAGATTATGATGGTTATTTCTGGTTTGAAGGGCGAAGTGATGACATTATTATTAGTTCGGGTTACACAATCGGACCATTTGAAGTGGAAGATGCTTTAGTAAAGCATGAGCTTGTACGTGAATGTGCTGTTGTTGCAAGTCCACACCAGCTACGTGGTTCAGTTGTAAAAGCATTTGTTGTACTCAAAAGTAAAGCTCTTGATGAAGATGCACTTGTTCTTGAATTACAGGAATTTGTTAAGCAACAAACAGCACCTTACAAATATCCACGCATTATTGAATTCGTTGAAGAGCTACCAAAAACGATTTCAGGTAAAATTAGAAGAATTGAGTTAAGAGAAATTGAAAAAGAACGTAATGTATTATAGATATGAGCATTTGATAAAATGAGAGAAAATTCTCTTATTTTTTTGATGAGAAAAGGAGGGATTGCTTTGGGAAAATTATGGTTTAACGGAACGTTTTATACAATGCAAACTGAAGGACATTCAGTAGATGCGATATATACAGAAAAAGGAAAAATACTAAAATTAGGTTCAAAAGAGGAACTTGAAAGTTGGCTTGAAAATCAAATTTATGAAGTCATTGATTGTTCAGGAGGAATTGTACTTCCGGGTTTTATTGATAGTCATATGCACTTAATTGGTCATGGAGAATCGTTAAAAAGAGTGGATTTGACTCAATGTCATTCCTATGATGAAATGATTTCTTCTATGACTGAAGCTGTTAATCAAGCTAAAGAGAATGAATGGATTATCGGAGAAGGATGGGATGAAAATCAGTGGCAAAACACTGCAGAAATTCATAAAAAAGATTTGGATAATTTGTCATCTGCAAATCCGATCGTTCTAAAACGAGCGTGCCGTCACGTTTATTTTGTTAATTCTAAGGTTCTAGAAAAAGCACAGCTTTCCGAAAAGACCACAATAGAAGGTGGTCAAATTGGGATAGATAAAAATGGAAAGTTAAATGGATTATTATATGATGAAGCGGTTAATGCAGTACTAAAAGCCATGCCTTCTCCAGATGAAGTTTATTTAACAAGTGCTCTAGAGACTGCCATTAAAGATTGTTGGAATCATGGAATAGTAGGTGTTGTGACAGAGGATTTAGGGTATTATGGAAACGCGTTAAATGTGTTAAAGTCATTTGAAAAAATGTTAAACAGGATGCCTTTTTTTGCAAATTTATTAATTCATCACACCGTATTTGAGGAAATAGCACCCTATTTATCTAATCGAAGTGAGCGTCTGTCTTTTGGTGGGATAAAAGCCTTTATTGATGGTTCTTTTGGAGGGCGTACAGCTTTATTATCTTGTCCATATCAAGATAATCAATCGACAAACGGTCTTCAAGTGACATCAGTTCAAAAACTAGAAGAAATTACAAAAAAAGCAAGGGAGCATAAAGTTCCAGTTGCCTTTCATATGATCGGTGATTTAGCCGTTCAGCAAGGTATTGATGTCATGCTAAACTTTCCAAATAATAGCAATCTGCCTGATCGACTTATTCATTGTGAACTTTTAAGTCCAACATTAGTTCAAAAAATGAAAGGACTATTTGCTGTTATCGATATTCAATCTTCATTTTTATTCAATGATTATCCTTGGTTAATTGATCGAGTTGGTGAAGAGCGGAATAAATATGCTTTTCTTATTCGAACATTATTGAAAGAAGGTTTACAATTAGCTAATGGTTCCGATACACCAATTGATTCAATTAATCCTTGGTTAGGTATCTACACATCTATCACTAGGAAAGCAAAAAATGGCATACCGTATAATATAGAAGAGAGTATTTCTATTTACGAAGCACTCGAATTATATACAACAAGTGGTGCTGTATCAATTGGTCTACAAGGAAGTAAAGGTCAGCTCAAAGAGGGATATGATGCTGATTTTCAATTTGTTTCTCATGACCCTTATTTAATTGATACTGAAGAAGTCATTAACATAAAATGTATTAAAACAATCATACGAGAAGAAATTGTATTTGAAAAAGAGTGGAATTAATCCATTCTTTTTTTTGTTTAGCTCTTATGCTCTTTGACTATACTGAGTGAGAAAGGTGTGGTCGGAATGCTCCTTGCTTTAAAAATAATTGGTGGCTTGATTTTGTTGGTTATCCTTTTCGTTTTTGTGATTATGATAACTACTTTAAAAGTTCGAGTACATATCATTTATACTCAAAGTCACAGAGAAGTGAATATAAAATTTTCGATATGGAAAAACCTTATTCAATTTAAATACAATATGCCGTTAGAAGATGAAAAAGTCGAAGTTCGTTTTGATAAACTTGAAAAAATGAGGAGAAAATATTCTGTAAGAGAACAATTGGATTTACTTATAAATACGTATTCTCAAACACATACTAGCATTAAGCGATTTTTAAAGGATGTAAAAATTTCTTATATAAATGTCCAACTATCGATAGGGACAAGTAATCCGGCATTAACGGGAATTTCGAGTGGATTTTTATATGGGATAGTTGGATTGGTAGAAAATTTATTAGAACAACTTACAACTGTCCTTTCAAAACCCGTTTTTGTCCTGTCACCAAATTTCAATCATAAAGCGATTGAATGTGAAAGTATTATTCGTTTTTCCGTCTCACTTCGGAAATTATGTTTAATTGGATTAAAAATAGGAAGAGCTGTACTAATGAGTAGGAAAGTTCAAAAAGGTAAAAAAAAGATAAATATTCATATTAAGGAGGCATCTTCATGAGTCAACATCCAATAGGAGATTTAATGAATGCAGCTATGGAGAATTTAGTTTCAATGATTAATGTAAATACCATTATTGGTGAACCGATTTCAGCACCAGATGGTAGCTTGATTTTACCTGTTTCAAAAGTAGGGGTAGGATTTGCTGCAGGTGGAAGTGAATTTTATCAAAACCAACCAACTGAAAGTACTGCACAAGGTGGTATTAAAAGTGTTCACCCATTTGGTGGTGGAACAGGTGGTGGAGCATCTATTACGCCAATCGCATTTTTAATTGTGAATAAAGAGGGAGTCAAATTACTTCATCTTGATCAAAATACTCATTTAATTGAAAGACTAATTGATCTAACACCTCAAGCAATTGAAAAAGTTAAACATTATATGAAACGAAATAAAGATGATGATATCAAAAAAGATGAAAACCCATTTGAATAAGTAAATTTTATGTAAAATAAGTTGATTCATTTGCAAACATCAATTCCATCCATTAAGATAAATGTGTTGTAAACATTTTGGAATTATTGGGAGGAATTAACATGGCAACTGTAACATTTAAAGGTAATCCAGTAACATTAATAGGTAACGAAGTAAAGGTTGGAGAAAAAGCTCCTAACTTTACAGTGTTAGCAAATGATTTAAGCCCAGTTACATTAGAAACTTCAGCTGGTAAAGTACGTTTAGTAAGCGTAGTACCATCTCTTGATACAGGTGTTTGTGATGCACAAACTCGTCGTTTCAACGAAGAAATTTCAAAATTAGGTAACGTTGAATTATTAACAATTTCAATGGACTTACCATTTGCACAAAAAAGATGGTGTGCAGCTGCTGGTTTAGAAAACGTACATACTTTATCTGACCACCGTGAAGCATCTTTTGGTGAAGCATATGGCGTATTAATGAAAGAATTACGTTTATTAGCTCGTGCAGTATTTGTAATTGATTCAAACGATACTGTAAGTTATGTTGAATACGTAGCTGAAGGAACAAGTCATCCAAACTACGAAGCAGCAGTTGAAGCTGTAAAAGCTGCTAAGTAATTTTATAATGTTAAAAAAACAACCTGTTTTGTAAAATAGGTTGTTTTTTTTGTGTTGTAATGAATCAACTTTATTACTGAAAGCTGTTTTCGTATACATTGTTGCTATTTTAGTATGTGTAAGTTGATTGCCGCTCCAGGACGCTCGCTTTCCGTGGGGCGGGCGGTGAGCCTCCTGATATGAACGAAATTGTCAAGGCTCCCACTCATATTTGTGTTTTGTATTATTTTTAGGCAACTCTAAGAAGAGAAGCTAATTTCGGCTTC
>Ga0187780_10001991_pt1 | contig 15385 bp, 12 predicted proteins | sample 1015_Q2_SP10_20__FD_132429 | JGI IMG/M metagenome (GOLD analysis project Ga0187780, IMG submission 132429) | Tropical peat soil microbial communities from peatlands in Department of Meta, Colombia - 1015_Q2_SP10_20_MG | ecosystem: Environmental > Terrestrial > Soil > Wetlands > Peat | place... | reverse complement strand
TGAACGCGCAGGGCGAAGACGTCGTCGCCGGCATCCGCACGCCGCAGCATCTGACGGTCGCCGGCAAAAAGGCCAACAACTCGCAGCTCCCGTCCATGGAAGAGGTGATGCCCAAGGTCTTTGCCGAGCTCGAAGAGGTGCGCCGAAAGCTCGAATCGCACTATCGCGACATGCAGGACATCGAGTTCACGGTGCAGCAAGGCAAGCTCTACATGCTGCAGACGCGCAGCGGCAAGCGCACCGCGCCTGCGGCGCTCAAGATCGCTGTCGAAATGGTGGGCAGCGGGCTCATCAGCCGCGAGGAGGCCATCCGCCGGATCGAGCCACTTTCGCTCGACCAGCTCCTTCACCCGACGCTCGATCCCAAGGCGAAAAAGGTCCTGCTCGCACGTGGCCTGCCGGCTTCGCCGGGCGCGGCGGCGGGCGCCGTGGTGCTGTCGGCCGACGAAGCCGAGGCCCGGGCGCAAAAGGGCGAGGCTGTGATCCTCGTTCGCGTCGAGACGAGCCCCGAGGACATTCACGGCATGCACGCTGCGCGCGGCATCCTCACGACGCGCGGCGGCATGACGAGCCATGCGGCTGTGGTCGCGCGCGGGATGGGACGGGCCTGCGTCGCCGGCGCGGGCGATCTGCGCGTCGATTACGCGGCGCGAACGATTTCGGCCAAAGGTCAGACGGTGAAGGCCGGCGAAATCATTACCATCAATGGCTCGACTGGCGAAGTGATGCTAGGGGAGGTGCCAACGATCCAGCCCGAGCTCTCTGGCGATTTCGCGACCTTGATGGCGTGGGCCGATGAAGTCCGCACCATGGGCGTACGCGCCAACGCGGACACGCCTGCCGACGCGAAGAATGCGCGTCGCTTCGGCGCCGAGGGCATCGGACTCTGCCGCACGGAACATATGTTCTTCGAGGGCGAGCGCATCATCGCGGTCCGCGAGATGATCATGGCCGATGATGCCGAGGGCCGTCGCAAGGCTCTGGCCAAACTCCTGCCCATGCAGCGCGGCGATTTCGAGGAGCTCTTCCGCATCATGGCCGGTCTCCCTGTTACGATTCGTCTCCTCGACCCGCCGCTACATGAGTTCCTTCCCAAGACCGACGACGAGATGGAAGACGTGGCGAAGGCGACGGGTAAGGATATGGCGTATCTGCGCCACCGCGCCGCGGCGCTGCACGAAGCCAACCCGATGCTCGGTCACCGCGGCTGCCGGCTCGCAATCACCGCACCCGAGATTTACGAGATGCAGGCGCGTGCCATCTTCGAAGCGGCGGCCACGGTCGTGAAGGAGAGCAAGGCCAAGCTCGTGCCCGAGATCATGATCCCCCTCATCGCATCGAAGAAGGAGCTCGATCTGCTGAAAGGCATGATCGATCGCATCGGCGCGGAGGTGGCGAAGGAGCGGGGCGTCAAGCTGGACTATCTCGTCGGCACGATGATCGAGCTGCCGCGCGCCGCGCTGCGCGCGGGAGAGATCGCCGAAGCGGCGGAATTCTTCAGCTTCGGAACCAACGACCTCACCCAAACCTGCTTTGGCCTTTCGCGTGATGATGCAGGCAGCTTCCTCGATGCCTATCTGAAGCAGGGCCTGATCGATCACGACCCCTTCGTAAGCATCGATCGCGAGGGGGTCGGCGAGTTGATGAAGATCGCATCCGAGCGCGGTCGGCGCGCGCGCGCGAAGTTGAAGCTGGGGATTTGCGGCGAGCACGGAGGCGATCCGGCCTCGGTCCGCTTCTGCCAAGAGGTCGGCCTCGATTACGTCTCGTGCTCGCCCTATCGCGTGCCGATCGCGCGGCTTGCGGCGGCGCAAGCGGCGCTCGCGCGCGAGCCGGCGCCGTCAACCGCGTGAGTTGCAGCCCCGCAACGGGGCACCGCCTAGATTCGAACCCAAGCCGGACGTGACGGCGTCAGGCGCGTGCCGCCGGCGAGCAGCTTTGCGCCACTCTCAGCGGCCGCCAAGGAATCGAGGCGCAACAACGCCAGCGCAAGGCGGTCGCGTCCGGATTGGACCTCTCCTGCTTCCGCGCCGTTCAGCAGAATCGGCGTGCCCGGTGCCGGCAGTGGGCCGTCGAGCTCGACGGGCAGCAGCCGTTTCTTGACGAGCGCGCGATACTTCATGCGCGCGGTCAGCTCCTGACCCATGTAGCAGCCCTTTTGCCAGTCGATGCCGTTGAGCTCGTCGAAACCTGATTCGAGCAACAGAGCTTTTTCGACGCCGAGGTCGCGGCTGCCATCCGGCACGCCAAGCGCAAGACGGTAACGGTCGTAGCGCTCCGCATCGGCCGGCGCGAAGCCCGCGCCTTCGAGCACCACATATGCGTTCCCGCCGCGCGGCAATATCAGACGCGCGCCAAGCTGCGCGAGCCGCGGATCGGCGAACGCCATTCCGCCGGCAAAAGCCTCTGCCGCGCCCGGACTTGCGAGACCGAGGGCTGGTAACGCCTCATCGCCGAAACCGACCGCAACGGCGAAGCGCGACGACGCGTCGGTTATCGCCACTTTCGAGCGCAGCTTGTAGAGCCCGAGCCGCCGCTGGAGATCCGCAATGCGCGCTGCTTCGGTTTCGAGGACAAGCGTGTCGCCGGCGCCCAGGATGAAGAAGTCGAAGAGGTACCGGCCTTGTGCCGTGAGCAGCGCCGCGAAAATGGCGCGTTCGGCGGAAACTTTCGCGACGTCGTTGGACACGAGGCCCTGCAGGAACGCGACGCGGTCCGCGCCGGCGACTTCGAGCACGCCGCGCCCGGGAAGCTCCGCGTAAAACCGCTCGCTCATGCCGGCATTTCCTTTCTGTTCCTACACTTAGGAGCGGTGGCGAGGCTTGGCAAGCAAGGGGGTGGCCCCTATACCGGGGCGCCATGAAGATCCTGTTCGTCACGGCGACGCGAATCGGCGATGCCGTCCTTTCGACCGGTCTGCTCTCTTACTTGATCGACCGATTCACCGACGCGCGGTTCACGATCGCGGCGGGACCCGTGGCGGCGCCGCTGTTCGAGGATGTGCCGCACCTCGACCGCCTCATCAGCATGCCGAAGCGGCCGTGGCGGCTGCACTGGGCCGCGCTCTATCGCACAGTGGCGCCGCAGCGCTGGCGCATGGTCGTCGATCTGCGCGCTTCCGCGCTGGCCTATTTGCTGTGGACGGGCGAGCGCCGCGTCGCCGAAAGGCGCGACCGCACCGAGCATCGCGTGCGCCAGCTCGCGAGGCTTTTTGCGCTCGATCCGCCACCGAGCCCACGCCTGTCGATCGCGCCGCGCCGCGATGCCGAGGCGGCCCTTCTCGTGCCGCCGGGCGGCCCCGTGCTCGCGATCGGTCCCGCAGCCAACTGGCGTGCCAAAGAATGGCGCGGCGAGCGGTTTGCGGAACTGGCGCAACGACTTACTGCAGTCGCGGGCATCTTCCCGGGCGCGCGCGTCGCGGTGCTTGCCTCGGGACAGGAGCGCGCGCAGGCCTCGCCACTCATCGCGGCGCTGCCCGCGCAGCGTTGCATCGACCTTGTCGGGAAGGTCGATTTGCTCACCGCCGCCGCCGTATTGCGGCGTTGCGCCTTGTTCATCGGCAACGACACCGGCCTGATGCACCTCGCCGCCGCGGCCGGGACTCCGACGCTCGGCCTATTCGGTCCCAGCCCCATCGAGCAATATGCGCCCTGGGGCGCGCACACCGCGACGGTGACGACGGCGACGCCGTTCCGCGATCTCTTCGGTCCAGATTTCGACCGGCTGACCTCCGACACGCTGATGGACAGTCTCAGCGTCGACGCGGCGGAGGCGGGCGCGCGCCGGCTCTGGGACCGCGTTGCAGGCAAGGCCGCCTGATGGCGGTCGTAGTGATGACCGACGATGGTATCGCCTTCGACGGCACCACGCCGAACCGAGCGCCGCTCGGTGGTGCCGAGGCCGCGTTTCTCACCTTGGCCGAAGCGCTGGCGGCGCGCGGCCATCACGTTGCCGTGCGCAACCGCTGCGCGGCAGCGCTCGCCTATCACGGCGTTGACTGGGCGCCGCTGCAATCGGGATTGCCGGTCGAATGCGATCTCTACATCGCAAATCGAGGGCATCGCCTCATCGGCCTCGTACAGCGCGCCCGCCGCCGCCTCTTCTGGATCCACAATCCGGGCAGCTATCTGCGCAAGTTTCGCTATGTTCGTGAACTCCTGCGTCATCGGCCGATGATCGTGACCACGGGCGCATACCACGCGCGGACCGTGCCGTGGTGGCTGCCAAGTGGCGGTCGCACCACGATCCCTTACGCCATCCCCGAGGCGTTTCGGCATTCGGCGCCGCTGGACCGCACTCCGCCGCCACGCGCGATCTTCACCTCCAATCCCCTACGCGGTCTCGATTGGCTCCTCGATCTCTGGGAGCGCCGTATCCGGCCAGCGGTGCCTGAGGCCGAGCTGCATCTCTATTGTGGAACGACCGTTTATGGCACCGTCGGCGACGCGAAGGCAGCACCGATCGGCCGTGTCCTCGCGCGCGCGGGCGCCATGGCGGCACAAGGCGTACGGTGCTTCGCCCCGCTGCGCCGGGATGACCTCGTCGCTGCGCTGCGCGGCGCACGAGTCATGCTTTATCGCGGCGATCCCGGCGAGACGTTTTGCCTGTCGGTCGCCGAGGCGCAGGCCCTGGGTCTCCCCGCCGTGGTGCAGCCCCTGGGCTCGCTGCCGGAACGCGTGCGCGATGGAAGTACGGGATTCATCACCGTCGACGACGAAAGCTTCGCACGCCACGCGGTCGCGCTGTTGAGCGACGAGACGCTCTGGCGGCAACAGCATGAGGCTGCGCTGCGTTTGCAGCGCGGCATGAGCGCAGATGAGGTGGCGCAACGTTTCGAGGCATTGCTGCCGTGACGCGCCTCCTTCAGGCGATGGCGGGGGCGAAGCATGGCGGCGCCGAAGCTTTCTTCGAGAGGCTGGCGACGAGTTTGCGGCGCGCAGGCGAGGAACAAAAGCTCGCGATCCGCCGCGATCCCGAGCGCGCGGCGCGCTTGCGCCGGGGTGGGCTCGACGTCGCCGAGCTCGGCTTCGGCGGCATGCTCGATCTTTTGACCTCTCGGCGCCTCGCGCGGATCATCGCCGAATTTCGGCCGCGTGTCGTGCTGACCTGGATGAGCCGCGCGACGGCGCTTTGCCCGCGCGGCGATTTCGTGCATGTTGCGCGGCTCGGGGGCTATTACGATTTGCGCCACTATCGCGACTGCGATCACCTGATCGGGAATACGCGGGCGCTCGCCGCTTGGCTCGTCGGCCAGGGCTGGCCAAAGGAGCGCGTGCATTATCTGCCGAATTTTGCCGAGTCACGGGACGCGCCACCTGTGCCGCGCGCAGCCCTCGGTACGCCCGAGGGCGTGCCGCTCGCTCTCGCGCTCGGACGGCTTCATCCGAACAAGGGTTTCGACGTCCTGCTCGACGCCGTCGCACAAACGAAGACGCTGCATCTCTGGCTCGCCGGCGACGGGCCCCTGGACTCCGAACTCAAGCGCCAGGTGCATGCGCTCCGCCTTGCGGAACGGGTCCGTTTCCTCGGATGGCGTAACGATGTCGGCGCGTTGCTCGCCGCTAGCGACATGCTCGTTTGCCCGTCGCGCGTCGAACCGCTGGGGAACACGGTCCTCGAGGCCTGGGCCGCGCGCGTGCCGGTCATCGCGACGCGGTGCAGCGGTCCCGCCGAGCTGATCGATGACGGAAGGAACGGCGTGCTCGTGCCAGTGGGCGATGCGGCGGCGCTTGCCTCCGCCATGGAAGGCCTTGCCGCCGATCCAGCACGAGCCGCATCGCTGGTCGGCGCGGGGCACGAAACCTTCCTCGCAAACTTCAGCGAGAACCGGGTCGTCGCGTCCTACCGCGAATTTCTCGCGAGGGTCGAGCGCTGATGTGCGGGATCGCCGGCATCATGACCGTACCGGGCGAGACGCTGCCCCTAACTTCGCTCCAGGCCATGGGGTCGGCGCTGGGTCATCGCGGACCGGACGGCAACGGGCATTACCGCTCCGGCGATGTCGGCATGGTGCAGACCCGGCTTGCGATTATCGATCTCGCGACTGGCGATCAGCCGCTCTGCGAACCGGGTGGCGCCGCACTCATGGCGAATGGCGAGATCTACAACTACCTCGAGCTGCACGCCGAAGTGCCGCAGGCGGTCTTCGCCACGAGTTCGGATTGCGAGCTGCCGCTGCATCTCTATCGCCGCTTCGGGCTCAACTTCCCCCGCCGGCTGCGCGGGATGTATGCGATCGCGCTGCACGATCCGCTCACGGGCCAGCTCGTGCTGGCGCGCGATCCCTTCGGCATCAAGCCACTCTATTACGCCGAGACACCGCGCGGCTTCGCTTTCGCTTCGGAGGCACAGAGCCTCATTCGCGGGGCGGTGGTACCCGCCGAGCTCGTCCGCCAGTCGCGCAACGAGCTGCTGCAGCTCCAGTTCACGACAGGACGCGAGACCATCTTCTCCGGGATCAGCCGCGTGCTTCCGGGCGAGACCCTGGTCGTGGCGAAAGGGCGCATCGTCGAGCGTCGCCGCATCGACGCCTTGCCCGAAGGCGGCGCCGAGCGCATGGAGGAGACCGAAGCGCTGGCGGATTTCGATCACGCCTTCGCTGATTGCGTGGCGCTGCATCAGCGCGCCGACGTGCCCTACGGCATGTTTCTCTCGGGCGGAATCGATTCCTCCGCGATCCTCGCCATGATGGCGCGGCTCAACGCCCGGCCGGTCAAGGCTTTCACGATCGGCTTTTCGCGCACCGGTGCCCTCGACGAACGCGCCGCTGCCCGCGCGGTGGCCATGGAATTCGGCGCCGAGCATATCGAGGTCGAATTCCGCGAATCCGATTTCTGGTTCCTGCTGCCCGAGATCGCGCGTGCGATGGACGACCCGGCCGCCGATTACGCCATCATGCCAACCTACAAGCTCGCCGCTGCGGCGCGCGAGGCTGGGCTCAAGGTCATTCTCTCTGGTGAAGGCGGCGACGAGCTTTTCGCCGGCTATGGGCGCTATCGCAGCGTTGCACGGCCGTGGTGGGCGGGCGGCCGGCCGCTGCGCGCGCGCGGCAATCTCGATCAGCTAGGCCTGCTGCGCGGCGACCTCGCGGGCTGGCGCGACGGGGTCGCGGCAGCCGAGCTCCACGCGCAGCAGAACGGCCGCTCGCGCCTCCAGGCGGCGCAGGCGACGGACTGTGTCGATTGGCTGCCCAACGATCTTCTATCCAAGCTCGACCGCTGTCTGATGGCGCATGGTGTCGAAGGCCGGACGCCATTTCTCGATCCAGCCATGGCGAATTTCGTCTTTCGCCTCCCCGACGATCTCAAGGTCCGCCATGGGCTCGGCAAATATCTGCTGCGCCGCTGGCTCGAAGGCCAATCACGCGCGGCGCAGGCCATGGCGAAGAAGCGCGGCTTCACCGTGCCTGTCGGCGAATGGATCGCGCGCCGTGCGGTGCAGCTCGGCCCGCTCGTTGCAGCGCAGCCTTGCGTGCAGGAGATCTGCCTGCCACATGCGGTCGAGAAGCTTTTCCTCGGTGCTACCGGCAAACGCGAAGGCTTCGCCGCTTGGACCTTGCTTTTCTACGCCCTGTGGCACCGGCATCACATCAGGCGATCGCCACCCGCGCCCGATGTGTTCACGGCTCTTGCCGCCCGGGACTAGCGATCGACCACTCCAGCGTTTGGCCGCCTAGAAACACCCTCACGGGTCCATCGCTCGTCGCAACAATCTCAGGCGGCGTCGTGCCGACCCGCGAAAGGGTCACGTGTCCTTCGTTGAGTGGCAGGCCATAAAAACGCGGGCCATGCTCTGCCGCGAAGCCTTCGAGCCGGGCGAGGGCGCCCTCTTCGGCAAACACCTGAGCATAAATCTCGAGCGCCGCCGGCGCGGAGAAAATCCCCGCGCAGCCGCAGTCTCTCTCCTTGTCGCGCGCGAAGTGCGGGGCGCTGTCGGTGCCGAGGAAAAACCGCGAGTCACCCGAGGTCGCGGCTCTCCGCAGCGCCAGTCGATGGCTTTCGCGCTTCGCCACCGGCAGGCAATAGAAATGCGGCCGCAAGCCGCCCACGAAGATGGCGCTGCGATTGATGACGAGATGATGCGCCGTGATCGTCGCGGCGAGGTTCGCGCGGGAAGCCATTACGAAATCCACCGCTTCCTTGGTGGTCACGTGCTCGAGGACGATCTTCAACGCCGGGAAATCGCGAATGAGCCGCCGCAAGATCTGATCGACGAACGCAGCTTCGCGGTCGAACACGTCCACATCGGGGTCGGTGACTTCGCCATGGATTAGGAGGCGCATGCCGATCTTTTCCATGCGCTCGAAGACCCGCCCCATCCTGCGCACATCTGTCACGCCTGCGGCAGAATTGGTGGTGGCGTTGGCGGGATAGAGCTTCGCCGCCGTGAAGACCCCTTCGCGGAAGCCTTGTTCGAGGTCGTCAGCCTTGGTCTCGTCGGTGAGGTAGCACGTCATGAGCGGCGCGAACGCCGCGCTCTGGGGCAGCGACGCGAGGATGCGCTCACGATAGGCTCTCGCGGCCGCGGCCGCCGCGATCGGCGGTGAAAGATTCGGCATGACGATGGCACGCGCGAAGCGCTCCGCCGTGAATGGCAACACCGCCCGGAGCATGGGCCCGTCGCGCAGATGTACATGCCAATCGTCGGGACGCCGAAGCGTCACAGTTTCCGCAGCCGCCATCGCGCTCTCGCTCCCTGGCTTGCGATCCACTATATCCTAGCGAGGGACCGAACGCCGCGCGCCTGTCGCGGCAAGGAGGCCATTGTGACCGCATGCATCATCGGCTGGGCCCATACCCGTTTCGGTAAGCATGAGGGCCAGGACATCGAGTCGTTGATCCTCGCTGTGGCCGCGGAGGCGATCAGGGATGCCGGGCTCGAGCCGGGCGACATCGACGAGATTTTCCTCGGGACCTTCAATGGTGGCTTCGTCCGCCAGGAGTTTCCCTCCTCGCTCGTCCTTCAGCTCGATCCCGCCCTTCGCTTCAAGCCGACGACGCGGGTCGAAAACGCTTGTGCGACGGGTTCTGCCGCGATTCACCAAGGGTTGAACGCAATCGCCGCGCGGCGCGCGCGCAGCGTGCTGGTCGTCGGTGTCGAAAAAATGTCGGAAGTCTCGGGACCTCAGGTGGGCGATCTGCTGATCCGCGCCGCCTACCTCAAGGAGGAGGACGGGATCGCTGGCGGCTTCGCGGGTGTTTTTGGCCGCATTGCCGAGCTCTACTTCCAGCGCTACGGCGACCAATCCGACGCGCTGGCGCATATCGCGGCCAAGAACCACAAAAATGGCGCAACCAACCCTTTGGCGCAGATGCAGAAAGATCTGGGCTTCGAGTTCTGCCGGACGGTCTCGGAAAAGAACCCGCTGGTGGCGGGGCCGCTCCGCCGCACGGATTGCTCGCTTGTCTCCGACGGCGCGGCGGCACTCGTGCTCGCCGATGTCGAGACCGCACTTCAAGCCAAGAAGGCGGTGGTGTTCCGCGCCGCGGAGCAGGTCAATGATTTCCTGCCGATGAGCCGGCGCGACGTCGTCGCCTATGAGGGGCCGTCCCTGGCTTGGCAAAGGGCACTGGCGAGTGCCGGGGTGAGTTTGTCCGACATCTCCTGCGCCGAGGTGCATGACTGCTTCACGATCGCCGAGCTCATGACCTACGAGGCCATGGGGCTCGAGAAACCGGGGCAGGGGGCGCGCGCGATCCTCGACGGCAAGGTCACGAGAGACGGGACGTTGCCGGTGAACCCGTCGGGCGGGCTCAAAGCCAAGGGCCATCCGATCGGCGCGACCGGCGTCTCCATGCATGTGCTCCAGGCGATGCAATTGACGGGAACGGCTGGGGGCATCCAGGTGGCCAATCCGCAACTCGCCGCCATCTTCAACATGGGCGGCGCGGCCGTCGCAAACTACGTCAGCATCCTCGAAAGGCTGCGTTGATGGACAATTTCCGCGCGCTGCTGCTCGAGGAATCTGACGGCAAAGTCTCTTCCCGCATTGCGAGCTTGCCGGAAAGCGCGCTGCCGCCGGGCGAGGTGACCGTGGACGTCCTCTATTCGACGCTCAATTACAAGGACGGGATGATCCTCAACGGCATCGGGCGTCTGGTGCGCAAATATCCGCATGTGCCCGGCGTCGACTTCGCAGGAATTGTGGCGCAATCGGATTCGCCGGACTTCAAGCCGGGCGACGAAGTCGTCTTGACCGGCTGGCGCGTCGGCGAGGCGCAATGGGGCGGCTATGCTGCGAAGGCGCGGGTCAAGGCGAGCTATCTCGTTAAACTGCCGCGCGGCCTCACGCTGAAGCGCGCCATGGCGCTTGGCACGGCGGGTTTCACGGCCATGCTCGCCATCATGGCGTTGGAAGAGCATGGGCTCAAGCCCGGTGCCGGCGAGGTGCTGGTGACGGGGGCTGCCGGCGGCGTTGGCAGTGTCGCCGTCGCGGTCTTGTCGGCCTTGGGCCATTCGGTGACGGCTTCAACCGGCCGAGCGACGACGCATGACTATCTGCGCGATCTCGGTGCTGGGGCGATCATCGACCGCGCCGAACTCGCGAAGGTCCCGGCCAAGCCTCTGGACAGCGAACGCTGGGCCGGCGCGGTCGACGCCGTCGGCGGAACCACGCTCGCGACGGTGCTCACCCAGCTGCGCTACCACGCCTCCGTGGCCGCGTGCGGTCTGGCGGGCGGAGGCGAATACCCGGCCACGGTCATCCCGTTTTTGCTCCGGGGGGTCAACCTTCTGGGCATTGATTCCGTGATGTGTGCCGCCCCGCGGCGCCGCGCCGCCTGGGATCGCCTTGCCCGGGACCTGCCGTCCCGCCGCCTCGATGCCATGACGGAGACCGTGCCGCTTGCGGCCTTGCCCGAGCTCAGCAAGCGTATTCTGCGCGGCGAAATCCGCGGCCGGGTCGTGGTCGACACAAAAAATGCTTAATTTTTTTCATTGATTCACAATTAGATATAGACAAATCCTCAGGTTAGTTATAGGGTTAGGGTCGATTGCGCCCAGCGCGCCGGCGAAAGCCGCGGCGATCAAGGGCCCGTGGCACGGACATGGACGAGATCGGACGTCGGGGATTTCTCAAGGTTTTGAGCGCTGCGGCCGGGGTCGGTCTGGCCCCGCTCGAAGCCGCTTGGGCCGTGGAGACGCGAAAGCAGGTTCCGCCGGTTCAGCGTCAGACGATCGTGGTCGACGCCGGCCATGGCGGGATCGACCCCGGCTGCGTAGGCCAGGCGGGCACCTATGAGAAAGACGTGGCGCTTGCGACCGCGCTCGACTTGGCGCGCCAGCTCGAGGCCACCAAGCGTTTTGCCGTCCAGTTGAGCCGTACCGACGATACCTTCGTCCCGCTCGGCGAGCGGGTGGCTCGCGCCCGCGCCGTCGGTGCCGATCTCTTCCTCTCGATCCATGCCGATGCGCTTCCCGAGCACGCCGCGCGCGGCGCCTCGGTCTTCACGCTCTCGGAAAAAGCCTCCGACAAGGAAGCAGCCGCCGTGGCCGAACGCGAGAACAGATCGGATGTCGTCGCCGGGATCAATTTCGGGACCCAGGATCCGGAGGTGAACGAGATCCTCTTCGACCTGACGCGCCGCCAGACCAACAATATGTCGATCCGCCTTGCGCAGCAGCTTGTCAGCGAGCTCGGTCATCGCGTGAGGCTGCTGCGCAACACGCACCGCTCGGCGGCCTTCGTGGTGCTGAAGGCGCCGGACATTCCGTCGGCACTCGTCGAGGTCGGGTGTCTGTCGAACCGGAACGAGGAAAAAGCTCTATGCGAGTCCTCCTACCAGCGCGCGGTGGCCACGGCGCTGCTGCACTCGATCAATGATTATTTCGACTTTATCGCAAAAACCTGATTTCGGCGGGCGCGGTAGGCGCTTAATTCATTCTTCAGATTTGGGGACTTAGATGGTTGCGCAGCGTGAAGGCTCACGCCTTCGACGCGCTGTAAGTCCTTCGGGCTTTTCCTCCCTGAACTTGGGCCGCGCCATGTGTGCGGCCCTTTTTCATGGCGATGTAGCGGGTTAGGAGCCGTTCCCGCGCGCGGCCTTGGGCGGCTCGCCCAGCAGCTCGGTCACCCCCGCTCGCCGCGCCCAGTATTCCCAGGCGCGCCACATCTCGGCGGTGTTGGGATTGAACAGGTCGGTGCGCGCGTCGATCTCGCCCGGCCATAACGGCTTGACCTCGCCCAAGCGCGAGGCAGCCATCTGCACCCGCGCGTTCTTTGGCGCATAAACGCCGATCCGTACCGTATCCATCAACGACCGCCCTGCCGCGGCAAAGCCATGTCCGCGCATCAGCACGAGGCGGTTCGACCCGAGACGCTGCGCCAGGTCGCGGCCCTGATCCATGTTGCGCACGAGGAGGTTGGTCTCCCGGCCGAACTTGTCGGCAATGTCCCAGACCGGAATCTCCGCACCCATGATGCTGCCGGAATGGATCACGGGGCGCAGTTTTGCGCCAGTGATCCCGTAGGGAAGCAGATCCTCGGCATGGCTGTGGATCACTGCCTGGACTTCCGGCCGCGCCTCGTAGATCGCCCCGTGGATGAAGCGCTCGAGATAGGGCGGACGGTTGTCTGCGGTTAGCACCCGGCCATCGAGGCTGAATTCGAATATGTCGCCGCTCTCGACCAGCTCGGGGCTGCGCGAGCGCGCGAGCAGGTACCGCCCGGGGTCGCGCGGGTGCCGCATGCTCACATGACCATAAGCGTCGACGACCTCCTCGCGGGCCAAAATCCGGTTTGCAATCACGAGATCGCGCCGTGCCTGCTCCAGCTCATCCATGTGTCTTTCCCTCGTAGAGCGTCCGGCGACGAAGAGCCGTCAAATCTTTCCGCGTAGATGCGGGCTGCCCGGCCGCGAATGGTCGAACTGCAGATAGTGCTGGCGAAGGAGATCCTTGCCGTAGTCATTGCCGTTGGGTGTCCGCACCAGCGTATGCGTGTGATTGCGCGTGGGATCGTCATTGTCGAGCGCGATGCCGATCTGATGATCGAACTCGATCAGGATCACCGGGTTGTGGACGCGGTAATAGAACGGGTTCACCTCGTCGCAATGGCCGATCCAGGCGAAACGCGTCTCGGCGATGTACCGCTTCACCTCGGCGAAGCGGATCTCCGCATGGCCCGGCCGAACCCGCCCGGTATAGAGCCCGATCAGATCGAGAAGGCGCTCGCGCTGCTCCTGGTTCATGTCGTTGTAATGGATGCCTTCGTAAGGCATGACGCGATTGTCGTTAAAGGCCGTGGCGTAGACATCAAAGGGAAGATCCATCCCGATACGTGCCCTGCCTTGCTGCGCCGGATTGAGGGCGCTCATCAGCGCATAGCCCTTGTCTTCTTCCTCCTTGAAGACGCGCGTGCCGGCGTATTTTCCGAACTTCGCCTCGACGGGTTCCGAGCCCATGAAATTGGGTGTGAGCACCATCTGGTCGCCGAGCACGAAGCAATTGACGATCAGGTGGTGGCCGTCGATCTGCCAGCCCCAGGGAGCAGTCGTCGAGGGCGTGCCCATAATGCTCATCCAATAGTACCACTCGCCATACTCGCCAGGCCGCTGCGTGATCTCGCAGATATGTTCATTGAGCTTCATCACGTCGCGGGCGGTTTGGAAGCCGGCCGCGCTCATGCTCGCGCGCACCAGCGCGAGCGCGGCCTCGCGCTGCCGGTCATCGAGCCCGTGAAGCAGGCAACCATGCCGCATCATGAAGACATGCATGTTGTGCCAGGCCTGCCAAGGGCCGGTGTCGAGATCGAACATGGCCGCGGCGCGCTGCTCATTGCTGAGGCATCCGACGAACGCCTTGGCGGCGTCAACCACGGCGCCGAGCGCCACGCCGGTCTTGGCGATCGGGAAGAGTCCCGCGACCGGCTTCTCGTCAGTGGTGATGCCCTTGAAGGGCTTCCCCAGCTCGGCCTTGCCGCGATCGTGCATCTTCTGCAGGAATTCGGGCAAAGGGAACGGCTTGAGGGCATTCCCGCCGCGCCGTTCGCGCGGACGGAAAATGCGGGTTTCGGTCGCCATGAATCCGTCTCCCAGACTTTCGCCGTTGCGCGAATGCTAGCACGCGACCGAAGACGTGTCGCGCGCTGGTGCTGCCGGTAAGGATTGAACTTACGACCTCTCCCTTACCAAGGGAGTGCTCTACCACTGAGCTACGGCAGCGCCCGCGGCGCGGAAATACATGAGGGCAGCTGGCTTGGCAACCTTGACGCGCCCCGAGAGGGCGACCACCCTACCGCCATGGATAGCAAGCCCAAGGATAAGCCGGGACCGAGTCCGGCCGGCGAGCGCGCTGCAATGGCGCGCAAGGATCGGCTCGCGGCTGCGCTGCGCGCGAACCTCGCGCGGCGCAAGGCGCAGGCGCGCGAGCGCACCGCGCAAAATCCGCGGTTGACGAAGGATTAAGTACGCTCGTCCCTTGAGCGCGCTTCGCGCTTCCGTTACAACCGTCGCGCTGCTGCTCGCCCGCGCTGGTTGAATCCGGGCGATGCCAAGGTCAACGATGGACAAGATCAGGATCCGCGGCGGAAGGCCGCTCGCCGGCGTCATTCCGATCGGCGGCGCCAAGAATGCGGCGCTGCCGCTCATGACTGCGGCGCTCCTCACGGACGAAACCGTGACATTGCGCAATGTCCCGGTGCTCGCCGACATTACCACCCTGTCGCACCTTCTCGTGCAGCACGGCGTCGGCATCGCCGTGATGGGCGCGCAGCGTGCGAATGAGCGGGGGCACGTGCTTCAGCTCAGCGCCAAGCGCATCGTCTCGACGACGGCCCCCTACGATCTGGTGCGCAAGATGCGTGCCTCGGTCCTGGTCCTGGGACCATTGCTCGCACGCTGCCGCGAGGCGAGGGTCTCGTTGCCCGGTGGCTGCGCCATCGGCACACGCCCGGTCGATCTGCACGTCAAGGCAATGGAGCGGCTGGGCGCGCAAGTCGAGCTTCGCCAAGGCTATATTGAGGCGCGGGCGCCGCAGGGGCTCAAGGGTGCCGAGATCATCTTCCCGATCGTCTCCGTCGGTGCGACCGAGAACGCTTTGATGGCGGCAGCTCTCGCCGAGGGCGAGACCATGATCGTCAACGCCGCGCGCGAGCCTGAGATCGTCGACCTTGCGGTATGCCTCAACGCGATGGGTGCGAAGATCTCGGGCGCTGGCACCGACCGTATCGCCGTCACTGGAGTGGAACGCCTACATGGCGCCGAGCACACCGTGGTTCCCGACCGCATCGAGACCGGTACTTACGTGATGGCCACGGCGATCACGGGCGGCGAGGTCGAGCTTGTGGGCGCACGCTACGATCTCATCGCCGCCGTCGCGCGGAGCCTCGAAGGGGCTGGCATCGAGGTCGAAGAGACGGCTTCGGGGCTTGGCGTGCGTCGCCGCAATG
>Ga0187780_10001989_pt1 | contig 15402 bp, 9 predicted proteins | sample 1015_Q2_SP10_20__FD_132429 | JGI IMG/M metagenome (GOLD analysis project Ga0187780, IMG submission 132429) | Tropical peat soil microbial communities from peatlands in Department of Meta, Colombia - 1015_Q2_SP10_20_MG | ecosystem: Environmental > Terrestrial > Soil > Wetlands > Peat | place... | reverse complement strand
GCCGGTATTTGCGGGGCGATTACTGTTCTGGTCGTACGACAACCGACTGGGGCGCGCGATTGGGCAGTTTCTGCTGCGCCAGCCGCTGTTCTCCCGAGTGTATGGTTGGCTCAATCGGCGCGGCGTCAGCCGGCGCCGCATCGACGGATTCGTCCGGGCGATGAACGTGGATGCCGCCGTATGCCGCAGGCCGCCGGCATCGCACGCATCCTTCGCGGATTTCTTCATACGTGAGATTGATCTAGCGCAGCGCCCGGTCGATCCCGACCCGCGCGTATGCACGGCGCCCGCCGATGGCAGGATTTATGTGCTGCCAGTCGTGGAGCGGGACCGCACGTTTACGATCAAGGGCGGCCGCTTCAACCTCTCGGAGTTCCTCGTCGATGACGCGCTCACTGCCCGTTTCGCCGGCGGCGCCATGGCGGTTATCCGGCTGCATCTCGCCGACTATCATCATTTTCACTTCCCGGTGGCCGGCCGCGCTGGCCGGCCGCGATTAATTCCCGGGCGGCTGCATGCCGTGGGCCCGTACGGGCGCCGTTGGCCGGTGCCGTTCTTCAGCGAGAACCGACGGTACGCGACGCTAATTGAAAGCGACGCGTTTGGTCTCGTGTGCATGGCCGAGATTGGTGCGTGCACCGTGGGCTCGATACGCCAGGGTTTTCAGCCAACGAGCGCAGTCAGCAAGGGCTCGCGCAAAGGTTACTTTGAGCTCGGCGGTTCGACGGTCGTTCTGATCTTCGAGCGCGGAGCGATGGAATTTGATGACGATTTGCGCATCAGCAGCGCCGAGGGCGTCGAAACCTACGTGCGGATGGGCGAGCGCATCGGCTGCTCGCGGCGAGGTGGGCTATGAGAAAGACCGAGGATCTCCTGTATCTCAGCAAGGCACCGAGGTCGGTCGAGCGCTTGTCGCTTTCCGACCTGCCGCTGTCGTTGCGTTCAGAGCTGCGCGCGCTGCACTCCCAGGACGACAGGTTCGCCGCGCATTTCGCCGTTCATGGCGCGTTGCTCGTCGTAGGAAGCGCTATCGCGATCTGGTCCCGCGCGCGGGCGGTGAGCGTAGTCGGATGCCTGCTGCAAGTCCTGGCGATGATCGGCCTGTCCGTCGGTCTCCACGAGGCCAGTCACGGACGGCTGCTGTCCCGCAGGTGGGCCAACGATCTGGTGGGACTGGTTTGCGGGTTGCCGCTGTTATTGCCCGTGAGCGCATTTCGCACCAACCATCTCGATCACCACCGTCGCCGAGGCTGTGGCGCGCGGCCGACGCCGGAGGTGCTGGATTTTGCATTGCTGCGGTCTTTGCCCGCCTATGTGCTGGGCATCGTCGCGAAATCGTTCGGATTCGTGACGGTACTGCCGGTTATAGCCCTGGTGAAATCGCGCGGGCGCAGGCGCGTTCGTACTATCGGCGAATATGCGATTGTGATCGCGCTGGTAGCGGCAGGGGGCATGCTCTTCGGCCGGCAGCGCTTGACTCAAATCTGGTTCCTGCCGCTCGCGGTCACCGCCCTCTATTCGCAGATTCGCGCTGTGGCCGAGCACGGGCTGACCCTCAAAGGCAACACATTCACCGCCAGCCGGACGGTGGTCAGCGGACCAGTCACCAGTTTCCTCATGTGCAATATCAACTACCACCTCGAGCATCATCTGTGCCCGAACCTGCCGTGGTACCGGTTGCCGGCAGCGCATCGGCTGCTGGCTGACACCTACAGCCGCGCAGGCGCCTCGGTATACCCGTCGTATCGCCATTTCTTTGCCGATTTCCTGCGATCGACCTGGCGCGGCATTCGACCTGACCATCGCCTGGTAGACCTGACTGCGGAGACGGTCCCATGAAATGCGACGCAACGATCGCCTACGGGCAATGCTGGGAAGACGCTGACGTGATGCTGGCAGGTCTTCGCGTGCGTCCTGGGGATACCTGCCTGTCGATCGCCTCCGCGGGCGACAACACGCTGGCGCTACTCGCTGCGGGGGCGGCGCGGGTGATCGCGATTGACTACAACCCGGCGCAGCTCGCTTGTCTCGCGCTACGCGTGGCCGCGTACAAGACGCTCAAGTACAGCGAGCTCCTGGAGCTGTATGGCTCGCGGCCGAGCACGCGCCGCCTGGATCTGTACGAACGTTGCCGAACGAGCCTCGATGCCGACGCGAGGTCGTTCTGGGACGTGCGCCGGCCGATTTTGACCAAAGGGCTGGGGCACGCAGGTCGGTTCGAGCGCTACGTCGAGCTGTTCCGCCGCTGGCTTCTTCCGCTGGTCCACTGCCGCGCGCGCATCGACCAGCTGCTGGAAGGCGGTACCGCGCGCCAGTGCGCGAAGTTCTACGAATCAAAGTGGGACAACTGGCGGTGGCGCATGCTGTTCCGAATCTTCTTCTCGCGGCCGGTCATGGCGCGCCTCGGTCGGGACCATCGCTGCTTTCATTTTGCGCCGGGCCGCATCGCGGACCATCTGCTCGAACGGATGCGGGCCATGCTTGCAGGACCGCAGGTTGGGGGAAACCCCTACCTGCAGTGGCTGTTGACCGGCCATCACCGATCGGCGCTGCCCTTCGCGTTGCGCCCCGAAAACTTTCACGCCATACGAGCCAATCTCCACCGCCTCGAATGGCACTGCGCCCGCGTCGAAGACTACGTCAGATCGACCCGACGCGACTCGATCGACCGCTTCAATCTAAGCAACGTATTCGAGTACCTGTCCGAGGAGGTGGCGGCAGCGGTTCTTCGCGACGTCGCCCGCGTCGCGCGTCCGGGCGCGCGAGCGGTCTACTGGAACCTGTTCGTGTCTCGCGAGCGACCTGCGGACCTCGCAAATCTGGTCCAGGTGAAGGCAGCGGAGTCCCGGGCTCTCGAGAACCGGTCCGGCACGTTGTTTTACTCCCGCTTGGTCATAGAAGAGGTGTTGCATAACGTGAGTCCCAGATCCCAGCCGGAGGTTCCGTACCGGGCCCCTTGCACTTTTGCTCGAACCGCGGTCGAATCAGCGGTCGAGAGTTTTTAGAACGATCAAAAACCTCCATGGCGAGTAAGGCACGGCTCGCAAAACTTACCCGGCCCGCGACCGAGTCGGCCTACGCACGCGTCCGGCTGTTCGAGGAGTTTGACAAGCCGCACGCGGCGCCGGTCGTATGGCTGAACGGCCCGCCGGGCTCGGGCAAGACCACACTCGTCGGCGACTACACGGCGCGACGCGGGCTGGACGCGCTCTGGTACCAGGTCGATCGGGGCGATAGCGACATCGCCTCGTTTTTCTTCTACCTGAATCAGGCGGTGGGCGTCCGGCTCAATGGCGGCGACCCGCTGCCACAGTTCGAATCGGCTTATCTCGGCAATGTCGAGGCGTTCGCCCGCAGCTACTTCCGGGAGCTGTACGCGCGCCTGCCAACCCCGTGCCTGGTCTTCGACAATTGCCAGGACGTGAGTGCGAACGATCCGCTCTATGGAGTTCTGCGTGTCGCCATCGACGAGCTCCCCGAAGGCGGACGCCTGTTTATCGTCAGCCGCTTGAGTCCGCCGACCGGGTTCGCCCGACTTCGCGCGCGCGGCCGGCTCCAGACTTTGGGATGGAACGAACTCAGGTTGTCGCTGGAGGAGGCCCAGGGCATCGTTGCCGCACGCGGATTGGCGCTGGATGCGGAGAGTGTCGAACGCCTCCATGCCCGCACCCAGGGATGGGCGGCCGGATTCATTTTGCTGCTGCAGAACCAGTCGGGCTCGATTCCGGTGCTGAGCGCCGCGAGCAGCGACATGCCCTCGGTCATATTCGACTATCTCGCGGAAGAGGTGTTGCAGCGCTTCAAGCCTCCGGTCCGGGAATCACTGCTGCGCCTCGCGTATCTGCCGCAAATCACCGAGCCGATGTCCGAGGGCCTGGGAATTCCCCCAGAGGCCAGGAATCAGCTGCTGTCGCTGGCCCGCAATGGGTTCCTGGTCACTGTAGTGCCCAGCGAGCCGCATCCGATTTATCAGCTGCATCCGCTGCTCCGTGAGTTCCTGGAAGCCCGCGCCGAGGACATGGGTACTCCTGCGGAAGTTGAAGGCCGCAAGCGCCTGGCAGCCAAGGTGCTCGCCGAGCACGAACACTACGAGGCGGCCGCATCGCTGCTCATCCGCCTGAAGGACTGGACCGCGCTCAGTGGTCAGATCACGCGGCAGGCGGAACCGCTGTTGGCGCAGGGTCGCGGTCAGACGCTCCAGCGCTGGATCAATGCGCTACCGGACGCGGTGCGCGCGGACAACGCCTGGTTCCTGTACTGGCTCGGGCTCGCCCATTATCCATACGCGCCGCGCGAGTCGCGCGAACTCTTCGCGCGGGCGTTCAGCCTGTTCATCTGCGCCGAGCCGGTGGACACCGCCGGCGTCCTGGCTTCGATCAACGGCGCCCTGGAGGCGACGCTGCACGACCCGGACGACTTCAGTCAGCTGGACCCATGGATCGAGGCTGGCGCGCGCTGGATCGAGTCTAATCCGGAGTGGCCGACGCCCGACCTTGAGGCACGCCTGACCTGCAACATGTTTATCGCGCTGGTGCTGCGCCAGCCCTGGCATCCGGATGTGCCGCTGTGGAAGGAACGCACGCAACGATTGAGCCAGACGCACCGCGACCCCAACGTGCGACTGAGCGTCAACGCTGTGCTGATCACGCTGTCCGCCTGGGTCGGACAGTTCGCCGGCGCCGAGCGGCTGGTCGAACTCATGGAGAGCGTGGTCAAGCTGCCGGATGTAACTCCGGTATCGGCCACCAAGATCGCGCAGGCGCAGGCAACCTATTTCATGCTGGAAGGCAACCACGAGCGCTGCCTGGCCGCGGCCCGCGTGGGCCTCGACATCGTGAGTCAGAGCGGAGTACGGATCTGGAACGACACGTTTCTGATCAACAGCCTGTGCGGCGCGCTGGGCGCGGGAGATCTGGATCAGGCAGCCGAGTGGCTCAAGACGATCGAGGGGCGGCCGCCGGGTACGCGACGCTTCGATCTGTTCCTGCAAGCCTATGGAACGGCATGGTACGCGATGCTGCGCGGCGATCTGTTCCTGGCACACCAGCACCTGAAGACCGCGGTCCGTACGGCGACCGAACTCGGCGCGCCATTCTTCCAGGTGATCGCCGGAATGGCTCTGGCGCAGACTCTCCAGGCGAGTGGTAACGAGGCGGCCGCCGACCGACAACTCGCCCACGCCCTGGAGATTACCGACAAACTCAAGAATCGCCTGCTGGATTTCATGGCCTATGTTTGTCGCGCGGTGCTCGCGTTGGGCCGCGGGCGGGAGGAGGAAGCACGCAACGCACTGCGCGCCGGCTTCGCGATTGGTCGCGAGCGCGGCATCATGCACTTCCTGTGGTGGGAGCCGCGCAGCGCGGCGGAACTGTGCCGCTGTGCGTTTGCCGCGGGCATCGAACCTGACTATCTGCGCCATCTCATACAGCGCCGCCATCTGCTCCCGGATCCGCCCCCATATCTAATTGCCGGCTGGCCGTGGCGGTGGCGAATTCGTGCGTTCGGGGCATTTCACGTTGAAAGCACGGTCCCCGAGGCTGCGAAAGGCGGCAAGCGCGCCGTACGACCGATGGAGCTGCTTGCGGCATTGGTGGCTTTCGGCGGCGAGCACGTGAAAATTGAGCGCCTGGCTGACGCACTCTGGCCGCACGTCGACAGCGACTACGCGCACCGCTCGTTCAACACGACGCTGCACCGGCTGCGCGGTTGGCTTGGCGATGACGGAGCGGTGCTGGTTCAAGGCGGGGAGGTAGCGCTCGACCGTCGCGCCGTCTGGCTCGACACGTGGGCGTTCGAGCAGGGCGCGAAGGCCGTGCAGGCGCTGTGCGCGGAACCGGATTTGTCGCCCCGCAAGACTGAGGTGCTCGAGGGCCTCGAGCGCTCGCTGGCGTTGTATCGCGGCCCACTACTTGCCAGCGAAAGCGATGCCAGCTGGGCGGTAGCGCCTCGCGAGCATTATCGTGCGGCGTTGCTGCGGCTGGTCAACGTGGTCGCGCAGGCGGCAGAGAAAGCGGGTTGGGCGGAGGACGCGATCGACTGCTATCGCCGCGGTCTCGAGGCCGAGCCGATGTCAGATGGCTTGAATCGGCGGCTGATGGTGGCGTTGAAGCAGGCCGATCGTGGCGCCGAGGCGATCGAAGTCTTCCACCGCTACCGGACGACACTGCGCGCCGAGCAGAAGAGCGAGCCCTCTGCCGCTACGCTGGACGTTTACCGCACGCTGGTTCCGGGCTGACCCGCGGTCGAGTCGCGCTACATGTAGAACTCGACCTTGCCGCCTTCCAGTTGATACATCGAGCCCACGACCTTGATCTTTCCGGCACTTTCGAGCCCGGCCAGAACACTGCTCTGGCGCCGGATCTCTTCGACCGTCCGCAAGACGTTGGTCTTGGCGACAGCATCGACGAACGCATAATTCTTGCTGCTCCGTTCGCCGTCGTACTTAGTTGCTGACACGGCAGGTTTGATCTTGTCGAGCAACCCGGTCAGGTGGCCGAGCTGCACGCCGTCGATTGCGCCTTTGATCGCCCCGCAGGCGGTGTGGCCCATTACCAGGATCAGCTTGGCGCCAGCCGCCGCACAGGCGAATTCCAGGCTGCCGATCAGATCGTCGTTGGCAATGTTGCCGGCGACACGCGCGTTGAATGTGTCGCCGATTCGGGTGTCGAGGATAATCTCGGCGGGTGCGCGCGAGTCGATGCAGCTCAGGATGACGCCGGCCGGGTATTGACCGGAAACGGTCGCGCGTTTCTGCGCCAAATAGTCGTGGGGCTGCGTCTTGCCGGTCCGAAAGCGCTCGTTTCCGTCCCTACACGCCGCGAGTACTTGATCGGGCGTGAGCCTGTCACGCTCTTCTTTAGTTAGAGCGGCAGCTTCGAGCAACTCCGGCATCGTGGCACAGGCAGCGCCGAGCGCAAACGCGGCTAGGGAGGACCTGAGGACCGTTCTGCGCGAAGTTTTGAGAGTGGAGTCCGGACAGGTGCAGTCACGATGGTCCGTCATAGCTTCACTCCTTGTCTGGTAGCCACTGGGCAGCGCTGTCACGTTACGTGGAACCGGCGCCTTGCGCATCAGACGGGCGCGGGTTCGGACTCATGCGCGCACGCACCAAATTGACATTTCGCCGCAATTCATACATCGCGCTCGCAAAAGAAATCGGCAGCCGCATGCGATCGGCGCGCCTTTCCAATCGCTCCAGGCGCGCAAATGCTTCTACGGTCGGCAGAGTGCGTTGCTCGAGTTCGGACTCGATGGAACGCAGCTCCGAATAGAGAGCGAAGATACGGTAGCGAATGATTCCGCTGTAGATTTGCGGGCTGAAGCGCACCAACGGATAGAGCAGACCCAACATCGGTATCAACAGCACCAGCAGATTGGTGGCTAAAATCGCGAGCCAGAATGGCAAATAACGCTGCAGGAATGGCGGACCGGACACAAAGAATTGGTGTGCATGCTTTGACAGCGGCAAATCGCCGGGCTCTGCTCCCGGAAACTCGCCCGCCCTGTTGAAGATGCCGGGTGCAGCGTGAATGTCCTGGGCGGCTTCGAGTAGCAGATACTGAATGGCAGGATGCAAATCGCGCCGGACGATCAAGCTTGCCTTCGGCGCCAGAAGTGTCACGTCGTTCGGCGGGCGATTGTTGGCCAGGTCGGCGACGCCCATCGGCACGGTGACCTTGCTGAGATACGGAAATAGGGCTCGGTAGGCGTCGACACGCGGGAAGGTGACGGTCGTGATGTCCGGGGACGCCACCAGCCGGTGAATGATCTCCGTATCCCAGGAGATCAGTATCGCCGCGGCGTCAATGTCCCCTCGAAGCAGGGCATCGCTCGCTTGCGCCGCGGACAGTGGTAGCAGCTGCGCGAAGCTCTGATCGACACCGTTGAGCGCAAGCAGTCTCTCGGCCAGCACGCGGCCGCCGCTGCCGACGGGACCAATGGAGATTTTCTTGCCACGCAGCACCTGGAGCCGCGAATTTCCGTAATCGCCGCGAGTGAACAGCCAGAACGGCTGGTAGAACACCGTTCCGAGCGAATCCAGTCCCGGTGACTGTGCTTTGTTGGTCAGGCCACCTTCGGCGAATCCGACCGAGACTGAAGAGTGCTCATCGTTCAGTCGCGCGAGATTCTCGACTGCGCCCGCCGACGGCCTGAGCTGCAGATCGATTCCGGAGCGTTTGAGGATGGCCTTGTACTGCTGGCCGACCAGGTCGTAGTCGCTGCCCGGCGTGCCGGTGCTCATGACGACGACCCGCGGCGGCAGCGGCCCGAGCCACCACAGCGTTGCGGCAATGATCGCAATGACGGCTAGGGCTGCGAGCCCATAGAGCCAGATGAGGCGACGACCAAATGATGGCCGGGCAGGCATAGGGATCTATATTACAAACCGGGAGGCGGGCCGAGCGGGATCGGTACAAAGGCGGAGTTGCCAGCGGTGGAGCGATCAGGTTCGAAATGCCGCCCGCGCGCGCTTTGCCCGGAGGCAGGTGACGGCGGGGGCCATCTTCGTATAAGACTGTTGCCCGATGCATCGATCAGGGTCGGCGAGGAGACTGGCGGCGCTCTCGTATAGGCCGCGGGCGGACCCGCGTTCAAGGCGATCCCGGGCGAACGATAATGGCGCGGACTGCGTGTTTGCCGCGATGCACCAATTAGCGGCTGCGCGGTAGTCTGCGAGACCGGAATGTCATTGCGATTCAAGCGCTACCTAGCCAAGACCGGCAGCTGCCTACTCACCTGCGGCACCGTCCTTCTGGTGTCCAGTGCCTCGGGTCAGGAGACGCCATCAGCGACACCGCAGGCGCAACGGCCACGCATTGCGCTCGCGCTCGCCGGCGGCGGCGCGCGCGGCGGGGCCCACATCGGCGTACTCAAGGTCCTGGAGGAACTTCATGTTCCGGTAGATTGCATCGCGGGCACCAGCATGGGCGCTCTGGTCGGCGGCGGGTACGCCTCCGGCATGCCGGCGGCCGACATTGAAGCATTCATTAAGAACATCGACTGGAAGCAGGTCGTCGGCGGTACGGGAACGCGGCCCCTCGAGCCCGCCGAGCAGAAACGCTTCAACGACTCCAGCGGGTCGCTGGAGCTCGGCATAAAAAACGGAACCATCCTGCCTCCCCCGGGCCTGATCGCGACCAGTCGGATCGAGACTGTGCTGCGCACTTACGTGGCCAGGGCGCGGACGGTGGCCGACTTCAACAAGCTGCCGATTCCCTATCGCGCGGTGGCAACCGACATGGTCACCGGCAACATGGTGGTGCTGGACCATGGCGACATCGCCACCGCCATGCGCGCCAGCATGGCGGTTCCCGGCGCCTTCGCCCCGGTGGTGACGGACCAGTACGTGCTGTCCGATGGGTTTGTGGTGCGCAACCTGCCCATCGACGTGGCGCGCAATCTTTGCGGCGACGTGGTCATCGCGGTCAACCTCGCCAAACCGCCGGTCAGCAAGGATGACCTCTATGGTCCAGCCAAGCTGCTGGCGCGCAGCAATGACGTCATGTCTGAGGCGAACGAGCGGATCCAGCTTGCGACGCTGACCGACCGCGACGTGCGGATCGACGTCTATCTCGGGGATATCGGCGCCGGCGATTTTGAGCGCACCGCGGACACCATTCCACTGGGCGAGAAGGCGGCGCGCGAAGCTACGGAGAAGCTGAAAGCCTTGGCGGTGTCGCCGGCGGAATACGCGGCGTGGCGGCGCCGCGTCACAGTCAGCCAGGACATTCGCACGACCATCGCGGACGTCAAGTTTCAGGGGCTGGAGCGTGTCAACCCCGAGTACCTGCGATCAATTACACAGATCAAGGCAGGCGATACAGTCGATGCAGCCGCGATCAGTAAGGATGCTGCACGCATGGCCGCGCTCGACGACCTGGAAGGCGTCGCCTACCGCCTCGACGGTGACCCGAGCAGCAGTGTCCTTGAGTGGCGGCCGCTGGAGAAGCAGATCGGGCCCGACTACCTCCGACCGAGCGTGGGATTGTACGGCGCTGGACAGGGTGACCTGGTGTTCCAGTTGGAACTGCTGCACGTACGCCGATGGGTCAACTCGTATGGAGCTCAGTGGCGCAATCGCCTGGACCTGGGATCGGACACCGCTCTCGAGACTAGCTTTTACCAGCCGCTCAACGTGTCCCAGATCTTCTTCGTCGAGCCAGCAGCCCTGATCACACGCTCACAGCAATACGTGTACGACGATTACCGCAGAGTCGCTCAGTACACGTTCCGTGACTTAGGCGGAATCTTCGAACTCGGGGCCAATGTGGCGACCAGCGGCCAGATCCGGGCCGGTTACTTCTATACCAAGCGTAATGTCGACGTGTACACCGGCGCTCCCGCGCTCCCGACCGTAGATACCCGTGATGCCGGCCTGCGCGCGACCGCGATCTGGGATACCCGCGAGCAGGCGAGCTTCGCCAACAACGGCGTCGCCGCTGAAGTCCAGTACTGGAAATCGGATACGGCGCTCGGGGCAGAGCGGGACTGGGAGCGCCTTGAAGCTGCGGTGCGCAAGCTGATCCCGACGAATAAGAACCTGATTTGGCTGACAGCCGCCGGAGGCACTGATCTCAACAGTAACCTGCCTCAGGATCGCGCATTCGCGCTCGGCGGCCCGCAGAGCTTCCCCGGGTACAATGCCTACGAGGTACGGGTCCGCCGCTACTGGCTGGTCCAGGGCGAGTACCTGTTGCACGTGGCCGACATCCTGCCCATTGCAAGCCAAGCGCTGTACGGCGGTATCGGGATAGAGGGCGGGGAAGTGTATGGCCGGATCGATGGTGGCCCGGACACGACACTCTATGGAGTGTCCGCGTACTTCGGTGGACGCACGCCCATCGGAACGCTGACGCTGGGCGTCGGGCACGCAACGGGGTCGTGGGCTGGCTGGCTTACGTTAGGTACGCCGGTCGGCGGCGGTTCGATACTCAATCAACCCCTGTTCCGCTAGCTCGGATCTCGACTCGGCCGCGCGAAGCGTATGGCATCGCTCGCGTCCGGGGACCGATCGCGGGAAGCCGATGAGGCGTGGCAGCAGCCGAACGCGCTACAGAATTCTTGGTGCGGCGGTATGATGGCGACGGACTGTCGATGCCGGCGGGTGCTCATGCGGCGCCCAATCGCGTCAAGCACCTGCGCTATCGGTCAAGGTACCTATAGGCGCGGATTGTGAGATACCCTATCGTGCGCAGGGGGGTAGAGTGTGCGCGCCGCGCAACGCCCGAAACCCTAACTACAGGGGGCGCTATGGGATCTGGTCGCGTGATTCAGCTCGTTCGGCACGCCGCACTGGGCTTCGCCGCTGTCATTGTGGCGAATTGCGCCTTTGCGCAGGCATCGTCTCAATCCCCCATTCTGACGACCGCCGAGAACTCACCGGCGCAGCAACTGATAGCCGACCCGTTCGTCGTCAATCTCGGCATTTTCGTCGTTCAAGCGACCAACCGCGTGGCGCTCGATGGCACAGCGAATGTTCGCGGCGACAGCGTTGACTTTGGCAACACCTTCGGCACGAACGGGAATGCCACCCGCTTCCGCGCAGACGCGCTGTGGCGCATTACGCCCACGCAGCACGTTTTCTTCATGTGGTTCACCAATGACGTTACCGGTACCAGGACGCTCAACAAGGACATCAACTGGGGCGACGAGACTTTCAAGGCCGGATTTAGCGCGACCGGCGAGGTGAGAAACAACATCTACGAGTTGAGCTACGAGTACGCGTTTCTGAAGGAACGCGACTATGAGGTTGCGGCCTCTATTGGTGTGCACTACGACCAGATCAAGGCGACGATCTCGGGCACGGCCACCGTGACGTTGCCGGACGGCACCGTGCAAAGCGCCAGCGCAGAGACCAAGACGGCATCAGCGCCGGCGCCGCTGCCCGTCATAGGCCTGCGTGGCAACTGGGCCGCGACGGATCACATCCTTCTCGACGGTCAGGCGCAGGTATTCAAGATCAGCTACCAGGGCATCGACGGAAGCTGGTGGGACCTGCGCGCCGAAGCGGCGTGGATGTTCAGCCACCACCTTGGGGTCGGCATCGGCTACGACTACTTCGACATCCACGCGTCGACCAACAAGACCAACTTCAATGGGAGCATCTCCTGGGGCTATCAGGGCCTGATGGCCTTCGTCAGGGGTGGCTTCTAGCAGGTAGCTACTGCATCGGACGCCGGCGTCGCCGGCGCCCCGGGGCGCCGGCGGCCGACATCGTGACGACGCCGTCAACCAGCATGCGTCGGCGTTGCTTCGCTGGGAGCGGTGCTTCAATCCGGTCGCGGACCCGCGACCTCGCAACCGGTAGCGAGATAAAGCTGTATGACCGCCAGAGCATTCGGTAAGCAGCTCCCGCTAGTAGCGGCGTGGGTCGCGGCCGTCGCAGCCGCGCCCGCGGGCGCACAAGCAGTGATCGCTACCTCTGAAGGCTCACCCTGGCAATTTGCCGCGACCCTCTATGCGTTTTTGCCGAGTTTCGATTCGACCTCCTCGTTCCCGATCTCCGGTACCGGTGACGAGTTCCCTATAAACGCGGGCAGCATTCTCGACCATCTCAAGATGACATTCATGGGGACGTTTGACGTCCACGAAGAGCGCTGGGGTTTCTTCCTAGACACTCTGTACGTCGATCTTGGTGCGGGCAAGAGCAACTACCGCGAGGGGAGCATCGGCGACACGCTCATCCCGGTCACCACCAGCGCCGACGTGAACCTGGACTTGAAGACCTGGCTGGTGACGGCGGCCGGCGAATATCGATTCGCGCATGCGCCGGACAGGGATTTCTACTATCTCTTTGGCGCACGCTACCTCGATATCAAGATGAAGTTCGGCTGGTCATTCAACGGTTCGATCGGAAACCTGCCGCCAGCGGCTAACTCGGGGACTTCGGAGAACAAGGACAGCAACCTCGATGGTATCGTCGGCATCAAAGGCCAGTTCCGGGTCGGCCGTGATTATAAGTGGATGATCCCGCTGTACTTCGACGTAGGTACTGGCGCATCGCGAGTGACATGGCAACTCGCTGGCGGCGTCGGCTATCGGTTCGGTTGGGGCGACATTACCGGCATGTACCGGATCATCTACTACGACCTGGGAGGCCACGAGATTCAGGATTTGACCGTACGTGGCCCCATGATCGGAGCCACCTTCCGCTGGTAGCTCCTTGGCGCATCCACAGCGCTCGCAGCTTCAGTTCGCGGCGCGTGCATTCAAGCGCCGGTATAACAACGCCGCGCCGGTCACCGCGCCGACCAGCACGATGATCAGCAGAACGCCGACCCAGAGCAGCCGCAGCAGCAATCGATTGCCCGTGTTCTCCAGCAGCCCGGTCAGCGTTGCGACCTGCGGCATTCGCTGATCGAGGGCGGCCAGCGTTGCATTCAGCTCGGCCATGGTCGCAGTGATGTCCCGCGCGGTCGTCGCGTAATCGAGGATATCGAAGGGTCGGGACTGGGCGGCCGGGCCCGCCGCCGCCGGGCCTTTCTGAAATCGGCCGACGAAACGGTCCAGCGACTGAATCGCAGCGTCAGTCGATTTCGCCATCTCGGTACCGGCCTGCAGGGAACCGCGAAGCTCGACCAGCGACGCCCTCAGATTTCGGCTGTTGGCATTGAGATTGTCGAAAACCTGTTGAATTGCCGCTTCCCGCTGGTCGTTGATCACCTGTGGAAGCTGCTCGGCGGTTTTCGCGAATACCTCCGCGGCCTTCGAAAGGCGGTCGGCATCTGCTAGCAGCTGGCGCGATTCGGGCGTCACCGCGAACGAGTAGCTCAGCCATTCCGCGTGCCAGCTGAGCAGCGTCGGCATACGCTGCAGATAGTACGTGCTCCGTTCGCCGAGCAGACGTGCCTCCTCAATACTCCGAGCCGTAGGTTCGAGCCCGGCCAGCGGGTCGACTCGCAGCACGCCGAGTAGGCTGCTGGGACGGCTCGACTGCGCTGACGATGATTCGCCAGCATAGGCGGCGAAGTCCAGGAGGCGCGTCCGGTAGACGGCGGTTTGATCAGGGTGTGCGGCTCGCCACGCGGCGAGGAAATCAGTGAGCTGTTGCACCTGATCAGCGTTCAGCACGCGCTTGGCAATTACCCATGATTCGGCCTCAAGCTGGCGGTGAACCTCCAGCAGCGGCGTTGCCAAGTCGCCGTACTTCTGTCCGACCCAGTAGTCCTCTGCCACCATTCGCGAAAGGGTCGCAAGCGTCACGCTGTCCACTGTGCCGACTATGGGACTGGCATCGGTTGCATCCGTGTAGACTCCGGTCGCCTGGGTAAGCTTCCATTGCAGCATCTCCAGCCGGGCCTCCGGCGTCGGTACCCGTCGCCGAACCGTCTCCGACGCCTCGGCGACGCGCGTCGCGTAGCGGTCTGCGAATCGCATGACTTCGGCCTGAATCGCTCTCGGCAACCCAGAGCCGCTCTCGTTCTTGGAAGAGGCTCCGGAAGACTGGCCGCCGCCGCCGAACGTCTTCTGAAACATGCTGCAGCCGGAGCAGACCAGCATCACCACCACAAAAAGGCCAGCGCACCGGACCATGACGCGCCGGGCGGCGCGGGTAGCCGCCGTCGGCAATTCTTGGCGTCCCCGGCCCGGGCGCCAAATGCGGTCGAGACTACAGAGACTAGCCGGCATGGCCCGCGGTTCGGCGGCGCGTGTCATCTGGAGAATACCCACTGGACCGGCCCTTTCCGACTGGCGTCTGCCCACGCACTCACTTGGCCTCCCGAATCTGGTTAGCCGGTCTCGGGCAATGCTCGCAGCCGCCGCTCAGCGGTAACATGGACGATGGTCCAATAGGGGAGACGCGCGTAGCTCCCTATGCTACGGCCCGTGCTAACGGCCCGGACAAAGGTCAGCGGCCAGCAATTGTCTGAATAGAAACTGGTTCCGCCCGGCGGAACCGCGGTCTAGAAATTCTCACACAGGGAGACACTCAAAATGACGGTCAAAGCATCGGCCAGCGTACTGCTCATCGCAGCTGGGTTGGTCGCAGTTGGTTCCGCGGGGGTCCTCGCGCAAACCGCGCCGGCGACCAGCCAGATGGTGGCGACAGCCCCCGGCAAGGCGGTCGGGGTTACGCAGACTGAAGCGACGGCAACCGTTGAAGCCATCGACTCGGCAACGCGCGTGGTCACGCTTAAGCGTCCTGATGGCAAGGTGTTCACGGTGACTGTCCCGCCCGAGGGTCGCAATTTCGACAAGATCAAGGTCGGCGACACCGTGCGCGCCACCTACACGATGGCGCTGGGGCTGGAACTGAAGAAAGGCGCCGTGCAGACCGGGCCGGCGACAACGGAGGAGAGCATGACCCGCGCGCCCGTGGGCGCCCAGCCGTCCGGATCGATCACCCGCAAGGTGACGGCTATGGCTGACGTGATCGCCGTTGATACCGCGAAGCACGTCGTG
>Ga0187780_10001988_pt1 | contig 15403 bp, 14 predicted proteins | sample 1015_Q2_SP10_20__FD_132429 | JGI IMG/M metagenome (GOLD analysis project Ga0187780, IMG submission 132429) | Tropical peat soil microbial communities from peatlands in Department of Meta, Colombia - 1015_Q2_SP10_20_MG | ecosystem: Environmental > Terrestrial > Soil > Wetlands > Peat | place... | reverse complement strand
GGTGCCGGCGAAGCGGGCCCGCAGCCGGGTGGCGAGCTGCGCCGCGTCCCACAGGAAAGCGGCGGCCTCGGCCGGCGGGACGCCGCGGGTGGACGGGACATCGGCGGTGGTGGTGGTGGTAGTAGTGGTGGTGGTGGTGGTGGAGGTGGAGGAGGAGGAGGAGGAGGTGCCGGCGGCGGAGGAGGACTTAGAGGAGGCACCGGCGGCGGAGGAGGACTTAGGGGCGAGGACGGAGGGGGCGGTAGGGGCGGAGGATTGCGTGAGCAACGCCTCGCTCAGGGGTCGTAGCGCGCTGCCGACGAGGCGCGCCACCGTGCCGGCGTCGCCCTGGCTGGCCTGCACGGCCCGGTAAGTCGAGCGCATCAGGTCGCCCAGGCCGGACAGCAGGGGATCGGGGTGGCCGGTGAGACCACTGCCCGTTCGGTAAAAATCTTCGGCACGGGCCAGCAGGGCGGGCAGGAGCTCAGCCGGAGCCGGGGGTTCGGCGGCGGGCCGGACGTCGCGGGCCGGCATGTGGGCCTCGAGGGCCTGGGCGATCTCGTTGAGGCTGGACCGGATGGCACCGAGCTGATCCGCCACGCTGGGGGTGCACGGGATGCCGGGCTCGCAGAAGCCGGCGGCCTGGCGGATGCGCTCGGTGAGCAGGATCCAGGCGGCTTCGCGGTGCGGCAGCAGGGCGTCGGACTCGTAGAACAGCTCGAAGCTGGGGCCGGCTGTGCGGCCCGGGTAGTCCGGGCCCGCAGGGAGCGTGGTGACCAGGTCGCCGAGCGGCTTGACGGCCTGGAACATCAGGTTGACGCTGGCGTCGGCCAGCGCCTTGAGCTGGGCGTCGGTCTCCTCGGTGTGGGCGAAGAAGCGCTGCAGCATCAGCAGCAGGACCTCGTAGCCGACGTTGAACAGGTCCATGACCTGGCTGGTCAGCGGGTCGGTGACGAGCGGGACCCCGGAGTCGCGCTCGCTGGGCCTGACGTTGACCGTGACCACCGGGCGGACCGGGTCGAAGGCCGGGTTGGCCTCGCGGAGCTCGAGATACTCGTCCAGGATCTCGACGAACTGGCCGAAGTGCGCGTCCTTCCAGTGCCCGCGAGGGCCCTCACCCTGCTCGAGGATCTCGTCGATGGCTTTTTGCGCCGACGCGACGTCGGTCACCGGGATCAGCTCGGGCCAGCCGAAGTACTCCCGGGTGGCCTGGGCCCGCGGCGGGCCGACGAACAGCCACCGCTCGCCGAGCTTGTCGGCCAGGCGCGCGATCCCAGCTTCTATGGACCGGTACAGGTGCCCGACGGTCTTGAAGTCCTGGCTGCGGGGGACGATCTCGCCGGCCTGCATGGCCGGGGCCGCGCGGCCGAAGGCGGCCATGCCTTCCGCGTCGTTGATGTCCATGCCCTCGGGGCGTTCCAGGAACATGAAGTGCTGGAGCGCGGTCTCGCCGAAGGGCAGCAGCGCCAGGTGCACGCCGGCCGGGTAGTGGGTGGCTGGGTGCGGGAAGTTCGGCCGGGACAGGTGCGGGGCACCGCCGATGGCGGACAGCAGGTTCTGCACCAGGGACAGGTGCAGCATCTCCTGCGTGGCCACGTGGCTGATGCGCTGGCGCCATCTTTGGACCGCTGCGGCCTCGTCAGTGGTCAGTCCCTCGTCTTCGGACTGCTTCAGCGAGAACGCGGCGTACAGGTACTGGCACATGATGCCGTGCTCGAGCTCGGCCGCCTCGCACAGCATGTAGTACAGCGCCTCGCGGTGCTCGATGACGAACGGCGCCTCGGGCGGCGCCAGGCCACCCCTCGACGCGATCACCTGCGCGAGCCGCCCCCGTCCCGCCGGCGCGTCCTGGCGGTCTTGGCTTCTGCTCATCTTGGTCAGGCCTCCCTGGTTGCCATTGTGTGCCCGGTCCCCCGGCTCGCGCCGCAGTTAGGATTGTGCTCTCGATGAACATTGAACTGCGGCACCTGCGGTATTTCGTCGCGGCACGTCGTGGCCGGGCGGGGCATCAGCCTGTGCCCGGCGTCGGCGGAGATGTACCACGCGCGCCCGGGCCTGGTATTCGTGCCGAGCAAGGGCGTGCCGTCGACCGCCCTGTGCGCGGCCTGGCGGGCGGACGACGTGCGGCCGGCCGTGCTCAGCTTCGTCAAGCTGGCGGCCAGCCTCGCGCGGGACGGGTAGCTGACCAACCCGCCTCCCTCCCGGTCTGGATCATCCTCACCGAGGAGAGCGCGGTTCGGCCAACACTTATCGCGGATGGCCCTACACCCCGCGGACGTGAGAACCGGATGGACACATCAAGAAAACCGGGTCGGGCCCCGGGCCGTCCAATAGCGATTTGCGCGCCGGTGATAAGCACGGGATATCAGCCGACCACCCGTTGACGTCCCGGCGGCTGCGGGCTAGCGGAGCTGCCAGACCGGGCCGTCGGGCGTGTCGGTGAGGTCGACGCCGAGGTCGTCGAGCTCGGCGCGGATCTGGTCGGCCCGGGCCCAGTCGCGCTCCTTGCGGGCCTGGGTGCGGTCCGCGACGAGCTGCTCGATGACGTGCAGCTCCTCCGGGGTCAGGTCTTCGACGGCGCGGCGCTGTTCCAGGTCGCCGGGGTCGAGGGAGCCCAGTCTGAGGCCGAGCAGCGCATCAGCGGCGGCGGCCAGCGCCTGCTGCCCGTCCAGGGTGATCGCGGGGTCGCGCAGGGCGTCCTGGAGGGCGGCGAGGATCCTGGGCGTGTTCAGGTCGGCCGAGATGGCCGCGTCCATCTGGTCCAGCGCCCGGGCCGCGGCCGGGTCACCGGCAGCGTGCTCGGCGGCGGCGGTCAGCGTGTCCGCCGCGGGCCAGGGCCCCGCGGACCGCAGCGGCCGGACCCGGGCCACCAGCCTGCGCAAGGTGGCCTGGGCGGCGTCCAGGGCGGCGGTGGTGAAGTCGAGCTGGCTGCGGTAGTGGCCGCCGAGCAGGAACAGCCGGAAGGCCATCGGGTGGTACCCGGCGGTCCTGAGGTCGGCCAGGCGGGGCGCCCCGCCCGCCGACTTGGCCATCTTCTCGGCGCCCAGCTGCAGGAACTCGTTATGCAGCCAGAACCGGACCCATGGCTTCCCGTCGCCGAGGTAGGCCTCGCTCTGCGCGATCTCGTTGACGTGGTGCAGCTCGCGATGGTCGACCCCGCCGGTGTGGATGTCGAAATGCGGGCCGAGCAGGGCGATGCTCATCACCGAGCACTCCAGGTGCCAGCCCGGCGCGCCCCAGCCCCACGGGGAATCCCAGCGCAGCACCCGGCGCCGGCCGGGCTCCTCGGTGCGCCACAGCGCGAAGTCGGTCTTGCGGCGGCGCCCTGCCACCTGCTCGACCCGAGCGGCTTCGCGCTGCCCTTCGGCGTGCAGCTGGGCCAGCTCGCCGTAGCGCGGATCCCGCGCGGTGTCGAAGTACAGGCCTGACGGCAGCCGGTAGGTGAAGCCCTTGGCTTCCAGCGTGGCCGCGAACCCGATCATCTGCCCCACGTACGCGGTGGCCCGCGGGTACTCGTCGGCGGGCAGGATGTTCAGCGCCTGGATGTCGTCGAAGAACGCCTTCGTGTAGAAGCCGGCGATCTCCTGCACCGAACGCCGCTCCCGGGCCGCCGCCGCCTCTACCTTGTCCTCACCGGTATCGGTATCGGCGACCGCGTGCCCCACGTCGGTGATGTTGACGACGTGCCGGACCGGGATGCCCTTCCACCGCAGCGCGCGGCGCACCGTGTCCGCGAACACGTAGGCGCGCATGTTGCCCAGGTGCGGGAACGCGTACACGGTCGGTCCGCAGCTGTACATGCCGGTGACGTCGCGGACCGGGGCGAAAGCTTCTATCTGCCGGCCCAGCGAGTTATACAGCCGCAGCTGATGGCCGCTCGTCACGATCCCCCAGACTACCGAGGGACCCACCCGTCCGCGGCTCCGTCGGGCTCGGCGGGTCCGGTCGGGAAGGGCTGGCCCGGGGGCGCGGTTCCATGATACTGAGGATCGGGTGGAGGGAGGCTCGTGTGGCGTATGTGGACAGCGTGAGAGTGTTGATGCGCATCACGGCGGATTCCGGCGGGGCCGGGCGATGACCTCCGCTGACGAGCCGGCCCTGACCATGTACGGGGCTGCGTGGTGCCCGCACTGCAAGCGGGTCAAGAAGTTCCTGGCCGCGCACCGGGTCCCCTACGCCAGCGTCGACATCGACGCTGACCCGGAGGCCATCGGGCGGCTCAAGGAGCTGCAGGACGGCGGGCAGATCATCCCCACGGTGGTCTACCCGGACGGGACGGTTGAGGTGAACCCGAACGACGAAGCGCTGGCCCGCCGCATCGGCCTTTCCCTCGCGGCGGACCGGTCCGCCTACGACCTGGTCATCGTCGGGGGCGGGCCGGCCGGGCTGGCGGCCGCCATCTACGCGGCGCGCGAGGGCATCGACGCGATCGTGGTAGACGCCAGCGCGCTCGGCGGCCAGGCCGGGATCAGCAACCGGATCGAGAACTACCCCGGGTTCCCCGACGGGATCTCCGGCACGGAGCTGGCCGACCGGTTCGTGGCCCAGGCCCGTCGCTACGGCGTGGAGCTCCTCTCGGCGGTGTCGGTCACCGCGGTGGCGCGAGATGGCGATGACCTGGTGAGCTCGCTGTCCTCGGGCCAGCAGCTCACCTCCCACGCCGTGATCGTGGCCACGGGGTCGGCGTACCGGCGCCTGGACGTACCCGGGGAGGAGAATCTCACCGGCGCCGGCGTCCACTTCTGCGCCACCTGTGACGGGCCCTTGTACAAGGGGGCCGAGGAGGTCGTCGTGATCGGGGGCGGCAACTCGGCCCTGGAAGAGGGGCTGCACCTGTCCGAGTTCGCCCAGCGGGTGCGGGTGCTCACCCGCTCTGGCCTGTCCGCCGCGCCCGTCCTGCAGGAGCGGGTGCGGTCGGATCCGCAGTTCGTCATCCACGACGACGTGGACATCGTCGAGCTCGAGGGCGGGCAGGACCGATTCACCGCCGTGGTGGCCCGCGACCAGGACAGCGGCGAGATCCTCCGGTTCCCTGCCGCCGCGGCCTTCGTCTTCATCGGCCTGCGGCCGGTCAACGCCTTCCTCGGGGACGCGGTGGAGCGCGATGCGGGCGGGTTCCTGGTGACCGGCCCCACCATGGAGACGTCCATGGCGGGCGTATTCGCCGCCGGCGACGTGCGCTCAGGGTCGACCAAGCAGCTCGGCTCCGCGGTCGGCGACGGGATCGCCGCTCTCCTCATGACGCGCCGCTACCTCGAGGTGCATCACCACAAGGCGGTGGCGCTGGTCGACGCCTGAGGACGGCCCGTCATCGCGGCCCGGCGCCGGCCTGAGCGGTACTGTGCCGACCAGAAAACGCCGCGCGACTGGGTGCGGGATGTCATCCTGCTGACCTGACATGCTCGGGTTAAGTGATCACAGGGTAAAAGGCGAGCGCCGGGGAGGCGGAATGCCAGCGGGTTTGCTGAGTCCCCGACCGTTGGGCTCGGCGGAGATGCACGTATCGGCGATGTCACTGGGCTCGTGGCGCACGTATGAGCGATTGCCCCGCGAGACCGGCGTGGCCATCGTGCGGGCGGCCCGTGACGAGGGCATCAATTTCTTCGATGATGCCCGTTACGACGACGAGACGGGCACGGCCCCCATGCGGACCGGCTATTCGGAGGTGGTGTTCGGGGAGCTGTTCCGTCGCGCCGGCGTGCGCCGGGACGAGGCGGTGGTGACGAACAAGCTGTGGTGGGAGTTCTGGCCGGAGCAGAGCGCCGCAGCGGAACTTGACGCGTCGCTGCAGCGGATGAGATTCGATCACGTCGACGTGATCTACGCGAACGAGCCCCCGCCAGGCATGGCGGTGGCCGACCTGGTCGCCGCCGTGGGCGGGCTGGTCACCTCCGGGAAGGCCCGCGCGTGGGGCCTGGTGAACTGGCCTGCCGATCTGGCCGGCCAGGCAGGCCGGGCAGCGGCCGGCCTCAGCGTCACGCCGCCCTGCGCGGTCCAGCTGCCGTACAGCCTGGTGCACCGGTCGTGGGTGGAGGACCCCGCCATGACACAGGCGCTGAACGTATCAGGTGCTGGGGTGATCGCCTCGTTCTGCCTGGCCGGCGGCGTGCTCACCGGCAAGTACCGGTCCGGTCCGGTACCAGGCCGCGCCGCGGGCACGCTGGATGAGCCCCGGGTAGCCGGGGCGGCCGCAGCGGCGGAAGAGCTCGCCAGCCTGGCCGCCCGGCTGGATACCACTGCGACGGCGCTGGCCCTGGCCTTCCCGCTCACCAACCCGGCCGTCACCAGCGTGCTGTTCGGCGCCACCAGCGCCGAGCAGGTCCGGGCCAACTGCGCCGCGATCGGCCTGCTGGACCGCCTCGGCCCGGCCGATCTTGCGGATCTACGGCGCATTGGGCTGCGGGAAGACCCGGCACGCAGGGGAGATGGCGCGCAGGCCTAACCGGCTCAGCGCTGACGCTTTCAGGCGTTCTGCTCGTAGGCCGCACGCAGCAGGTACAAGACTTCGTCGTCGATCTCCGGCACGTTCCGCAGCGATAGCTTGTGCGTCGCCTGCCCCGGCCCGCTGGCCGGCTGCAGCCGGGCGGTGTCGGGTGGATCGGTGAAGCGCAGGCCCAGGTCGACCCGATCGCGGGCCGCCGCGGCGATCGCCGCGAACTGCCTGCCGCGGACGAACGGGATGTAGCTGCCGCGGCCCTCCACGGTCACATCATCACCGAGCTCGGCGATGGCCGCAGCCAGTGCCTCATAAACCGGGCGGAGGCCGGCTTTGGCGCCGGCGTACTGACGGTCGAGGTACTCCGAGACGGTCGGCGGTACCCATCCCGCCGACCGGGCGGCGGCATCAGCGATGGCCCACTGGCTGTTCTGCTGCACGCCGTATTCGCGCCGTAGCCATCCACGCACCGCGTTCTGGTCCAGCGGGTCCAGTCCCGAGGCCTGGACCAGGGCCAGCCACTCCGCAAGGGACCGGCCGGTCCGTGCGGCGAGCGACTGGCTCACCGCGCTCAGCATGTCATCCGGCGTGCGCGGCATATCCGAAGCCTAGCCTTCGCGGCCGCGGGCTTCGCCGGCCCGTTGTCAAGGGTGCCGGCGCATGTCCGCGGACCCCTGGCTTTCTGGCTCATGGTTTCGCCAGCTGACGGCAGTCTCGCGGCCGGCGCGATGTCAGATGCGTTGCTCGGTCACGGAGTCGGGTAGGCCGTCGAAATACTGGTCGAGGACCTGCCGGAACACCGGCTCGTCAGGAGCGGCGTGCATGAACAGCGTCACGGAAGAGCGCAGCTTCAGCGCGTCGACTTCGCCGAAGACCTGCTCCGCGGTGCGGCCAGGCAGGCCGGCGAGGATGGCGGCGCATTCGGCCAGTCGCGGGCCCAGAACCGGATGGGCCAGGTAGGCTCTGGCCTCCTGCAGTGAGCTGATCGCGTATGTCCGGGAGGCCGTGCTGTATCCCAGGCCGGCGATCTGCGGGAAGATGAACCACATCCAGTGGCTGGTCTTGCGGCCGCCACGCAGCTCGGCGACGGCGTGATCATACGTGCCGCCTGCGTCCTGAGCAGCCACGAAGCGCTGGAGATCATACGGGTCTTCCGTGCTCATACTCGGTAATTCTGCCGCTCCCGCCCCACCTGGGCGCCATCAGGCTGGCTCACGCGGTGCGCTCATCACAGGCAGGCGAGCACGCAGCTGCCGGCAAGTCGGCTGCTCGGGGATGATCCTCGCCCCTGGGACCTTCGCCCCTGGCGGGTCCGGGGCGTGCGACGCCATCATCGCGACGGCAGTGAAGCTTGCTTCCCGGCCAAGCAGCAAAGACGATAGCCGGTAGCTGAAGGCCGCTCAAGGCGCCGGGGCTGGTGACGCATTCATCCCCGCGCCTTGTGCTCGAATCGAAAAGGGAGGGTTGAGATGTCACAGCAGGGCAGCCTGGAACTGCTCAACGATCCCGTGGCCAAGGTACTCCTGGGCTCGGTCAACCCGGCGAGGCTGGCCTACACCTGGATGGATGGCAGTCCGAGAGTCGTGCCGATCTGGTTTCACTGGACCGGTGATCAATTCGTCCTCGGATCGCCGCCGAAGGCGCCGAAACTCAGAGCCCTGGCCGCAGACCCGCGAGCGGCGCTCACCATCGATGACAATGCGTGGCCGTACACGGTCCTGCTGGTCCGAGGGCGGGCAAGCGTGGAGATGCTTGATGACGTGAGCCCTGAGTATGAACTTTCCGCCGTGCGGTATTTCGGGCCGGAGCAGGGCCCAGCCTGGGTCAGCACCCTGCGGGGCAAGCCGATGGCCCGCATCGCCCTGACACCCAGCTGGGTCGGGATACTGGACTTCCAGACCCGGTTCCCGAGCGCGCTGACGCTGTAGGACCAGCGGCCGCTCCGGCTCGGGAGGGTCCTACTACGGCTGGTGACCGGGCTCAGCCGGCAGCAGGGTGCGATTGCATCCAGAGCTCGACGTCGTTCCCGCCTCTTTCACCGTCGCTGCCGTAACATCGGCGCGCATGTCCGTGCCCTTTCAGCATGCACCGCGCGTCCTCGACGACCGGCCACGGCAGTTCGGCCCAGCCGAGCCGGCCGACCACGCGGTCCGGCCCGACCGCGGCACAGCCAGACACCCCGCGGGTGCCGATCAGCATCACTGTCGCAACCGGGCTGTCCAGGTAGCGCAGCACGTCGTCGAAACCGGGATCGCCCGCCATCACGCGCATCACATGAACATCCAGGCCGACCTGGCCCGACAGGCCGACGTAACTGGCCGCTTCCGCGTCGATCTCATAGCGCTGGACCTGGTCTGCTCCGGACGACAGAACCTGGACAGCCAGCTCATGAACGGCCCGGTCCAGGCAGCCATCGCGGCGGAACCCGATGCTCTCTCCGGACTCGGCGGCGACCAATACGGCGCCGACCCTGCGCAGGGCTATTCCCTGAACGCCCACCACGGTCGCCAGCGCGAACGAGACGCCGCGGTGGAGCAGCAGGCGCAACTCGAGCGCTACCTCCCGGATGTCCTGGTCCCGGACCAGGACATCCCGGTCCGGGGCAAGCGGCTCAACAGTCATGTCGTGCGCCGCCGGCCAGCGCCCGGAACTCGATGATCTGCATGAACGCCATGCGCCACTCTCCCTCCCGTCGGCCGTGCCGAGAGCCGGCGATGCCCGCTGATCATGGGTCCGGTCCCAGGACAGCTGCCATCACCGGTCGCGTCGCGGGACCGGCAGGTGGGGAACCGCTCCCCGCGAGCGCGGACATCGCCTGCTACCCCCGTGGGCGGCCGCCTCGTTACCAAGGGCGGCCGCCCTTTCTGCTCCTTCAGGACACTGCTGCCTGGTGAAGCCGCGGTGCAGACCATATGTCCGAGAGGTGGAGCACGGCCGCCGCGATCTGCACGGCGCCGCTCGCGGTCATGGCAGCACCAGTTGCCCCTTGCCGACCACGGTGATGCCGCCGTCGGACACGACCAGACCGCGGGCCCGGTCATGCTCCTTGTCCACCCCGACCGTGGCGCCCTCGGCGACGACGACGTTCTTGTCCAGGATGGCGTCCTGGACCACGGCGTGGCGGCGGACGCGGGAATTGTGCAGGATCACCGCCCGGTCCACCCGGGACCAGCTGTCCACCCGGGCTCCCGGCGACAGGACCGAGTTGCGCACCAGCCCGCCGGAGACGATGACACCGTTGCTGACCACGCTGTTGATCGCCCGTCCCGCCCGGTCGCCGTCGTCGTGCACGAACTTGGCCGGCGGCTGCGGGGGCACGTAGGTGAGGATCGGCCACCGGTCGTTGTACAGGTTGAAGACCGGGTGCACCGCGCACAGGTCCATGTGCGCGCTGAAATAGGAATCCAGCGTCCCCACTTCCCGCCAATAGCCCCGGTCGCGCTCCTCGGCACCGGGAACCGTGTTCTGGGTGAAGTCATAGACGTGCGCGGCGCCCTGGCGTACCAGCATCGGGATGATGTCGCCGCCCATGCTGTGCCCGCTGGCGTCGTCGGCCGCGTCCTTCTTCAAGGCCTCCACCAGCACGTCGGTGTCGAAGATGTAGTGGCCCATGGAGGCGAATGCCTCCTCTGGCCGGCCAGGACGGCCCGGCGGTTCGGCAGGTTTTTCCAGGAACGCCTCGATTCGGTGGCTGTCCGGCGCGGTGTGGACCACGCCGAAGTCCGTCGCCTGCGTCCTCGGAACGGGGATCGCCGCGACCGTCACTCCCGCGCCGCAGGCCTCATGCTGGTCGATCATCTGCATGGGGTCCATCCGGTACACATGATCGGCGCCGACGACCGCCACGATGTCGGGCCGGTCACTGTAGATGAGGCTCAGCGACTGGTAGATCGCATCTGCCGAGCCGACCTGCCACTGCGGGCCGAGCCACTGCTGCGCCGGGACCGGCGTCACGTAGTTATCCAGCAGGGTACTGAGCCGCCAGGTGGTGCTGACATGCCGGTTCAGGCTGTGGCTCTTGTACTGGGTCAGCACGCAGATGCGGCGGATACCCCCGTTGACCAGGTTGGACAAGGCGAAATCTATGACCCGGTACAGGCCGCCGAACGGAACCGCTGACTTGGCCCGGTCCGCGGTCAGCGGCGCCAGCCGCTTGCCCGCTCCGCCCGCCAGAACGATGCCCAGGACCCGATGTCCAGCCATCTTCCACCTCCCCGCGCCCAGCCTCGGTACCTACGTGTCCTGCGGATCCGGGGCGGAGTCGCGGCCAGTTTCCAGCAGCCGCCGCCTGGCGAGCCCGCCCGGTATTCCGCGTGCACTTCCTAGTGTCGGACGCCCGGGCGTTCCCGGCATCGGGGGGGGCGACCGGATGAGCGGTCTGCGACAGCTACCAGGAGAATCCGGCAGGCGAGGGCTGTCGAGGCGGCAAGCTGCTCGGCTCCGGCCCGCCGGCCGCGGCACGGCAGCCACCAGCCGTGATCGATGTGGCCAGTCAGGCGAGACCGGGCAGAGACCGAACGTCGATGTCGTCGCTCCGGACGGCCGTTTATGCGGGCCGTTCGGACTTGAATGCGTAATCAAAGAACCGGTACGTGACGCCATCTGCGGTCCACTCGGCGCGCAGCCGTGTGCGCCGCTCGATACGGCGCAATGCCGACAGCAGCCTGCGGTTCACGTCGCGGACGTCGTCGCCTTCCATCAGGCCGTCTAGATGCAAGCCGTCCTGGGTGGCGGTGACCTCGCCATCGAGGAGCTGGGTGAGCACCGGACGGATGGCGCTGAGGTTCTCCGAGCTCACATCGCCGTTCAGCCGGAACATGACCACCGGCCCAGTTTCTCATGCCAGAACGTGGCTCATCACCACCAGCCAAGCCGCCGGGCAGTTCCTTGACGTAAGGGAGGAAAGGCCTCGCCGGCAGGCGTTATCCGGCCATGGCGGCGGCCAGCCGCGCGCGCTCGGCCTCGCTGAACGGGACTGGCTGCCGGTGGCTGGGGTCCCACCGAACCGTGACGACGAGCGCCTCGGCCGCCACTTCACCGGATGAGGTGAGGATCGTCTCGCGAGTGGTCAGGCTCGTGGTGCCCAGGCGCTCGGCCTGGATGCGGACCGTGACCTGCTGGTCTGGGTGGCGGACCTCCGCGCGCAGGTCCACCTCCAGCCGGGCGACCACGTAGTGGGGATCGCCGAGGGCCTGGGCGTAGAACGCGTCCCTGCCTTCCTCCAGGTAGGTCAGGAAGACGGCGTGATTGACGTGACCCAGGGCGTCGGTGTCACGCCACCTGACATGGACAAGGCGCTCGAACCTCGCGGCCATGTGCTCGCTCCTTAACAGCACTCCGGACCGTCGCCGGTCACTTCGCCGCCGGACCTGCCTGCCAGCACGCGGGCGGCAAGTCCGGGGCAGATCGGCGCGGTCGTCCCAGGGCGGCGTGGCCAGGGCCTCGGCCGGCACGCAGGGTCAACCATATCGGCGTGGCTGGAGCATGCGCCGTTGCGCCAGGATGCAACGCCCTGGCGAATTGCCCTGACCGCCGTGCAGAGCGTCGGGGCTATGCTGGCCGTGCTAAGCCCAGCGGTCCCGCTTAAGGAGAGCGTGATGGGCGGACGGCATGCGTCGCCGAAGCACGGCACCGACGTGTTCATGGCCGTGGTCGTTCTCGCGTTGCTGCTACTCCTGGCGGCGGTCGTCATCCCCGCCGCCGTCGGCGGGTGAGGCGACCGGCGGAACGCGCTATTCGGTGCTCAGGATCTGCTCTCGGAGGATGTCCGCGTGGCCGCAGCGGCCCGGTGCTCATCGAGGAACGTCTCCAGCTGTACCTTGAGCGGTTCTCCGGCCACGTCGAGCGACGTCCGCCCGTGTTTGCTAGTCACGACCGGAGTATTACCGTCGCTGAGCGCCGGTTTCAACACACTTTCCGCCGCCGTCCGAGCCGGCGCGTACCGTGGTGGTTGACTGAGGCCATGTCACCTGGCACGGATTATCGCGGGCACGGACCGTTCCGGGCGCAGCCGCTGACTCCGGCTCGGTGGGCCGATCTGGAGGAGCTGTTCGGCCTGCCGGGCGGCTCGATCGTGCGCGGCTGCTGGTGCATGTACTACCGCAGGAGCGGCCGGGCGGCCGGGCCGCCGGCCGACGAGAACAGGGGCGCCGCCAACAAGCAGGCCCTGGGTGAGCTGGTCGAACGCGGCGTCGTGCCGGGCCTGATCGGTTATCTCGGCAGCAGCCCGGCAGGCTGGATCAGCCTGGGCCCCCGCGAGGACTACCTGAAACTGCAACGCTCGCCGATCATGAAGCCGGTCGATGACACCCAGGTCTGGTCGGTGGTGTGCAGCTATGTGGCTAAGCCGTACCGGGGCCTGGGCCTGCAGCACAGGCTGCTCGCGGCCGCCATCGACTTCGCGCGGGACAACGGTGCCAAGGTGCTGGAGGCCTACCCGATCGATAAGGCCGAGCGCAGCCACGACGACTTCATGTTCTTCGGTTCCCGCAGCCTGTACGAGCGGGCCGGATTCACCGAAGTCGTACGACGGTCGCCGACCCGGGTAGTCATGCGCCGGGCCCTGCGCCCCTCCTCATGACGGATCCCTTACGGCCGCCGCAGGGCCCAGCACGGCAAGTCGGGGCGGGGCAGAATCGGTCACGTCGCGTGCGCTTCCGTGCGCGCGGGGCATCTGAGGCTAGCGACACCGCGGGTAATGCCGGGGAGAGTCATGGCGGGACAGCATCACACCGTGACGGCGGCGAGGCCGCCGCGCCGGGCCGGCGCGGACACGGTGCGGCTGAGCGAGCGGGACATCGCCGGGCTGCTGCTGTGCGGGGAGCAGTACGGCGCCCCCTATGACCTGCTGGCCGCTGCGCTGCGCGTGTCGCAGGACCGGCTGCCCGCGATCATGGCGCGGTGGCGCCGCATCGGGTACGCCGCCACCGGCCGGCTGGGACCAGGCCCGGGCTGGTGCTGGCTGACCCGGGACGGGATGGTCGCGGCCGGGCTGGGGTACCCGGCGACCCGTCCGGCACTGGCCCGGCTGGCGCACATCCGGGCGGTGCTGGCCGCGCGGCTGTGGCTGGCCGGCGGGCAGACCTGGCAAGACCGGCAGGCGTGGTGGCATTCCGAACGGCGGCTGCGCGCCGCCCGGCCGCCGGCCGACGCCGGGCACGTGCCGGATGCGGAGATCCACTGGCCCAGCCTCCCGTCCAGCCCGTACGCCGGACAGATGTGGGCCGTCGAGGTCGAGCTGACCCCCAAGCCGATCACCCGGACCACCCGGATCATGACCGGGCTGCTGGGCCCGCTGCGGTACGCGCTGGTGGTCTACCTGACCGCCCCGGCCGCACGCCCGGTCGTGATCCGGGCCGCCGCGGAACTTCCGGCTGGCGAGCGGGCCCGGATCGCGGTCCGCGACCTGCCCGCGGCCGCGTTCGGGCCGGAGCCGCCGCCATGACCGTGTGGTCGTGGGTGAAGCTCGCCGTATGCCTGTGGCTGCTCCGCAAGGCCGTCAAGACGACCGGGTGGCTGCTGCTGGTCGCGCTCGCCGTCGCCCTCTGGCCGCTCACCCTCGTCGTGATCGCGGGGTACGCGGCGGCCTGGCTGCGGGGCTGGCCGCCGGCCCGGCTGCGCCGCGCCGCCGCCTGGGCGCTGCCGATGACCGCCATCTGGCTGTTCGCCGAGGCACTGCGCCTGCGCGGCTGGCGGGCCGTCGCGCTGGCGCCGGCCGGTGACTGGGAGGATGGCTGGCAGCACCTGACCGCCGCCGAGGCCGCCCGGACGTTCGTGCTGCTGGCGCCGGCCGCCGTCCCGGTCGGCCTGGCCCTGGCCGCGCTGGCGTGGGCGTGGCGGATCTACGCGGTCACCGCCGGGATCGGCGGCAAGATGGCCTCCGCGCCGATCGCCTTCGACGCCCGGCAATGGCGCCGGCAGGTCCGCGCGGCCAGGGACCGGACCGCTGCCCCCGGTGCTGTCCCGCTGCTGGCCGCCGGCGGCCGGATCCCGGTCGGCGGCACCATCCGCGCCATCGGGCACCGCTGGCACCCGGTGTTCACCGTCCCGTCCGCGGCGTGCGGGCGGCACATGGTCATCATCGGCGCGACCGGCAGCGGCAAGACCAACCTGATGATCAGGCTGTGGGCCGGCTGGTTCACCGCCGCCCTGGACGCTGCCGCGGCAAGCCAGCGGCCGCGGCCGTTGCTGGTCGTGCTGGACTGCAAGGGCGGCCCCGACGCCAGGGTCAAGGCCAACCGGACCCGCCGCCTGCTGCACGGCGCCGGCGCCCGCCGGGTAGCGATCTGGCCCGACGAGGCCCGGCTGTCGGTGTGGGACCTCCCGGCACCAGACCTGGCCGTGCTGCTGTACCAGATGATCGAGACCGGCGACGGCGCCGCCGCCTACTACGCCGACATCCTGCAGGCCGTCCTCACCCTCACCGTCACCGCACCCGGCGGACCGCCAGCCAGTGCCGCCGCGTTCCTGGACCGGCTGGACGCTCGCTGGCTGCAGGCCGCCTGGGACGACGGCCGCCACCCGGCCGAGGCGGGCCGCGTCCGCGCCGCCGCCCGCCACCTGCCCGACATCCAGCTCCGCTTCGCCACGCTGCTCGGCAGGCTCGGCCCGGCCCTGGACGGTCCCGGCATGCTGGCCGACGCGGACGCCTGGTACTTCATCCTGGAAGGCACCCGCGAACCATCCGTCGCCGAAGCCCAGGCGATGGCCATCACCGAGCTGGCCGCCCGCGCCGCCACCGACCCGGCCGCCGGACCGCGGGCGATGCTCCTGGCCGCCGATGACTACAGCGCGGTGTCCGGGCGGGTGCCGATGTCGAACCTGTACGAGCGGGGCCGGTCCCTCGGCATCGGAGTGCAGGTCTCGGCCCAGTCCTGGCAGGGCCTGGGCGCCGATGAGGACGAACGGCACCGGATCGCCGCCACCGCCGACGGCGGGATCTGGGTGCTGCACACGCCGTGCCCCGAGCCGCTGGTGGCGCTGGCCGGG
>Ga0187780_10001987_pt1 | contig 15403 bp, 14 predicted proteins | sample 1015_Q2_SP10_20__FD_132429 | JGI IMG/M metagenome (GOLD analysis project Ga0187780, IMG submission 132429) | Tropical peat soil microbial communities from peatlands in Department of Meta, Colombia - 1015_Q2_SP10_20_MG | ecosystem: Environmental > Terrestrial > Soil > Wetlands > Peat | place... | reverse complement strand
GTGAGGTACCTTGTGGTTTCCTATCTATCCAAGCTGGGACACTCGTGTCTGACAGCAGTGGATGGTCCGGATGCTCTGGATAAAATCAAGAAGAATAAGATTGATGCCGTCATCACAGACATAAGATTGCCTAAGATGGATGGAATGACTCTGACACAAGAGATTTCAAGACAATACCCCGGACTCCCCATCATGATCATGACAGCGTTTGACGAGGAATATTCCGAAGGAACGGTGATCTCCGCCGGGGCCCGAGAATTCTTAAAGAAGCCATTTACCCTCGATGAGTTTGCCGCCAGGTTAAACAAGATGATCAATGACTCCGAAGCGATCAAACAGATGGAGAAGGAAAAGAAAGCAGACGAGGATCTCCAGGATCTTAAGAAGGAGTTGGAAAAAATCCTGAAGAATAGTTAGTTCTTCACGGGCATCGCAAATCCCATTTTCATTCAATCAAAAATATGCTATGAAGTATGCAAGGTCACTCGATGAAGCATTTCTCCGATGCCTACCGGCTAAGAACACCCCACTCAGAAAACCTCTTCAAAAGGGCCAAGGAGGTGATGCCTGGGGGGATCTCTCATAATATCCACTTTTTTCCGCCTTATCCTTTCTTTGTCGAAAAAACAAAAGCTTCCAAAATCTGGGACGTCGACGGAAATGAATACATCGACTTCTGGATGGGGAACTACACTCACATTCTGGGCTACCGTCCGCGGGTTGTGGTACAGGCCATCGAAAAACAACTCAAGAAAGGGATTCACTGGGGCGCCCTGTATCAAAAGCAAATCGAGTGGGCGGAGTTGATTCGAGAGTTAGTTCCCAGTGCGGAGATGGTGCGATTCTGCTGCTCCGGGACGGAAGCAACGATGTACGCGGTCAGGCTGGCCCGGGGTTATACGGGCAAGAAAACCATCCTGAAAGCTGCCGGGGGATGGCACGGGGCCAATTCTGACCTCTCTTTGGGGATTAAAATGCCCTACGAAAGAGAGGAAAGCCTTGGTTTGTTGGCCGAACTTCAGACGTACACGAAAGTGATCCCTTTTAATGACCTTTCCGGTTCGATCGAGGTCATTCGTCAAAACAAAGAGGATTTAGCAGGAATCATTGTCGAACCAGTCATCGGCGAAGGCGGATTTACGCCGGCTGCGAAAGAATATCTTCAAATGCTTCGCTCTGAAACCCAAACGCTGAAGGCCCTTCTCATCTTCGATGAAGTGATTTCTTGCTTTCGTGTGGCCTTGGGGGGTGCTCAAGAACGGTTCAACGTCGTGCCAGACCTGACGACCCTGGGGAAGATCGCTGGCGGAGGATTACCCGTCGGAGCCTTGGTGGGAAGAAGGGAGATTCTTGAGGCATCCTCGCCTGAAAGAAAAGGAAATAAATGGGAAAGAGTTCTAATCGGCGGGGGAACCTTTTCCGCCCATCCGCTGACAGCCGTGGCGGGATTGGCCATGCTCCACTATCTAAGAGCCCATCGCAAAACGATCTATCCTCTTTTGGAATCGAAAGGAGAAAAAGTTCGGAAAGAGCTCCAGGAGGCCCTTGACCGGGAGGGGTTGAACGGAGCGGTCACAGGGATAGGCTCGCTTTTCCAAACGCATTTCCCTTTTGAAAAAGGGGTGACACTGAATTCTCCACAATCCATCCATCGCCTCACCGATTTGGAGAAAAGGGAGATTGAGTTTCGAGTCAGAATGCTTGCCAAAGGAGCTCATGTGATGCACGGCGGAGGCTGCGTATCGGTCGTCCACTCTGATGAGGATATTGAAAAATTCATCAAGGCGGCCCGAAAAGTGGCCCGGGAGATGAAAAAAGAGTAGAGAGGTGGGCGATGAGGATCGTTATCCGAGAGAATTTGGATTTAGAAAAAGTCAGAGGCACTCCGTGATTCTCAAGTATCTGCGTTGTCTGCATTATTTAGAATAAATTTCTATTACGGACTTATTCGACAGGAAAGAATGTGCTGGCCGAAGTTGCCTGCTTGGTCGGCAGCGAGGATCCGAAGCTTCACTTCATCAAAGTTTTCTGGAGGGGGTGCCTTCCCCTCGAAGAGGCTTGGTTTCCCTGCATAGTTCAAAATAAATTTTCCCGAAACCTTATCTCCCTCAACCCACTGTCCCCATATCTCAAATTGATTCGCATCCCAGAGACCTCCGGGAGTGACGGGGCATCCTCAAAGCATCCGGACTTCAGCCTTCACTAAGGCGTCTTTTCCTCTTTTCAAACTTCCTTTCGGGGAAGGGCTCAGGATGTTGACAATCAATCCGTTTAACTCGATGATGACGCCGTCACCCGTGATGTGCCTTCCGGGAATGAGAAGCATTGTTTTTGAGCCTCTCTGAACGGATTGAGGAAAGGCGAGAGGACCTTCTGCCTCTACCTCGACTTGCGTTGGTTGTTCCAGCGGGATCTTGGCCTCGAAGGAGGCTGCACCAAAGGTTTCATAGGTAGCCTCCCCACGCTGGTGCGGTCGAATCATGATGCGATCTGTGTTGCCGGCTCCTCCTTCCTGTTTTCCCTCTGCGAGGATTTCTCCGGTCACCAGATTCTTGATTCGAACGAGTGCGCCCCCAACCCCTGACCCGATGACCTGGGCATCTCTTGCAACCACACGAACGAGCACTTTTGTGGGAATCTTTTCCGCAGAAATAGAGGGGGGAACAAAACAAATAACAAGGCACATCAAAATCAGAAAGGCTTGAATAAACTTTAGCTTGATTCTTGACTCTATCATCGATCTTTCTGCCTTGAACTTTAGACCTATTAGTAGTATCGCTTCTCTTCAGCGTGATCTTCAAGAAGATCGATTTCCCATTCCCGGAGTATCTTTGAGACAGCTTTCTCGCCGCTCTCAATGCAATTGGGAACACCCACTCCCCTGTAACAGCCGCCGGCAAGCGCGAGGCCAGGAATCTGAGCACTACGGTTTTCAATTAGTGCGACACGGTCGAGGTGACCGAGCGTATACTGCGGCATCCCGCGGTACCACCGGAAGACGCGCGAGATGAGTGGCTTTGCAAAAGGGTTAAGGCCAAGAATATCACGAAACTCGGCGAGCACTGTCTGCACAAGTTCCTCATCGGAGCCTTTCACAATCTCTTGGTTATGTGGGCCTCCGACGAAACCGCGCAGCAGTACCTTGCCCGCCGGCGCCCGGCCCGGCCACTTGGTGGAGGAGTAAGTTGCCGCCATAAGGGCGCGGCCCTCCACGAGAGGGCACAACACGCCGAACGCATTCAGATCAAAACCGACCTCGCGCTCGTTGAACGCGATGGATACCGTTGCGGAGGAAGAAGTCGGTATGTTGGCAAGGGCATCTGCAATGGCCTCGTCATGGAAACGAATGAGTGGCTCAGCCGCCCATGATTCCGTTGCGACGATCACTGCGTCACCATCGATGGAGGAACCGCCGGAGAGCGAGGCGCGCCATCCATCTCCGGAGGTGCGCTGAAGTGAGGTGACGACTGCTCCCGTGTGAATGCTCTCATGACCGGCGGCGTCGGCCATGCTATCCGTGAGTTGTTGCATCCCGTTCACAAATGAGGTGAAGAATGTACGGGGTTTCTCCCCAGGTTTGGGCGGGTATTTTCGCCGCATCTCTTCAACCTTGCGGCGGGTGGCGATGAAGGCTTTCAATAGCGACCCGTAATTTTGCTCCATCTCAAGGAGGCGCGGAAAGGTCGCGGCAAGTGACATCTGTTTTGGATCGGATGCGTGAACACCGCCGACGAGCGGTTCGGCAAGACGATCGAGGCATTCGCGACCCATGCGGCGAACCACAAAGCTCTCGAGTGTCTCGTCATTGAACTCGCCCGGCGCCACTTTCTTTGGTGGGATGAAGAGATCCACCGCCATGCGGATCTTGCCGGGCCACGAAAACAGGCCGGTCGTTGCAAAGGGGACAAACTTCGTGGGTGCGAACATCATGACGCCGTCGGGCATCTGGTGAAGGTTGCCACGAGAAAGGATCCACGTCCGCTTCCGAGATTCGTCGGTGGGTAATTCGTCATCGAAGATTCCTGTCAGCTTGGCGATGCGGTGGCATGCCGGTTTCTCGGTCAAGAAACAATCTGGACCGCCGTCCACGACGAACCTGCCCTGCTCTGAAGGATCGGGGACCATCTCGGTCTGGATCTTGCCGCCGAGACGCCGGTCCTTCTCAACCAGAACGAACTCGACATCGTAGCCTTCGGATGCGGCTCGTCTGACTTTGAAGGCTGCTCCAAGCCCGGCGACGCCGCCCCCAATGATGATGATTCGTTTCATGGATCTCCTGTGCCAAAGGGGGCAAGGGTTCAAGGGGTCGAGGATTCGAGGGTTTTGAATTTCAGAATTTTCGCTCTAACCCTTGGCTCCTTGAATCCTGGAATCCTTTTTTTATATGCTCTTCCACGATCGCTGTAAGCGCCTCAATAAATCGCTTTGAAAAATTGAGGGAAGGGGCACGTTTCAACTCCATTTTCAATAATTTTGCCTTATCCCGGTAAAGAATATCAATGTCGTACAGAATTTCTATGTGGTCTGACACAAATCCAATGGGGTCGATCAGAACCTCCCGAATTTTCTTCTTGCAAAGTTCCTCCAAGACCGATTCCACATCCGGGCCTAACCACTCGTCGGGTCCCATCCCTTTGCTCTGAAAAGCGATATGCCACGGCAGGGGTTGAAGCTTTTCGAGAACTTCTTTGACACTCTCCTCCAGATCTTTGACGTAACGGTCATCTTTAACAAGAGATTTCGGAAGACTGTGTGCGGAGAAAATGAGATGAACCTTCTTTCTCTCTTCCGGAGCGAATTGCATCAATCCCTCTTCGATCTTCTCCCGAACCGCGTCAATAAAGAGTGGATGCAGATGCCATCCCTCCACAAAAGAGACCTCCATCTTCTCTCCCAGGGTTTTGTTAACATGATTCACTTCCTCGACGTAGGCTCCTGTGCTCGCACGGGACCGAAAAGGCGTCATCGGAAGGGCGACGACCTTCCGGATTCCATCTTCCAGAATCTTTTTCAGCGTGTCTTCTATCAGGGGGTGGCCGTAACGCATTCCTATGTAAGGCTTGAACGCGTAGCCCCTCGCGTTCAGACTGTTTTCCAGGGCTATAGCCTGTTTGAACGTAATCTCCGGAAGAGGAGAACAGCCACCGATCAATCGATAGCGCTCCTTGATTCTATCCAACTGCTCTGAAGAAGGCTTTCGGCCTCGAAAGAGACGGGTTAAGAAAGGCTCCACGTCATCAAGAGACCGGGGCCCTCCAAAGGCCAAGAAAAGTAAGGCTTTCACATGAACCTCTGAGCTTGTCTTAATGCGATTTTACAATTTTCTTGAGCTATACTCATGTACCATGTCCACCAGTGCGGCGACATGATCGGGAGGGGTATTGGGAAGGATTCCGTGACCAAGGTTAAAGATGTGACCAGGCTGATCATTTGTTTTGTCAAGGATCCTCTTAACATTCTTCTCGATCAAATCCACCGGGCCCAATAGAATCACGGGGTCGAGGTTCCCTTGAATGGCGACATCGTGGCCAAGACGTGCCCAGGCCTCGCCAATATCCACTCGCCAATCCACTCCAATGACATCTCCTCCTGCCCGTTTCATCAATTCTAAGAGCGTTGCATTGGAGGTGGCAAAATGGATGAGAGGGACGCTCTTGCTAATATCATGCATCACTTTTCTGGAATAGGGGAAGACATATTCTTCATAATCGACGGGACTCAGACAACCCACCCAGGAGTCGAACACCTGAAGCGCCTGGACACCCGATCGAATCTGAGCGTTTAGGTACCGGATGAGCACCTCCGAGATCCTCTCCATCAAAACATCCCAGGTCGAAGGATCCTCGTACATCAGGCTTTTAGTCAAAACATAATTTTTTGAATGACCACCCTCAATGACGTAACTGGCGAGCGTAAAAGGAGCGCCGCAGAAGCCGATTAAAGGAGCCCTCCCTTCCAATTCCTTTCGGACGATCCGGATCGCCTTCATGAGGAAAGAGATTTCTTCTTCTGGATCGAAGACCCTCAATCTTTCCACATCCTTCTTCTCCCGGAGAGGATGTCGAAAAACTGGGCCTTCCCCTTTGGCAAACTCAAACTCTACCCCCATCGGTTCCAATGGGATGAGGATATCCGAGAAAATAATGGCTGCGTCGAGTTTGAACTTTTCAATAGGCTGAAGCGTTACCTGAGCCGCCAGCTCAGGATTCTTGCACATTTCCAGGAAGGAGTATTTCTTCCTGAGCGCCCGATACTCTTTGAGGTAGCGTCCGGCTTGGCGCATCAGCCAGATAGGTGTATAGGGTGTTGGCTGTCTATGGCAGGCCATGAGGAAAGGGTATTGCTGATCCATTTTGTTCATTGCAGTATGTAACTTTAAGTTCAAATGTCAAAATCCCTGCCTCGCTGAAGGCTTCGCGCAGGCAGGCAAATGTCAAATCAATGACAAATGAGTCAATGTCAAAACCTCCCGTTTGGGTCATTTGAACTTCGGAATTTAATTTGAACTTTCGGTTTTGGCATTTGACATTGAATTCTACTTCCAATCCCTCAGCAACTGAATGAGCAATCTTACCCCGGCTCCGGTGCCCCCGCGCGGGACATAGGGCCTCTCTTTTTCAATCGACGCAGGGCCGGCAATGTCGAGATGAACCCATGGAACCCTTCCCACAAACTTGCTCAGAAAGATCCCACCGATGATGGCACCCGCCGCCCGTGTTCCCACATTCCTGAAATCGGCCGCGTCACTTTTCAGGTAATCGAAATACTCGTCCCAGAGAGGCAATCTCCAGGATTTCTCTCCTGTCTTGGAAGAGGCGTCTTCGATCCGTTTCACAAGGGTGTCGTCATTGCCGAAAAGCCCGATCACATGATCTCCTAGAGCAATCACGCACGCTCCGGTCAATGTCGCGAGGTCAATGATGGCCTTTGGTTGATACCGCAAGCTATAAGTAAGGGCATCCGAAAGAATCAGTCTTCCTTCCGCGTCGGTACTGATGACTTCGACGGTCTGCCCCGACAGGGTCTTCAAAATATCGCCGGGTTTGTAAGCCTTTCCGCTCGGAAGGTTTTCTGTCGCCGGCATAATCCCAAGGAGATGAAGAGGGAGTTGGAGCTTGGAGGCGGCTTGCAGAGTGGCCAAGACCGCGGCGGCTCCGGACATATCGTCTTTCATCCGCTCCATATTCTCCGAAGGCTTGATCGAAATCCCACCACTGTCGAACGTGATCCCCTTTCCCACCAAGGCAATCGTATCCAATCCTTTCCCTTTATTATACTCGAGGACAATAAACTTCCCGGGCTCCTGGCTTCCTTTGGCCACCGCGACAAAGGCCCCCATGCCCATGGCTTCTGCCTGACTCACTTCCAATACCTCAACCCCCATTCCACAATCTTTGGCAATCGTCTTCGCCTTTTCAGCCAAAAGCGATGGGGTGACCTCATTGCTCGGTCCATTGACCAGGTCCCTAGCGAGGTAGACCGCTTCCGAAACAGTTTTTCCTGTTCTCAGACCCTCGCCGATCAAGTTGATTTTATCGTCCTTCTCTCCAAGAAGGATGATCTCTTCGATTTCCTTAATCTTATCCCGCTCGAGCGTCTTAAATTCATTGAATTGGTAGATTCCGAGGAGAAGCCCGGTCACAAAGGATTCAGCCAGATCCTTCTCTGAATGGTCACCGAATTTTCTTATCGGAAAAGCAAGCCGTTTGATCCCGGCATTCCGGATGAATTGGCCGGCCTTGGACGCGGCGCCTCGCCATTTTTCTAAATCGAATTCCTCTTTTTTGCCAAGACCGGTCAGAAGCACTCTCTTGGCGGGAAGAGCGTCTTGGGTGTGAAGGAGGTGACACTCAAACAGTGCTCCCTTGAAATCTCCTTGTTTGATCAGGGTTGAGATGAATCCTTTCCATTCCGAGTCCACATCCCGGATGGGCCCCTCCGGTGATTCCGCAGATTCGAATGCAAAAAGGAGAAGAAGCTCGCAGGAGTATTTTTCAGCTCTGCCTTTTTCGACTTTTATCTCCATACAATCTCCTGCAATACAAACGCAATAAATCATTTTACTTGTAGCGCAAGGCTTCAGCCTTGCTTAAAGCAACCCTAAAGGGTTGCCCTACAAAATATTTAATGCGTTTGCATTAGTTCTCCCCCCTGATCTTCAAATTCTGGCTTTGATTTGAACTTTGAAATTTGACATTTGAGATTGCCTTATCAAGTCTTATTCTCTTTCTTTCAGCTTCGAGATCGTGATGGATCGGCTCTCCTCCACCGTTGAAAACCCCTTCACCTTATTCACCAAAGAAGGAGGCCAGCCTCCTCGACTCATGATCCTTGCCAACATCCATGGGTTTAAATCAGAGACTTCCATCCACTTACCTGCCTTCTTGATTATCTCATCCAATGCTCTTCGATTGGGATCTCCCTTTAATGGATATTTCTCCTTCGTTTCGATCTTAATTTTCGCAACGTGATCGCTTCCGAAGATGGCTTCGAGCTCTTCCTTCTGAGCATAGGCATAGAGAGCCTCTTCTATCTTAGCCAACTCGACGTCGATCTCCTCATTCGAGAGCCTTTTCCTCTCCTTCATTTCCACATATCGGTTGACCAAGGCCACCCCCTCCTCACCAAGGTATTCGTTGGGCGGGAGTCTTTCCACAGCGATGAGATGCTTTCTCTGTGGGCAGAAACCCTGATAATCGCACCAGTCACAAAGAGGTCCCCCTTTGGGAAGGAATCGTCTGTCTGTCTCGATTCTTTGGATGAGTTCTAACGTGCCTTTTCGAAGCTGAAGGAGCTGATCGGGTGTTCTTGAGGAATGGATTTCGGTGTCGAAGGTGAGGTAGTGCCAGATCAGTCTGACCTCCTGGATACCCTGCCACTTCTCTGCCACCCCCATTTGATAGAAAGCCAATTGCCGATCTGACTCGATATCTTCCTTTGATGGGAGTCTGTTGGAGGTCTTATAATCATGAATTTCGAGGATAGCACTATCCACCAAGGTCACACGGTCGATAAAGCCTCGAATCCAGTAATCTCTCTCTTTTTCCAACGGAAAATAGATATACTCTTCGAGACCAAGGGTTTTTCCGTGATCGAAGGGATAGTACCGCTTGTAATAATCCACGATACATTTTTCTCCAAGATGACGATAGTCTTCCGCACTGTAATCCTTTCGTACAATCTGAATCATGTCATTCCAATTCTTCTCCCAACTCTGTTGATAGAAGTCGAGGAGTTCTTCCAGGGTATTGAGCTTGGTCACTTTCAAATCTCGGTAGAGCTTCTCCAGAGCTTCGTGAACCCTTGAGCCCATGAAGGCCTCGATCCCTTCTGTCTCGACTTCGATCTTGTCGATATAGGCAAGTTTGTACTGGTGGGGGCAGGTTTCATAGGTGGAAAGCTGAGAGTGGGAATAGGTCGGCATCGTTCACCCCCTTCATGTTCGATCTTTTACGGAAACGCCCTCATTGATTATTTTTAACAAGAAAAAGGGGTTCTGTCAAAATTCATATTTTACTTGAAAAAGCATGATGGAAATAGATATGATGAAAATGGCGGAAGTGTTCGCCTAGCCATGAACCCTGGCACAGAATTAGAAAAACTCCAAAGAGTTGTGGTTCGATGCCGTAAGTGTCCCCGGCTGGTTGCCTACCTGAAAGAGGTTTCCAAACATAAACCCAAAAGGTATCGGGACTGGGATTATTGGTCGAAACCTCTTCCGAGTTTTGGGAATCCGGATGCCCGGCTTCTGATTGTAGGGCTCGCCCCTGCTGCGCAAGGGGGAAATCGGACAGGCCGGATGTTTACAGGAGATCGAAGCGGAGAGTGGTTATTTCGAGCCCTTTATCAGTTTGGCTTTGCCAATCAACCCAATTCCGTCCGGAGAGATGACGGCTTTGAATTAAATGATTGCTATATTACCGCGACGATTCGATGTGCTCCGCCCAAGAATAAACCCCTGCCGGAGGAAATTGAGCACTGCCGGCCGTACTTTTTAGAAGAACTCGATCTCTTAAAGAACGTTCAAGTAATCATCCCGCTGGGGCAGATCGCCTTTTCGCAAACCCTGAGGTCTCTAAGACAAAAAAGATTTGAAATTCCATCCTTATCATTTGGTCACGGGAACATTTATTCACTTCGAACTCCCGACTCGGTACGGAACGCATATCTGCGTTCCGTACCGACTTTAATTACTACCTACCATCCCAGCCAGCAAAACACTCAGACTGGTAAACTCACGAGGCCGATGTTTCATAGAATATTTAAGATGGTTCGCAATAAATTAAAAGGGTAGGGAACGGTTTGAAACCGTTCCCTACGAAGATTTTATGGCCGTTCACATTCCTATTGAAGATTGGATAGACCTTCACACTTTCTCTCCTAAAGAGATCCCATCTCTTTTAGAGGAATATCTCTTGGAATGTCAGAAAAAAGGATTTAGGGAAGTCCGCATCATCCATGGAAAAGGGAAAGGGGTACAGATGAGTATCGTCCACTCCTTTCTCAAGAAGAGTCCTCTTGTGGAATCATTTAAATTGGCTCCGCCCGAGGCAGGCTCCTGGGGGGCCACGATCGCTGTCTTAAATAAAACGAAATAGAGATCGGAGCATGAGAATGGTCAAATTCTGGCTTACAGCAGCTGCAATTTCTGGATTTCTAAGTGTGGCCCTCGGAGCTTTTGGAGCTCACACATTAAAGAACGTCCTGGACGATTATGGAAAGTCCATCTACGAAAAGGCCGTCCTTTACCAGATGTTTCATACTATCGCCCTGTTCGTTGTGGGCACATTACAACATCTTGTGAAAGACACACCTTTTTCGATTGCAGGTTGGGGGTTCTTGATCGGCATCCTTCTCTTCTCAGGAAGTCTTTATCTAATGGCGACCACCGGAACAAAATGGCTCGGAGCCTTCACTCCCTTTGGCGGAGTGGCCTTTCTTTTTGGCTGGTTTTGGCTGGTGATAACTATCATCAAGGCACGCCTTTGATCTCGCCTCCCCCGGAGGATCTCATGGGAGCACTGGAGAAACTGGAATAGCACGATAAACTTTGAAAGGAGGTTAAGAGATGAGCATCCCTCGACATTGTCCAGGTTTTGAGCAGTTCAAGGATCTGAAATCCTTTGTGTGCAAATGTCCGAACTGCGGAAAGAAAGTAGAGATCTTCTCGGATGAATTCGACAGGAAACATACCTGCAAAGGTTGCCGTCAGGAGATTGACTTTGCAAAATGCAGTTTGACCGGCGGAGCAGCAGACCCTTCGCCCCGATAGAAAACCGGAAAGTCGAAATTCGAAGCACGAATTTCGAAACAATATCAAACGATCAAGAATACAAAATCCAAGACAAGAGATTAATAAGAGTCTGTCCTTAAATCAAAGTTTTAATAAAGAGTTGTCATTCCGGCGAAAGTCGGAATCCAGTGTTTTCGAAAGTCTCTGGATGCCGGATCAGGTCCGGCATGACGGACTAACAAAGCTTACGAACAGACACTAATTACTGTTTGATGAGTTTGGTCATTTGAATTTTGAATTTGTTTTCGAAATTCGGATTTCGGATTCTAGATTTTAATGATCTCTCCTTCTATTTTCCCTCCGAGGTGTAAGATCCCGAGGGTGGCTTGATTCATAAAAGAGCGGGTGGCGGAGCCGGGATTGAAAAGGTAGATACTCTTGACGTGATGATTGGCCGGGGTATGGGTGTGGCCGTAGACGATGACATCCACCTCGTCAAATTCTCCTCGGATGCGTGACTCGATTCCGAACGGAGGGCCTCCGCCATGGATCAGGCCGATCTTAAATCCTTCTATTTCAACGATCTTTTTCTGAGGAAACTCTTTCCGAATATTCTGAGAATCCATGTTTCCGCAGACGGCAATCAGTTCTTTCACGCTTGAAAGATATTCTGCGATGCTCCAGTCCACAAAATCTCCCGCATGAAATATCTTTTCCACGTCTTTGAAATGGAATTCGATGATCCTCTTGAATTCAGGATGAGGCTCCCTTAAGTGCGTATCCGAAATGACACCGATCTTCATATCACCGCGCTCCGTGTCCCGTGGCTGCTCGCTGTAGCCTACGTACGGTCCCTCAATGCGGGACTTCGCACAAGCAGGCGGTACGCCGCGCAAGCGTGTTTTGTATGCGCAAATTCAGTGCAGCGTAGCTAACATCCTTCACATTATTTCTGAAGCTGTCATTCCGCCCCGTATCAAATACGGGGTAGACTCCGACGGGAATCCAGCCCATAAACGCTGCATTCCGGGTCAAGCCCTGAACACTATGCGGTGCAGGGCAAGCCCGAAATGACAAACAAAATAACCGGATTTTTAACGCACTACGCCAGCTAATCCCACCGTTGAATAAAAAACGCCTGTTGCGACTTTTTTCATAAATTCGAAATCCAGAGTCTCTATTCTATCTGAAGAGAGGTGGTAATTCGGGTTTCTCAGAAAACCGGTATCTGTGATCATCAGGGCTGATACCCCTTTATCCCAAAAAGCACTGTGGTCACTCAGCCTCACCTCGTCCATTGCCTCCCCGTTCCCGGGCACGATAAGGAATTCTAAGGGGAGTTCAGGGACACTGGTTTTGAAAGATCGACAAACTTTTTCCAATAACTCCTTCGACCTTTCGTTTCCGACAATGGCGATAAAATCTCCCACATTGGGATAATGTTTGGGATTGAGATAAGGGGGATAATCCTGCCTCGGCCCGGTGAATCCTACCATTTCCACTGAAACCATACCGAGGATCTCGTCTCCCCTCTTGCTCAGACTATCCACATAATGAGCACTGCCGGCAAAATCATATTCCTCGAGGGAGAAGGCGACCAGTCTGACAGTGCTTTCTAGAGGCACCGCTTGAATATTTCTTGCCACCTCGAGAAGCAGAGCCACCGCACTTGCATTATCGTCCGCCCCAGGAGAACCCGGAACAGTGTCGTAATGGGCCCCCAGGATGAAAACCCGGCGGGGAGAGATCTTCCCTCTTTTTTCTGCCACAATATTCTTATAGGATTTTCCCTCCCATTCAAAATGATCCTCTTTGACATTCAATCCAGCCTTGAGGAATTCCTTCTCGATATATTGCGCCGCCTGCTCCAGCTTCTGATAGCTATGATGCGGACCCCGATCAAAATGGATATTTCTTACATGCCCTTTGAGAGTTTCCGTTGAAATCATCATCTTTTTGACAGGTTTCGCCTCGTCCCCAATCATGAAGAACAGTAGAGAGAGGATGAAGGTAAATTGCCAGGCGAAGCTTCGAAACCTCATGATCGGTTGCCGACCGGGCTTATGTTATTTGAAAATCAATGTCCTGTCAATTTCAAACTTTATCTTTCCATCGTTGGTCGCATTACGGATTGATGGAAGGTCTTGAGCATCGTTCAATCTTTGATATAGTTTCTTAGAGAGGGAAGCTCGAGGATATTTAGTTTTTGCGCATCATGCGACCCACCGCGTTCTCCAATCCATCAAGGGTCAGCTCAAACATTGGGAAAATCTCGCGGATTTGATGGATGGAGCGGGTATAGGGCCATTCTTCGACAAGTTTTGGATTGATCCAAACAGCATGAGGAAAGGTTTTGGCAATAAACTTTAGCCTCTCATAACTCGGCCTCCCGGATCTCTCTTCAATATGAATAGAGCCATCCGTAGCCATCAGTTCATAAGGAGCCATGCTTGCATCCCCAACGATGATGAATCTCGTTTCAGGGTCAAGACGGATCAGTTCATCCACCGGAAGAGGCTTGGAATGCCTGGGTGGATCCTCCCAGAGATAATCGTAGATGGTGTTATGGAAATAGAATGTTTTGAGGTCTTTGAACTGAGCGCGTGCATAATTAAAAAGGGTTTGGACCAGCTCGATATAAGGATCCATGGACCATCCGCCATTATCGATGGCGAGGATCACCTTCAACCGGTCCTTCAGACTCCGATCAAATACAATTTCTATTTCTCCCGCATTCCTCATGGTCTCGTAAATCGTCTTATCAATGTTGACTTTATCCTTCGGGCCGAAGGGAATCATATTCCTCAATCTCTTGAGAGCCTCTCCCATTTGGGATGCCGTCATCGGTCCCTCCTGGGAATAGTCACGATATCTCCGATCCATAGCGACTTTGACGGCTGACTTATTTCGGGAGACGCCGCCGACCCTCATCCCACCCGGATGGTAACCGGAGTGTCCCACAGGAGAAGTTCCGCCCGTTCCGATCCACTTGTTTCCTCCGTGGTGCGCCTCGGTTTGTTCCTTTAATCTGTCAAGAAAGTATTTGAGAAGTTCCTCGGGACTGAGCTTTAACAAATCCTCTTCCTTTACCCCGAGGGCCTCTGCTAACTCTTTAGGATCTTTCAGCCACTCGTCGAGCAGGGCACGGGCGATTTCGTCCAATTCAATTCCTTCGGGTCCCTTGAACTCCGCACCTTCGAACTGATGAGCAAACACCTGGTCGTAGAGATCGAAATATTTCTCACTCTTCACCAGAATTGTACGGGCGCTTGTGTAGAAGTCGTCCAGAGAATTGATCAGCCCCATGCTCAAGGCCTTCTGAAGTCTCAGGAAGGAGGTGGGAGAAACTGGAATGCCCGCTTTTTTTAGCAAATAGAAGAAATCGACAAACATAACTAAACCATTGGCATAGAGCATGGAGCACAGAGCAAAGCGTTTAGTAAAAACTCTATGCCCTCTGCGCTATGCGGCATGCCTTTTTTATACCCTAAACCTTGCCACGGCATTTTGGGCGACCACATAGTCGGGGCTCTTTTTAAAGAGGACCCCCAAGAAAGGGACCTCTCCTTTGATCAGATCCTTCACCCGAAAGTCAGGGTCTGCCCTTAAGGCCCTGATCCAGTTGATCAGCTCCCGGGTGGCAGGCTTTTTTTCAATACCCCTGATTTCTCTGAGACGGTAAAATGTTCTAATGACGCTGTCGAGTAATTCCTTGTCGATATCAGAAAAATGGACCTGAACAATCTTTCTCATCATGTCAGGCTCTGGAAAAGCGATGTGATGGAAATTACAGCGACCTAGGAATGGGTCGGACAGATCCTTTTTGGCATTCGACGTGATGATGATCACGGGACGGTGTGTTGCTTTGATGGTCTTATCGATCTCGATAATATCAAACTCCATCTGGTCCAGGACATCGAGCATATCGTCCTGAAAATCCGTATCCGCCTTATCAATCTCGTCGATCAAGAGAACCACTCGCTGGTCGGATACAAAAGACTGGCCAATCTTTCCCATCCGGATGTATTCTTCGATATTGCTGACATCGCGCTTGGAATCTCCGAAACGGCTGTCGTTCAGGCGGGTGAGGGTATCGTACTGGTAAAGCGCCGCCACCAGTTTCATACTGGATTTTACGTTGAGCACAATGAGGGGCATATTCAGGGCTTC
>Ga0187780_10001985_pt1 | contig 15410 bp, 11 predicted proteins | sample 1015_Q2_SP10_20__FD_132429 | JGI IMG/M metagenome (GOLD analysis project Ga0187780, IMG submission 132429) | Tropical peat soil microbial communities from peatlands in Department of Meta, Colombia - 1015_Q2_SP10_20_MG | ecosystem: Environmental > Terrestrial > Soil > Wetlands > Peat | place... | reverse complement strand
GTCGCTCGTCGGGGAGGGGCAGGGGCGTTGGCCGCATCGAGGGGCCTGCGGGACGACCAGAAGCCGTTCAGCAGCCGGCAAGCGTCGTCCGGAGATCATGGCTACCTTGGCGGTATGACGCCGGCGGCTTCGGGCGAGACGGGCAGGCTTCTCGTCTTCCCCGAGGGCTTCCTGTGGGGCGTGGCCTCCGCCGCCCACCAGATCGAGGGCGGGAACACCAACAACGACTGGTGGGACTGGGAGCACAACCCCGCGTCGGGATGCGTCGAGTCGAGCGGTGACGCGTGCGACTCCGCACACCGCTGGCCCGAGGACCTGGACCTGGTGGCCGGGCTCGGGCTCCGTGCCTATCGCTTCTCCCTCGAATGGAGCCGGATCGAGCCCGCGGAAGGTGAATGGTCCCGCGCCGCGCTGGACCACTACCGCAGGATCTGCGAAGGGTGTCGCACCCGGGGCATCGAACCGGTCGTGACGTTTCACCACTTCAGCTCCCCCCGGTGGTTCGCGGCGCGCGGAGGCTGGGAGGCTCCTGATGCACCGGAGCGGTTCGCCCGCTTCGTCGAACGGTCGGCCGCGCGCCTGGGGGACCTCGTCGGCTGGGCGTGCACCCTCAACGAGCCGAACGTGGTGGCCGCCCTCGGGTACTCGGTCGGCGTGTACCCGCCAGGCGAGCGAGACCAGCTCGGCAAGCACCTCGCCGTCAACGCCGCACTGGTGCGCGCACATCGGTTGGCAGTGGACGCCATGCGGTCGGGTCCGGGTGACTACCCGGTGGGCCTGACGCTGTCCATGGAGGAAATGGTGGCGGGGCCCGGCGGGGAACAAGCCCGGGACGTCGCCGAGCAGATCGTCGAGGACACGTTCCTCGATGCAACGGGGGGAGACGACTTCATCGGGGTGCAGTGCTACGAACGCCGGATCTTCGGCCCGACCGGTCCGATCCCACCCCCACCCGGTGCCCGACTCACCGAGGCCGGCTTCGAGTTCTGGCCCCACGTGGTCGAGCACACGGTGCGGCGGGCGGCGCGGGTCACGGGGCTCCCCGTCGTGGTCACGGAGAACGGCCTCGCCACCCAGGACGACGCCGAGCGCATCGAGTTCATCGGCGAGGCCCTCCGGGGATTGCACCGCTGCATCGCCGACGGCGTCGACGTCCGCGGCTATTTCGTCTGGAGCCTCCTCGACAGCTTCGAGTGGAACCGCGGATTCCACGGGATGCTCGGTCTGCACGAGGTGGATCGCGAGACCTTCGAACGAAGGCCGAAACCAAGCGCGGCCTGGTACGGATCGGTGGCGAGGGCCAACGCCCTCGGGCCTCGCGGCTGACGTCGCCACCCTCGTGGCCGCCGTGCCGCCGGCGAGGATCGACGCATCGGCCTCGGCCCGGTCATCCGGCACCCCGATGACGCCCCTCGCCGTCCGAGGACTCCTGGAGCCTGCCGACGAGCGGCCGCAACCAGTCGACGAACTCCGAGGCGCCCCCCTCTGGCGTCGGAACCCAGTGGGAGGGCACCGGCCGGGTGCGACCGGCGACGTCGGCCAGGAGCACCGTGGTCGGTGCGGCCGCCGGCGGGTCGCCCGGGTGCCGCTCCGGCAGCGCCACCATGACCCCGCTGACGCCCCGGCGCAACAACCGTGCCCCCTCGGCCCCGAGGACCTGCGCCTCGCTCCGATCGACGGCTGACACCGCCCACGAGGCGCAACGTTGGATCAGCCCCAGCACCTCCGTTCGGGTCCCGAATCCGAGGCGCTCCTCGACGAGTCTCGCCATGGTCGAGACCACTCCCCCGTGCACGGGCCGGTCGAACACCGGGTGGTCGAACGGGCTCTCGTCCGTCGGACCCGCCGTTCCCTCGGCCACCACCACGAGGGCCGCGCCGTGCCGATCGACGGCGTCCCGGACATCGCCGAGGAAGGACCCCTCGTCGAAGGGCCGCTCGGGAACGTAGACGAGATGGGGCGCCCCACCGGCGTCGGCGCGCGCCAGCAGGGTGGCGAGCGCCAGCCATCCGCTGTTGCGTCCCAGGGTCTCGACGAAGCGCACCTCCTCGATCGAGGTCATGGCCCGCAGGTCCAACGCCAGCGCCCGCACGGTCTGGGCCAGGAAGCGGGCCGCGCTCGGGAACCCCGGTGCATGATCCGTGCCCGTCAGGTCGTTGTCGACGGTCTTCGGCACCCCCACGACACACAGCGCCAGGTCGCGTCCCAGGGCTCGGCGATGGAGCTCGTTCGCCAGGAACATGGTGCCGTTCCCGCCGATGAGCGCCAGACCGTCGACCCGCCTGGCCACCAACCGGTCCACGACGGCGTCGAGGTCGGCCTCGGCGAACGGGTGGCGCCCGGCGCCGAGCCAGGCCCCTGGGTCGCCGGCGACGCTCGGTCCAACGACCGCGGCGAGGGGTCCGTGGTGCGCCCCGCCGTGTTCCGAGGACCGGTGCAGCGGTCGCAGGTCGTCCCGGAGAAGGCCCGCGGGGCCACCGAAGACGCCGAGCACGTCGCACGACCCTGCCCCTTCGAGGAAGCCCCAGAGGCTGGCGTTCACCACGGCCGTCGGCGCGCCCATCTGGGCGACGGCGAGCCTCGCCTTCCCCGACAGGGCCTCGTGTGGTCCGCTGGTCACGACGGCGTGGTCCCCGGGAACCAGACGGTCACGTGCGGCCCCGGGGCCCGCCTGTCATCGAGCGGCAAGGTCCACGACCGGTTTCATCAGCGCTCCACTGAGGAACGCGCTCGACACGCGGGGGAGCTCCGAGAAGGGCTCGCAGGAGACGAGCAGGTCCTCGAGCGTGCCGCCCACCTCCCGCACGAGTTGCCAATTCGCCGCCGCCTCCCCGAGGGGGAAGTAGAAGGACCGGACCCAGGCCACCTCCGTGCGACGCCAATGCACCGAGGTCGGCAGCGACCAGGGCTGTTCTCCCTCGCCGAGCATCAGCACCACGCCCCCCTGACCGGCGGCTGCGCTGGCCGCCACCTGCGCCTCGGTGACCCCTGTCGCCTCGACCACCAGCGCGAACGGGCCCGGCGTCCGGGTGCCGCCGACGCGCAGGGACTCGGCATTCCATGGCCGAGCACCGAGGGACGCGGCCGCCTCGAGGCGTGCGGGCAAGGGGTCGTAGGCGAACACCTCCATGTCCCGGTGCCGTGCGACGGCGACGACACCGAGGCCGAGCGGCCCGCAGCCGAGGACGAGCGTCGGACCCTCCGGGTGGTCCATGGCGCGCGCTGCCCGCCGGAGGCCATGGGAGGCGGTGCCGAGGGTGTCGAGGGCCAGCACGGAACGTCGCAGGGGGACGTCGGGTGGGGCAGGGAGCAGGTTGCGCATCGGCACGCGAACTCTCTCGGCGAATCCTCCGTCTGCCTGCCACCCGATCACCCCCGCCATGGCGGCGCAGCGGTTGGGTTCCCCCCTGGTGCACCAAAGGCAGGTCCCGCAGTGCAGCAGGGCGTAGACCACGACCACCTGGCCGATCGTCACGGATGCCGGCCCTGAGCCGAGCGCCACGACGCGGCCGACGATCTCGTGTCCGGGAACGTGGCGTGCCCCGTGGCGCAGCAAGCGCTTGTCCGACCCGCAGAACCCACAGTACGCGACCTCGACCACCGCGTCCCCGGGGCCGACGACGGGGTCGGGGCGCTCCTCGAAGGAGACGACGCCGTCGCCATCGAACCGAGCCGCCTTCACGACGCCCGGTCCACGCGCTTGGGCGGCCGGACCGGGCCACCGCCGGCCCCGGCGGCTTCGATGGCCCCGGCGATCTCGTCGAGCTCGTCGTCCCCGAGCTCGAGACCCGCGGCCGGCAGCCAGCCGTCGACCTGGTCGGGTCGGCGTGCGCCGACGATGGCACCGGTCACCCCGGGCCAGGCGAGCGTCCAGGCCACGGCGACGGCCGCGGTGGTCGTGCCCCGCCGGGCGGCAACGGAACCGAGGGCACGGGCGACGACCAGGTTGCGCTCGAGCCGCTCACCCTGGAACTCGGGGTCACGGGCACGCCAGTCGTCCCGGAGGGACGTCACTCGGGCGGCGGAGAAGGCGCCGGTGAGCAGCCCGGACTGCATGGGCGCGTAGACGATGACGCCCGTGCGATGCCCGGCGCACCAGGCGATCTCCGCCGCCGCCTCCCGCCTGATCGCCGAGAACGGCGGCTGCAGCGAGTCGGGGTGCCCGATCGCCGACGCCGCTTGCAATTGCGCGACGCTGTGGTTGGAGAGGCCGGCCGCTCGGATCTTCCCCTCCCCCTTGAGCGCCAACATGGTCGACCAGTACTCGTCGAGGGTGGTCCCGTCGTCGGGCGGCCAGTGCACCTGGTAGAGGTCGATGGCTTCCACCTGCAGTCGGCGGAGCGAATCCTCGACCTCTCGGCGGATGCTCTCCGGGGACGCGGCGCGGCGAGGTCGGCGGAAGGGATCGGCGCGATCGACGAGGACGCCGCACTTCGTGAAGACATAGGGGCGATCGCTGTCGGGAACGCCCCTGAGCGCACGCGCGACGACCTCCTCGGCGTGCCCGACTCCGTACGCTGCGGCGGTGTCGATCCAGTTGACACCGGATGCGATGGCATGCCGGATGGCGGCGATGGACTCGCCGTCGTCCTGCGAACCCCAACCGAAGGACCAGCCCCCGCCGCCGATCGCCCACGATCCCAGCCCGACGACGGTGATGTCCATGCCAGTGGTGCCCAGGGGTCGAGTGGGGAGCGCCATGCCCGGCGTGTGCCTCACGCGCTCCGGTAGAGACGCGTGAGGACGAACTCGCGATGACCGATGGCCTCGGCGGCGGTCAGCCGCCCGTTCACGGTGCGATCCACGAGTGCCGCGAGCCGGTCTCCTGCTTCGGACAGGTCGTATTCCAGATCGAGCAAGCCGGACACGTCGAGGTCGATGTGCTCGGCCATGGTCGACGCTGTGACCGGATTGGCCGTCAGCTTGACCACCGGCACGACCGGATGGCCGATCACGTTCCCTTGGCCGGTCGGAAACAGGTGCACGACGGCCCCTGCGGCGCCCATCAGCGTCACACACTCCGCCGCCGCGGACGACGTGTCCATGAAGTTGAGGCCAGGTCGGCTCGGGCGCTCCGCGGGTCCGAGGGCGTCGACGACGGGCACCGACCCGGTCTTGGCGATGTTCCCCATCGCCTTCTCTTCGATCGTCGACAACCCGCCCCTGATGTTGCCCTGGGTGGGCTGCGAGCCCATCAGATCCATCCCGGCCGCTTCGAGGACCGCGGCATATCGGCTGAAGAGCTCCTCGAACTTCCTCCGTACACCGTCGTCGACACAGCGCTCGGCGATCAGATGCTCGCCCCCGGTGAGCTCGGTCGTCTCGCCGAAGAGCACGCTGCCACCGGCGGCGACGTGGCGGTCGACGACCTGTGCCGTGGTGGGGTTGGCGCCGAGACCGCTGGTCGTGTCCGATTCTCCGCACTTGATCGACAGCAGGATCTCCGAACGCTCCACCGGGGTCCGACGGGTCTCGCTTGCGTCTTGGAGGAACCGGGCGGCATGACGGGCGCCCTCGCTGACGACGGCAAGGTCGCCGCGGCCTTCGATGGCCAGGCAGGCCACGGGCTTTCCGCTCTCGGCGATCCCCTGGGCCACTCGATCGGCCCACGTCGGCTCGATACCGATGACGACCGCCGCCGCCACGTTCGGGTTGGTGCAGGTGCCGATCAACGTCCTGAAGGTCAGCTCGAGGTCTGCGCCGAACTGCAGTCGACCGTAGGCATGGGGAAGGGCCACCACGCCGGGCACGAGCCGCGCGATACCCTCCACGGCGGCGTTGGACAGATCGTCGACCGGGAGGACGACCACGTGGTTGCGCACGCCCACACCGCCGTCGGGACGCCGGTACCCGGTCAGCTGCGCCTGGTCCACCGTGCGCTCCTGAGGTTGTGCACGTGCACCAGCTCGCCGGCGCGCACCCGCGTCGAGGTGATGCCGATCGTTGCCCCGTACTCGATCACCGGCACACCCTCCTCCAGGTCGCGCAGCGCCACCTTGTGCCCCAGGCGAATCGGCTCGACGGCGACGTTCCCCTCCCGCTCTCCCGAGTCGAGGTAGACGACCGTGCTCGTGCCTGCGGCGACGTCACGCACCGCGATCGCCACGTCGTCACCTCGTCTGTGGGCCAGGAAGCCGGGCTGGGTCGCGTCCTGCCGCCGCCCGTCGGAGCCCGGCGCGTATCGTGGCACGCGATCACGATAGCCAGTGATCGGACGCACCACCGGATAGACAGCCGCCATCTCGGAGCTGGAGGTGCCCATGCCGGGTTCCCGCGAGGCCCGTGCGGATCCAGCCGCACCTGTCGACATCGCGATCGTCGAAGACGTCTGGGGACGGGGGTTCGAGCCGTTGCGCTCGCGCTTCTCCATCGCACACGCGCCCGGCGCCTGGGATGATTCCGATGCGCTCGCCACGCTGGTCGGTCGAGCACGCGCGCTCGTCGTGCGCAATCGGACTGCGGTGACCCGCTCGCTTCTCGAGGGCGCACCCCGGCTCGAAGTCGTGGCCCGGGCCGGGACCGGGACCGACAACATCGATCTCGTGGCGGCGGACGAGCTCGGCATCGTCGTCGTCGTCGCCACGGGGGCCAATGCGCGCAGCGTGGCCGAGCACTGCCTTTGTCTCGCGCTCGCCCTGGCGCGGGATCTCCAAGGTCACGCACGTCGCATCCGACAGGGCCTGTGGGAACGCCCCCTGGGGGTTCAACTGGCGGGGCGGACGTGGGGAGTGGTCGGGCTCGGGACGACGGGTAGTGCCGTAGGGCGACTTGCCAGGTCCGTCGGTATGGAGGTCCTGGGTCACGACCCCTACCTGCCAGAGGACGCGGAACCCGTCCCAGGATCCCAACGGGTGGACGACCTCCTGGAGCTCGCCGCCCGTGCCGACGTCGTCTCGTTGCACATCCCGCTGACCAGCGAGTCGGCCGGTCTCATCGGTCGCGAGTTCTTCGAGCACATGCGTCCAGGTTCGTATCTCGTCAACGTCGCACGGGGGCGCGTGGTGGACGAGCAGGCATTGGCCGACGCGCTGGACGCAGGCAGACTGGCCGGTGCCGCCCTGGACGTTCGGCCGCAAGAGCCTCCCGGGCCGAGCAGATGGGACGTCGACGAACGCGTCATCCTGACCCCGCACGTCGCCGGTCTGACGCACGAAGCCCAGGAAGCCGTGGTCAGCTTGCTGGCCGACGACCTGATCGAGGTCCTGAGCGGGTCGCCCGCGTCCCGCGCAGTCGGCAGGTGGCGTCGATCCCGAGTCGCTCGATCCAGGCCGAGGAGGTCGAGCAGCTGATCGCCGAGTACCTCGCCGGTGCACCGTCTTGGAACAGGCGCAAAAGGGGCCATCGCCCCTGGGTGGGAGGCCTGATCGGCGCGACCCTTGGGTCGTGCAGGCGAGTCTCGTGACATCCCCGAGAGCGACACGGTTCCCCGTCGTCCGAGGTGAGACGGTGGTCGAGTCCCTGGTGCTCAATGTCCGCGACCACCCGGACCGCCCGGCGATGCGGCGATGGGGAGAGACGGGGTGGGAGGTCCTGAGCTGGACTGATTACCGGCGCGCCGTCGGCGAGGTAGCCGGCGGGTTGGCGGAGCTTGGTGTCGGTGCGGGCGAGGCGGTCGGCATACTCTCGGCCAACAACCCCGAATGGCACCTGAGCGACCTCGGCATCTTGGTGAACGGCAGTGTGACCGTCCCGCTCTATCCCACGAGCTCACCGACCCAGATCGCCTACATCCTCGGTCACGCGGAGGCCCGGGCGTGCTTCGTCGACACCCATGAGCAGCTGGGCAAGGTGCTCCAGGTCCGAGATGAGCTCCCGCGCCTTGAGCGTCTCATCCTGTGTGGGCCCACGCGGCGGGTCGGGGACACCTTCGTGATCCAGCTCGCCGAGCTTCGGGCGCGGGGGGCCGAGCGCCTGGCTCGAGAGGCGAGTTGGTTCGACCAGCGTGTCGGTGCCGTCGGCCCGGACGATCTGGCCACCATCGTCTACACCAGCGGTACCACCGGCCCACCCAAGGGGGCGCTCATCACCCACGACAACATCATGTGGACGCTCAGGAACGCCACGCCACCCTTCTCCATCCGCGAGGGTGAGCGGTTGTTGTCCTTCCTCCCGCTCAGTCATATCGCCGAGCGCATGATGAGCTTGTTCCTGCCCATCGCCGTGACGGGTGAGACCTGGTTCGCGCGCAGTCTGGCGACCGTGGCCGAAGATCTCCCCGAGTGTCGGCCGACCATCTTCTTCGCCGTCCCCCGAGTCTGGGAGAAGCTACGCGAGGCCATCGAGGACCACATCCGCACCCTCCCGCTTCCCGTCCGGTTGGCTCTCAACCGCTACGTCTCGCTCGGCCTGCGGAAGGTGGAAGCCGAACAAGGCGGCCAAGCCCTCACGTCGGCCGCCCGGCTCGAGTACGCCGCCTTGGATCGTACCCTCGGCACGGCGGTGCGCCAACGGCTCGGGTTGGACCGGGCCCACGTGCTGGTAAGTGCGGCGGCGCCGATCCACCCGAGCGTCGTCCGTTGGTTCCACGCCATCGGACTCCCCGTCATTGAGCTCTACGGCCAGACCGAGGCCTGCGGGCCAACCACGGCCAACCGGCCCACGCGGAACCGCATCGGCACCGTGGGCCCCCCGCTGCCCGGGGTGTCAGTACGTCTGGCGGCCGACGGCGAGATCTTGGTGAAAGGCGGCAACGTCTGCCAGGGCTATTTCAAGGACCCGAAGGCTACGGCGGATCTCCTCGACGACGAGGGGTGGATGCACAGCGGTGACCTGGGCACCTTGGATGCCGATGAGTACCTCCGGGTCATCGGGCGCAAGAAGGATCTCATCATCACGGCCGCCGGCCAGAACGTCGCCCCGCAGGGGATCGAGAGCGACCTCTGCAACCATCCCTTGATCTCGCAAGCGGTGGTGCTCGGGGATGGGCGGCGGTACCTCAGTGCCCTGATCACCCTGGACCCCGAAGCCCTGGGACGCTGGGCCCAGGCCCGGGACAAGCTGGTCGACCTCGAAGCCCTGACGGGCGACCCCGACGTCCTTCGGGAGGTGCAAGAGGCGGTTGACGAAGTCAATCTCCGCTGGTCGCACGCCGAAGGCATTCGCAAGTTCCGGGTCTTGGCCCACGACCTTACTGTCGCCGACGGTGAACTCACACCGACGCTCAAGGTCAGGCGGGACGCCGTCTGCAAGGAGTATGCCGAGGTCATCGACGAGCTTTACGCGGACGGGTGAGGCGGCGCCACGAGATCGAGCTCGGTCTCGACCACGCCCTTCGACACCGTAGAGCGTGAGGGCAGCTGACTGGAGCGCAGCAGGCGGGCCACTTCCTCGTTCTCGACCAGATACAGGGCCCGGAACCGTCGGATGCCCCGGGCGATGGCCGCCTGGGCTAGGAGAAGGAAGAGCCCGCTCCCGAGGCCCACTCTGCGCCAGTCGCGTGACACCGCAACCGCGACTTCGGCACAGTCGTCACCTTCGACGCCTTCATAGCGGGCGATGCCGACCCCATGGCTACCGCTGTCCAGGGCGACCAATGCAAGGCGAAGTTGGTAGTCGACCTCCACGAGGTGACGCAACATCGCCGCGTCCATATTCGGATGCCAACCGAGAAACCGCAGCCGAAGCGTCTCCTCGTCCGTCTGTGCAATGGCCTCGGCCAATTGGGCGGCATCGTCCGGCAGGATGGGTCTGATCCGTACGCGTCGGCCGTCGATGAGCACCATGTCCGAGACGAGCTCCGTTGGATACCCCGGCGGCGTGGTCGACTCCATCGACCAGGATGCTGCCATGTGATATCCCCGGATGGCGAAGCGACCTGCCTGGCCATCCCGTCATGTGGCCATTCAAGGGTCTCCGCCATGCTCTGACGGCCGAATCGTCGTAGGCGGGCGCTCGAGGCGGTCGTGCGTGGCGGGCGTCACCGACACGACCCACACCACCTCGCCCAGGATCTCGGTGGCCTGGCGCAGGGCCTCCGCGACGAGGACATACGACGGAGCGGCGGCTCGTCAGCTGTCGAACTGAACGTTGCTGGTGATCTGAACCCCGCCGGTGGGAGCGGTCGACACCGCGCTGGTGGCGGCCGGGCTGACCGTGCTTACCGCGGGTGACGTGGTGGTGACGTCGGTCTGGAGGACAGTTATCACCTGGCCGAGGAGGGCATTGATATTCCCTTGGACCGCGGCGGGAGTCGATCCCACCAGGCTGAGAGCTCGCAGCTGGCACTCGATGCTGCCGAGCTGGGCCCACCCCGATGCCGACAGCTTCACACGGCCTTGGGCGGTGACGACGAACATGGCGGCAGAGGCCAAGTTCTGGTCATCACCGTTGCCCTTGTCGACCACTTTCGCCACGTCAGTCTCGTTCGGCGGGGTGGTGGTGAACGACACCAGGTCCACCTGGACGCTGACAGCCAGGGCGTCGCAGCCCAGGCATCCGCGAGCCGACTCTGCGTAGACGTTGTTGACCAGGTCGCTGGGGCCGAATGCCGGTGCAACCTGCATGTTGACCATGTAGGCGTTGGGACGAAACCCCGGATAGGCGATCGCGAAAGCCCCGCCGTACACGGGTGTGGCACTCGCTGTACCTGCGCCCATTGCTACTACCGGGCCAACGGCGATGGCGGCGGCTAATGCGGTTTTGGCCACGAATCGCTTCACGATCCCCCCCGATTCTGTGTGTATGTGTGTGTGTTCTTCCTTGATCAGTGAACTTGAGCAGCGGACCAGGCCACGGGAATGGAGATAGCGCCGATCACCAACGACGCTCGGGCTAGGCGACGGATTCGGCGGCCTCTGGAACCCCCATGGTGTGGGGCAGATGTGTTGTTGGTGGCCAGACGCACGAGCCGCCAGGTGATGTAGACGACCCCATAGGCCATGGCGAACATGACGACGCATGTGAAAGCGATCCCGAGGACGGCCGTTGCGACCGTGGCCATCCCCTCTTGATGGGACAGAACACGGAGGTGGCCCAAGACGGCGTGCCACGACGCCATCACCAATGCGGGCAGAGCGAGCAGGGCGACCACCATTTCGATTGGCAACACGATCATGGTGACCAGGCCCCAGCTCTTGACTAGCCGGCGTGACGACTTGGTCAATCGGGCGCCTCGGGGCCCCGACCACTGGCCTCGGCGAAACGCGGAGCCGAAATACGAGAAGAGATCCGGCACACCGGCCAGGTCTGAGATCGCCCAGTACCCGTCGGAGCGCACAAAAGGCATCATCTGCTCGATGATCTCGAGGACCATGGCCGCTATCACCAGGAGCAGGAGTGTGGACCCGGTGATCAGGTAGAACGGGAACAGCGCCACTGCATACACGGCGTTGAAGTACACCCCTCCGAGGTCCCCTCGGACCCGGCCCGAGCGCCCCAATCGGTAGCCGTCGGAGAGGTCGGTGAAGAATGCCGGGGTCGACACGTAGATGCCGACGCCCAGAGCGCCCGGAGTAGCCCCTCCATACCGACAACCCGAGGCATGGCCCATCTCATGCACGAAGATCGAACAAAGCATGAGTCCGACCACCAACAGCAAGCTGGAGGGACGGTCGACGGCTCGATGGACCCCGGCGAGCAAGCGGCCGGAGGCAAAGGCATAGGTCTCGACACCCAGGAACAGTCCCGTCACGAGAACCACGATCGGCCCCCAGAACAGGAATCGCAGCGGTCGAGAAATGGCAGAGACCAGCCTGGCGGGTAGCAGGACCTTCTTGCAGCGAAGGGCGAGAACGAGGTCTGGACGCTGGTGTTTGCCCGACGTGGTCCCCACCAAGCCCGCAGGGACCAGCTTCTTGTCGATGAGGTAGTCGATGTCTTCGCCCGCGACGGGGCGGCCCCAAGCGGCCGTGACCTGATCCGCCACCTGGGCGGACGTCCGGACGCCATCGAGGTACGACAGGGTCAACGACAACAAGGGCGACAACTCCACCCACTGGCCGTCGTCCCGTCTCGCCAGATAGGTCTCGTCAGTGCGGCCGGACCCCTGATAGCTGCCGATCAGCTCGACAGCGCACGCCGGTGCAGCGCAGTCAGGACTAGCCGAGGGTGGAACCGCAGCGAGCCCGCTGTTCCGCCCTTCGACCCGAGTGCAGTTCCGTATTGCGCTGGCGAGGGCGATGTCCATTTTCGCGTTTGGTGAGATGTGCACAACGGGAACGGGAGAAGGCGGTCTCCCGTTCCCGTTGTGCCAAGCAGTTACAGGTTGACGATGGCCGCGACTGCCACGTTGGTGTCGCCTGAACCGCCAAGGTCAACGACGGTGGCGATGGCCGTTTGATGGATGGAGATCCCGCCACCACCGCGGTGCAGCGTCGCCCGCTCCGGCAGAAGCCTTACGTCCTGAGCATCGAGCTCAGCAGGGGACATGGACATGAGTCCTCCTCATCCTTATAGGTAGGCGCGACCAATTGGCGCGGAAAGGAAAGGGGGAAAGGAGAACTGAGTTACTCCGTCTGCCCGTCCGACTTCACAATCCCCGACCGATGAGTCACTTCTCTGTTTTCGACCAATCCCCAAAAATCACCCAAATCGGTCAACTTATTCTTAAGGGATGGTTCGCCACGCGTCAAGGTGTGGCCTGAGAGTGATCGCGACAAACCATCGATCGACCCCGGAGACGCGCGACCGATGGAGCGACCCCGATGCTCAGCGACGAACCGCCAAGGCGAATCACAACCGCGTAACCGCTCAACCCGGTGCCGAGCCGTAAGGATTGGTGGGTCCAGGCGATGGTGACACATGCGAATCTTGTCGCCCGCCACGCTGATGGGACCACCCTTGCGCCAGTTTGAAGGGACCGCCAACAGCCTTGAGCCAGTCGGACAAGTAGTCATCCACGGGTGCACTTCAGCAGCGCCTGATGAAGGGGATTCAGTCGAGCTCCGGCTCTCCCACGAGCTGACTGATCGACCGGCGCACCGCTTCGGCGAGCGCAGTACGGGCGGCAAAGTCCTCGCCACCGGGGAGCTGTGCCGCGCCGATCACCACTTCGACCGACGCTCGCCGTGGGAGAAGACTTCCCGGGCGCACCAGCTCTCGCGTGCCCCGGATGCCGACGGGGACCACTGGACACCCGGCCAGGGCGGCGACGGTGAAGGCGCCGAGGTGGAAGCGCCGCAGCCCGACTCCGGCGGTCATCGAGCCCTCGGGGAATACGACCAGACGGTTCCCCTTGCGCACCTTCTCCACCAAGCGCGCCATGTCTCGCTCGCTCTCCTCCGGCTGGCCCCGGTGGACGAACACGCACCCGAGCCGGCGCAGGCACGTGCCGGCCAGGCGTTGGCGCTCGAAGTCGGTGCTCGACACGAACACCATCGGGTCGGGGATGGCCAGGAGCAGCGCCAGCCCGTCCACGAAGCTCGGGTGGTTTGCGGCGAGGACGGCTGCCGAACTCCGCCCCGGCAACTCCCCGACGACCCGCAGCTCGATGCCGGCTGCAGCGGCCAAGACCCGCCCGGCCGCCCGGGTGAGCCGCCAGCGCGCCCGCGGCGGCAAGGGCAGGAGCAGGCAAAGCCACGTCCCCCCGCCGATCACCGCCACGAGGGCCCACACATAGGCCGCGTACAACAGCTCGTCGCCGCGGCGGGCGAGGTGGAGGACGGCGGGACCCAGGCCCGACCAGGCGAAGCGGCCCAGCTGCAGCACGACCGGCGCCGGGCGGCGCCCCAGCGTGCCGGAGAGATAGGCGTCGCGGGTGGCTGTCCGGCGGATCTTCCCGCTGGCCGTGCGCACGATGGACCCGGGGGACAAGAGGACCACTTCGTCGGGGGCGACCCCGAGGAGCTCCAACGAGCGGCGGGCCACGGCGGCTCGCAGGGCTTCTTCCCCCCCGGGGGTGTGCAGCTCGGTCTCGGCTGCCGCCACGAGCCGTTCAGTGCCACGAGCGGGATCGGCTACCCCGAAGACGGCCACGGCGTCGGGTCTCAGCCCAGGCAGCTCGGCCAGCGCTTGCTCGAGCTCCTCAGGGTGCAGGTTGCGCCCGGCCCGGATGACGATGTCTTTCACCCTGCCGGTGAGGAACAGCTCCCCGCCGGCCAGATACCCACTGTCACCGGTGTCGAGCCAGTCTCCGTCCCACAACGCGGCGGTGGCCGCCGGGTTGGCGAAGTAGCCGGTGGTGGCAGACGGCCCCCGCAGCTCGACACGGCCCAGATGGCGCTCGGGCAGCGCGCGGCCCTCGTCGTCGGCCACCCGCACCTCGTAGCCGGGAAGTGGCACGCCGCAGCTGACCAGCGACAGGCCACCGGGATCGTCGGTTGCCACGGCAGTGGCCAGTCCCCGCTGCTCGAGGTCCGTCAGGCGGACCGTGTCGAGGCGCGGGGGACGTCCGAGAGGGCTGAAGGTGACGCCCACGCCGACCTCGGCCAGCCCGTAGCTCGGGCAGAGGGCGTCGGGGCGGAAGCCGCAGGAGGCGAAGCGCTCGGCGAAGCGCGCACAGGTAGAAGGACTGACCGGCTCCGAGCCGCTGAAGGTCAGACGCCACGACGACAGGTCGAGTCCCTCGAGCTCGACGTCGCCCACACGCTCGACGCAGCTCTCGTAGGCGAAGTTGGGAGCCGCCGACAGCGTCCCCGTGTAGCGGGTCACGGTCTCTAGCCAGGTGGCGGGCCGGGCCAGGAACTCGAGAGGCGACATGAACACGCTCAGCATCCCGAAGTAGAGGCTCGCCGCGTGCCACGCCCCGATCAGGCCCATGTCGTGGTAGAGGGGGAGCCAGGAGACGAAGACATCCGTGCTGTTCACGTCGGCGGCCTCCCCCATGGCCCGGATGTTGGCAAGCAACTGGCGGTGGGTGAGCACCACACCTTTGGGATCGCCCGTGCTCCCGGACGTGTACTGGATGAGCGCGATGTCGTCGGCGCCCACCGTTGGCAGGGCCCGGGGCACGCCGCTCGTCGTCCGGCGCGTCGTGGGGGTGCGCACCGCCTTGAGGGTCGGCACCTGAGCGCGCAGGAGCCGGGCCGCCACCCGTGCCTCAGGGATGGTCACCAGCAGGCTGGCACCGGCGTTGTCGAGAAGCGCTGCCTGGCGGCGAAGATGCTCCTCGAGCACCGACAGTCGCGCCGGCGGGTAGATGGGCACGGGTACACCGCCGGCCATGAGCACCCCCATGGACACCACGAAATACTCCCGGCAGGTTGGCAGCATGAGGGCCACGCGCTCGCCGGGCTCGAACCCCTCGGTCAGCATGCCCTGCGCATAGGCCCTGGCCTCGGATTCGAGGGTTCCGTAGGTCAGGTCCTCGGCCGTCGCCCCCCCATCGCCGAGCAGGCGCACCCCGACCAGATTCGGGTGGCGCTGAGCGTGAAAGCCCAGTGCCTCGATCAGTGTGCCCGCCGATTCGGCCCATGGGGTCCCCGGGTCCCGGCGCTCCAGCTCAGCCGGCTGCTCGAACCGCATGCGTGCAGGGC